>Ga0307511_10006590_pt1 | contig 11700 bp, 13 predicted proteins | sample 13_EM_MG_FD_200266 | JGI IMG/M metagenome (GOLD analysis project Ga0307511, IMG submission 200266) | Populus trichocarpa ectomycorrhiza microbial communities from riparian zone in the Pacific Northwest, United States - 13_EM | ecosystem: Host-associated > Plants > Roots > Unclassified | place...
TGCCGCAGCTGGTGCTTGGGTGGGGTTATTTCCGCGGCACTCCTCGCTCCCAATATCCAAGATCGCTCAGGTAAAGTATCAAACTGGAAACTCTAATGTAGGACCAGGGTAACCCATCCTCGCCACCTCCCACATAAAGTATCCCACATCCGTTACAGTTCATGGCCCACGCGGAACTCCAAGTCCTGGCAATGTTCTTTTTTGTGTCCGACCCGACTGACGGTCCCATTCAGATTCGGTGGTGCCGAAGAAGCTTCTTCCCATTCTCAACCTCACTATATTTTCGTGGATTTCATCTCCATTAACCACCTCCCCATTATCTCAATCCCATTATTATTATCCTCAATCCACCTCTTTATTATTCCGAGTTTGTAGCGAATGGGGGCGTCGTCCGATGGTGATCGAACTGTGGTGATGTGGTATACTTGTTCAGCGATAGCTATTCCCTTTCCTTCCTTTTTCTGCTGCTCATCTGTTTGCTTTTATTGATGCTCGAGTCGCCACCTCCGCATATGTACGTACTGGAGGTGTGGCGGACCGGTGGTGGCATATACCAAGCTTTGAGGCCAACTCCAGAGGCGTCTCGAGTAGATGTCGCTGTTGTTGTTTGGACGGTAGTTGTATTGACTGTTAGTGTCGGTGGGTGTCGGTGGTGCCAGTAGTAAGGTAGCCACCCCCAAATCTTGCATCCCTGCAAAGTTCCTGATGCACATGAAGCTGCTGTCCGGTCTAAATTCTCCCTCAACCCCTTGACAATGACGCCGATTGCGTCCAACTGTCGCCTTACCAAGTCCTCTTCCAAGTCGCCACCCCAATCATCACCGTAGCGCAACCCCCTTCTTTTGTGATGACGGCTACGATTCCGGTCGATTCCAGCATGTCCAGCGTAGTACCCAAACTTTCCGTAAAAATCGCAACGTGTCATGGTAAGTATTTGCCATTGTTAAATACGGTGTCTGCTAATCTTGTTTGATAGGTTGTGTCAGGCGTTGCTTTGTGCCCCTCCGTCAATCCATTGCTGCCACAGGTCCAGTGTTACTCACCCCCGCCAGACCCAAAAGGCCGTACACGAGGGCAGGGGGTCGCGATGGATGTTCCTGAGATTCGAGTAGATATTCTTGTTGTAGACAGCGAGGACTATCGCGCATACAAGCTCGCAACATTTTGCTGCCTGCCATGTCTACCTTATCAGCCCCCGCATATAAAGTACTCAATCAGACCCCTAATATGTCAGCAATTCCGCCGATCTTACACATTCCATCCATCGAAGAGAATAAGATAAATTATATCACCAACCCCAGCTGGTGGCAGCAGTGATGAGTACAAGCCGCCGGATCACGGTGCTTCGGGACAGGGTCGTTTGGCTTGCGACGCCTGGGGGGCGGGGGAGTGGTGTAAGTTGTCAAGCCTATGATTAAAATGGGTATATGAAGCTTGAGGAGGGCGACGGTTCGATAAATCCCTGCCCACAGGTTGTCGGTTGTCCGTTGCAAACCAGAATAGCTGTCCTAAACTGTTGACCCTGGTACCTGTAGGCTTCTGTCGGAGGAAAGCATATACGCATGCGAGTAGGAGTCGTAAGATGCCTAATTAATGCTCAATTGAGGACTGCTCAAACAAATTGTGGTAACCGCTTACTGAGCCATGGACCTTCCATCTTCAATTGGGGAGTTAACTAGATTGCAGAATAGAAAGACAGTCGTAAATGGAACGAGAAGATAGGAATGGCAAGAACACTTAACCGGGATAATATGCATTTACACATGAGCCCCGGAGAGAAAAAAATTGAAACTCCATGGACCACCTAATCCCATCCTAGAATCCCGCCAACGAATATTGGCCAATTTTATTGCAGCCCCTGTCACACACTATGCCATCTCCAATTCTGCCAGTACCTCAACCATTTCATTTGGTGACTCCGCCGGAAGAATATTCTGTGTAACAGCCCTCCAACCACCCTCATCCCATACATTGTATTTCCTATTCCCGCCAATGGCGCTGGTGACCACCGTCAAGCACTTTACCTTCCAACGAACCTGCTGGCTATATATGGTGGGTGGTGGTGGCAGGGATGTGAGTATACCCTCAGAAATAGCAGAAAAAGTAGGATACTCTGACGTAACAAGAATCTTCTGTCCGCCGCCAACTTCCGCATATTTGTGATGAATAAAAATCCGGAGCCGATAGGATGGGGTATCTGGAGCTTGCACAGCGTGGAGCGAAGTGAGGCATGTGGCAGTATTGTTTGGTCCAGGCTCGGGGGGATATTCGGTGAATGGTCTGGTCAAAGAGGCAGTGGTGGTGGATGCCATACCATCTAATTCAGGGACTGCTGGGATTTGGTTTGGTACAGCTGCAGAATCAAGCTCCGGCAAACTCTCACCCCTCGCTGCATAATCGAAAAAATCATCATGGCAACCATTTTCTTTGGAATATTTTCCACCCGCATCTGAAACCTCTGGACCCTCCAAATCTATGATTTGCATGATGTTCTTCTGCCCCGCTTGAGGCCTGACATTCTTCCCGACATTCTTCCCGCTATCTCTTTGCTTACGCGTACGTGACGCGGAGCCACCGGTCGCGGGGGTGGTAACACTTCGAGCTCGTCTATGCTGTGTATGTTGATGTGAAGCAACCTCTATCACCTCCTCAAACGCCTCGATATCAGAAGCGTTAGGCTCCGAGATTGTAAATTGTTCGCTCTCATCATCCGATTGCTGAAGTTTGTCAGGTCTGTTTTCCTCGGGGGTGTCGAGCTGTAATTCTTTCAATACGCGGCTAACATCATGATATCGTGCTACCTCGCCTCGTTTGGACTGGCGGTCGGGGAGATGCTTGAGAACTGATTCGAGATGTTTGCGAAACCCATTAGATGTGCGGTAGGGGTTGGAGTGGCGGGAACAGCGAGGCTCAAAACACGCATATACATGCGTGTTTCTCAGAGGAGGGCCAGATGGCATGGCAACTTGAGTGGATCCGGATATAATAATATATATAGTCTGGTTGGCACAAGCTCTCGTAATATATAGGGTAATCAAACGTGTAGGAATGTGCAGGGCGTGTATCTAGGATGTGTTTGTCGGATTGTGGTATCTAAAGCAAGAGAGAGCACTGACGGACACTCCCGTCCTACATCGGCACCACGCTGATTGTGAGACCCGCTTTGCACACATAGGGGATCTAGTCACGAGACGGAGCACGCGCAACCCTTCAAAACCAATTAAATGTCTGGGAATCGTGTAGTGATTCATAACACACTACAAATGATCCAGCCAGAGCACGACCTGTTCTCGTTCCCGCCACTCTAACCTGATCTGGGCATCTGCGATTTAATCGGAAAGCATGACCCATTGTCTACAGTGATAGGAGTCTGCACTGCCGAGGTAGAAATGGATACGAATTTGTGAAATATTGACTATGATAAATAGCACCCGATTGTCAATACTAATACTTGACGCGCTAACCCATAATATCATCCAATATATACTTACATACAGTGCCAACCAGACTATTACATACATATAGTCTGGTTGGCACAAGACATACATACTCCGTTAAATCGGTGCCAACCAGACTAGTTAAATCGCAGATGCCAAGATCAGGTTAAAGTGGGGGGAACGAGAACAATACTGTACCTAGATCTCTTTTGTTAGATTACGGATATGTTAAAAGTATGTTTTTGTATACTTTATGCCCAGTCCCTCGCAGTCTGGGATATCTAATAGTTTTTTAGTGTTTTCTTGTGAATCAGCAACCAGACTAGTGAATCAGTACTCGCACATATCTGTTAGTTAGCCTATGTGCAGGGTCCGCTCCGAAAATGTCGGGATGAAAGTTGTACATTAGTAGAGTCACGCCCCAAGCCTTAGACTAGGCGACGCCTCACACTTCCAATTCCTTATGAGCAGAATACTTTGTGAAGATGCCGTTGGTATCCATTTTGCGCCTGTCTAATGGGAGGTTCAACGCTCAGGGAAGCCACCGGATGTTCCGCTGCTAGTCCTTCGTTGGTAAAGAAATTCGTTTCTTCGGGTTCGCGCCGAGGTTTGAAACGTTGGACGCGGGTTGTTTGACTGGTGTGCGGAGATAACAGGACAGCGGTGAATAAATATGGTCAACGATCAAACACTGCACCGAATGAGATAAAATGCAGACGACAAGTAGTATTGTGCGATACGATGTGCAGGTCTATCTACAGAACCAATGAAGGCGAGCGCTGCTATGTAGAGCGAGCCTTCGTGGGGACTGTAATCAGGTTTTGCAAGCGTGTGGAATTGGGTGCGTGCTGATTTTATGAGCGGTATGAGCTATATATGGACTAGAATCAAACGATACCACTAGCTTGTGGGATGTCGCTTACATGAGCAATATTTGTGCTGGTATGTGCGTTACAACCGCACAATTTCGACACGTGTCTCCCGCTGGCGCCTACATAGCGACCAGTACTGAGTATTTAGTGCCTTGGCAGTACCCAAAAGCTGTCACTGTTTTTCAGAACTTTTCACCTTTAATATTTTATGGATTATTGGTAACCTCGCAGATAGATTGAACCTTAAGGGGCCATTTCCAGCTGTAAAACTTGGATTTGGAGCTGTGGTTGTTGAGAAATATGAGGGCAAAGTTTTAGAACATTTCGTGCCCTCAAATTGCAGATTGGTAAATCCCGCGATAAGAAACCAACTCCAGGCCCCGTCAGAATTCGTATCGGAGAATAAGAAACATTCAATATAGGAACTGTTACTATCAAGGTGTTTTGCAAAGTGAGGATATCTTGCCCACAACATGATTGCACTTCCTGTCTGATTTCACAACAATGCGAGCTGGAGATTGTTGCATTTCATAATATGGGTTCTCAAATCTCATGTACTGTACAAGGCTTTTTTGGTTCACGCCCTGGCACTTGGCAACCACCCTGATTGGCCAAATCTATGGTGGCGCTGTCAGAGTACCACACAAAATCATTGGTTCTCAATGTTCTAAGCTTCAAGGTTCCAGTTCTGCGCCAGATATCACCTGACAAGCACGACACTGCAAATACCAACACCCCAAACATCACAAATCCCACGATTGTGCCACCATGGACCTCGGAGGAGGTAGATGCTGGTGAAGACCACATTACAGTGAAACAACATCAGAGAAAGTAGGCAACATGAAGGGTTTGGAAGGAAGCACGGTCAGGGTGGGAAATACAGGAGGAGAATAGAGAGTCATTTCATGAGATATCGGAGGGGAAATTTCCTCAAGGACCTGGGCTCTCTCTGATGTTCGATGTATTTGTGTGATGCTTGGCGTCGCAACCAAACAATTGTAGCGTGCAATCTTGAAGTTCCAACTGCAAGAACTCGGGTACTCAGCTCACTCTATCTATATTGGTTAAATTGATGGCTTGCACTAAAAACCCTGCACTTGGCCCTGGTCCTGATTTGAGAACCCCTTGTCTATATGGCATGGCTCGCAGGAAGTGTTGCAGGAATTTCGCTGCTTAGGTAATCATTTCCCACCCGGCAATAATTCAGTCAGCACTGCAGATCACGAGACAAGGAACCGAATTGAGCGGTTGGGGCAATAGAAGGGGTTTCTAATGGAGCAATTGGAAGAACGGCTGAATAGAATAAAAGAGCTCGGACTTCGCTCGAAAAATCAAGAAAAATGGCAGAACACAGAAGCCATAGTATGGAAGCCAATAGCGACCCCAACATAACTCTAGTGAATATACTTATCTTCTCTGTATAAGCACCTACTTCACTCGTAACCTCGGAGTTATGCGGGGGGGCAGCATCAAAGAAGGATCTCGGAGTCTTGTCTCGCTCATACTTTTTGGGGGTTTTTGAGTATACTTGTACTCCGTACATAACTTGTTATACGATATCCCGAGGTATAAAAAACCCAATGGCGGCTCCCAGAGTTTCTTTTATGAATAAAGTACTGGAAGTTATTTGTTTCATTTTAGAAATGTCTCTACGTCGATTCAATCATCCGACAGCCCGTCGCCTCTCCTCTGAAGTAACGGGCTCCATAAACGGCCTGCCTCCCGAGCCTATGGGAACCCATATAAAAATGTCCTAACTTTCGCCACCAAGTCCCCAATCACCTCTTTCTCCCCCTTCTTCCTCTGCCGTACCCTCACCTTCCCATCACCTACTTGTTCCCATGAGCTCCAGCTCCTTCCGATGCACCCCTCAGATATACATCCTAGCCCTATATAGTTGCCCGTTTCCAGTTCGTGAGATCCTTCCATGCTGCAGGTTGGATCCTCCCAAGAGCCTAGCGTGTACTAGTCTCATCTTCATAGTTCGACATTGGGTGTAACTGAGTAGAGCGTTTCGGCTCCAGAGTATTCTCCCCATTCCCGTGCTTTTCACTGCCCTTTCCACATTCCTCTACTTGAGCCAAGCCTGTTTTAGTCCTTCGGTGATCCAGGTCTTCATTGGTACCTTGCTGTACTTCTTTTGCCAAAGAATCTTCCTTTTCCTTCCCAATTATGCCGACATGCGCTGCTACCTATCCTAAGCTCACTGCCCCTTCCCCAGTTTTTCTTTCCTCCGGCTGATCTCATTGACCACCCACCTGAGGTGTCTTATCCTGACTTTCACTAGGGTGTATGGATCAGTAGAATGTTATGGGGTGGAACGGATAGATAGAACGGATAGATAAGATCAGTGGAGTGTAATGGATTAGGATCTGTCAATGTTGGAATACCAGTGGGTATTTGATATCGCCTCTATATAACTTGGTTGGTCAACCCCTCAGCTCCCCTCTTATAATCGAAGATCATACCTCATATATCTGGACTCCCCATATTAGAAGCACGATGCTCTAGCTTAGGCAACAAACCGAGGTACGAGACTCCCGATGCACAACAATTCACGTGCGCTTGGTCGGGTCTCAACAATCAGAGCAGCTACAGAGAAGCGGATGACACCACGGGATAGCCCTCGCCGTCCACAACACGAATATCTACTCAGACCTGGGGGGAGCAACCATCGCGATCCTTTCCCCCTCGTCTGAAGCTGTTCTTCTCTTCTTCCCTGCTCTCTTCTTCCTCTTTTTTCACGAAATGCTCCCCCAAACGGCATTGGTCCACGAGTTCACCCCCATGGAGCAGGCATCCACTTTCAAACACTCTAGGGAATAAGGGATTTTGTATTTCCCACACCGACGCCCCAACCAACGAGATTCTACAACCCGACAACACATCGGTTCCGGAACCGATCAGGATTTCGGTAACTCCCACACCGCACCAACCACTACACCATGCCGTCCAAAGGAAAGAGAAAGGACAACTCCGGGAGGTCTGACCAGTTCTGTCCCCCACTCAAGACACACCTACGGTCACCGGCCAACCACTGCCAACACAGCTCGACCAGTCACCACAGCTCGACCTGCCACCACAGCAACCAGCCACCCAACCACCACAACAACCCGGACCACAGCCACTCAGAGCGTAGTGCCACTCCGCCGCACCATCGATACTCGAACTTGATCACGTGACCCCGGCTCTCTCCGGTTGGCTTCGGATATTTGTCGCGCCGCAGGGAAGTACAGACTCGGATTGCAAAGCGCAAGTATAGGGAGGGCTGTGTGGGCCCTGCGGGTAGTACTGGAGTTCAGAGACCACGGCCTCGACAAGATCTTTGATGACCTGGTGTTTCGGACTTTGACAGAGAACTTCAGCAGGCACTTGCGAAGCCAGGGCGCCGAATGGATCGACCAGGGAGCTTCTCGCCCCGAGGGCACGGACACTGGTTGCCAAACAACTGAGAAGGAGGAAGAGACGAACGGGGGTCTGATGAAGGAGCTGAGGAGAGAGATCGAGGAGAGGGAGGAACCGAACACCAAGGCCCTCAGGGCCTGGCCAGAAGCACTGAGATTAGTCTCCAGTCGCTTTGAAATGCGAAAGGAAAATAAGACCAGTTTTTCTGACTAACCAAGACTACATCGACATTTGGTAGCAGGCAACCTTCCACTGCTTCACCGCCTGCCTCGCCCCTCGCAGGAGACTCGTGCCCGAGAGGTGACCTGTCCGCCTAGCTAGCACTTGCAATTTCATGGGTCTGGTTTGCTATCCCAGTAACTCGGCAGTCCATTGGTTTCAAGGAGACTATCCGATAGCATAAATCCCTCTTCCATCAACGGGTTACCCCTTTGATAGCTGGCTGTCGGGGGGGCGGCTTCCCTGTGTCATGTTACGAAGTATTCAACTCGCCGTTAACTTCTTAGCCATGAACTGTTACGCTTGTCTTCGAGTCCTGTTGGGGGCCCTAGACAGTCGAATGGCTGTAGTTGGGTCGAAATGCAACTGGGACAAGCAAGTCCAGGAATTGCTACTCGGCAGAGGCATGTTAATAGGTTATTTTTCGGGGAAGGGCCGGGAAGATGCGTGGCGGAGAAGGAATTTCTACAAATTTCTTTTGTTCCCGTGGTGGAGAAGGAGGCCGGAAGGAGGGCGGAGGCGGAGGGGGGCGAGTTATTGTGTATTTAATATAGATCGTGGAGGTCCAGATTAACTTGGGTCGCCTTGAAACCTGTCGGGGTTCCGGCAGGCTCGTCATAGCTCTCTTACAGAGCTGCATACGAGTAATGAGATTTAAAAAAAATAAAAAATAAAAAAAAAAGAGGCACAACAATTACCGACTCCGAAAGCGACACCTGCTATTAGGCATATGCTCGAGCTGGATTTGGTGCGTGCAGAAATACGGGAGTTGAGGATACAGGGAACGACAGCACCCAGGAGGGGAAGATGTCCCCCGTGTATGGCAGTTGAGTATAGTCTGGTTGCCAGGGGGTATAGCCCCGTTCGCGAGAGAGCGCAGTATGGGCCCCGTGGGCGCTGAGTTGCAGGGAGTCTTGAGTTGCGGGTTTTTTTTGGTCTACTTTGTAACCCAGTACTCGTATTCAATCTATCTAGATTATGACGAGGGATCGAATTCCGGTGATCCGACAGCACTGTGTGTGCACCTCTGCTTTCATCGCTCTTGATGTCTCTTCTCCTAGAGGAATACCCTCCTCATATCGTTCTTTTCTTTTCCAAAGGAATTGCGGCACGTTGCAAGTGGCTAGAGGTAGCGTTTGATTGGTGAAGTTGAAGTTTGATGTCGAATTGAGCGGGAAGTTCAATCTCATGCCAAGCCTCTACCACGCACTAGGAGGACGAGAAGTTAGGTGATATGTATTATCTTCGATACTTTGCAACTGAAATCTAGGTTATAAGAAGTTTGAACACTGGGATATGTGTATGCTCCTTTGGCTTATTTTCTTTTTATCACTCGCACTCACTTGGATTTAGGAGCTCAGAGGGTAGGTAGCGATCAGCCATTCCCCCAAGGAAAGTGATATTCTGGGTTTGAATTCTAGGCCATGGTTTTGGCTTACTGTGCTGGAACGGCCTAGGGCTCAAATACTCCAATATAATATGTATCGCGTTGCAATTACTTGTGATTTACATCACCCAACAGCTCAATCAAAAAATCATACTTTAGTCATTGGTAACTATGTTCCATTAAACTTTTCTCCCCCTGAGCTCGGACGCCATCCTACATGTGTGAAAATGATATGCGCAATGATGCACTTTCGGTATTTTTAGCAGAACACAAGACAACGCAAATGCGGAATACTAACTGAATGAGATTAAATTGTACTTTATGGCAACATTTGGGGCAGTGAGCGGCCCACTGGATGGATAACCGTCAGACGGCTAGTTCTAGGATAGATAGCAAACTCATGCTGCTGCAGTCATCCCGGCTCAATTCGATCATAACCTTGTGCGTTCACCCATTACCTCGTTCCAACAGCCATGATTTTCGAAAGAAAAACAACATGGCAGTCTAGTGTCGGTCGGAGGAAATTGATTGTGCAGGAATAAGGGGCGGGTCGAGAGATCGGAGGCCACAAGGACATTTTGTATTTCATTATTTTTGAATAGTAAGAGACCGGGGCAACGGATATATAGCGGAATATGACCGCTTTCTAAGCACCAAGTAGTCTACTTCCTACTTCAGCTGCGGACAGCTTAGAAGGTCATTGCCAACCAGACTAGAAGGTCGAAGGTCATGTAGAAGGTTATGTGGATAGAACATGGTAGGTTCGGGTGGTAGTCTCTGTCTTCCCTATCGTCATCGTGAGAAGAAGAAGAGGAGAATTCTATGGCCTGAGTTTTATCCCGAAGCTCTAAACACTAGTCCCTAGTGTAGGTTACCACATGTGGAAAGTGGAGCGTTACCAAAAGCTTCCAAGCTCGTCCCCAAAAGTAGTCTCAGGCCAAGTCATGAGTTAAGAATTCACATCACCTGCAAGCTGACCAAGGACAAAACTATAAGTATATACTGCTGGACAACCCCATTATTCCCAGAGTTGAATACAAGTTTGTTTCCTTTTGCATGCCATACCTGATGGATCCTGCACAGACTCTCGCTCCGGAAATGTCATCTACCTCCTCGGCCTCTTCCTCAACCGGACAGCCTTCCAAACCACTTCCCTCGATTACAGAATTCCAAACATGGCGCTCCAAAAAAGTTATTGAGTTCTTAGAACTCTACATAGCTGGGTTCGAAAAGAACGCACGGGACATCTTTGTTGGCAACCAATACAGTGGGGGGACTTTGGCAGATGTTACCCTTCAGGATCTGGCTGCGGATGGACTACCAAGAGGACCAAGTCGGGAAATTTTAAAGGTGGTAAATGAAATACGGCAGAGTGGAAATTCAGTTGGAAACGTGAGTCGGTATCTTTGTGGATGATCGGGTACAGACAATGCTCACCAGGTACAGGCCAGAGGGAGAAGTCTGCAGTACAGGAGGAGTTGCCATAGCCGAAGCAGCACCAGAGGGAGGGAGTGACGGTGGCTGAGTTGAGCGGGGAGGTGGAGGAAGTGACCACTCCTACAAAACGTAATAATTCTCTACATGATCCTATGATATAAAGAAAGTTGACACTAATGTCAGCAGTTGACGAAGGTTGCAGAACTTTAATCAAAGGTAAGTGTTCTCCCCCGGTGGTATACTTCAGTCCACCACTAATGTTCGAATTAGAAGCCAATAAGCTTGTAAAGAATATTGAGACAGTGTCGTACGACCTTGAAGACTTTTATAGATTCGGCAATGAGCTCCTTGAGCTTCCATTTCCCTTTGTGGGGAAAGCTCCAAGTCATCCCTCTTGCCATGGTACCCACCAATGCTGGAGATGGTCAGCCGAGTGATTCCGAAACGGAGTGTCTTCGATACTATGGGCGAGAGTCCTTTAAGGTCATATTTGACGACATAATGTCCCTGCGGATTCGTGGAGGGTTTTCCATGTACTATATCCATGGAACGCTAGGTTATGGAAAAACCTACATGTTAGCAGCCCTGGTGATTGTGCTGATATCGAGAAAGAAAAAAGTCATATACCTTCTGGACTCTAGGCAGCTTGCTCGAGACTTTTTGACTTATCTAAAGAAAGCTTTAGTGTTGACATATGCCGGAGATCTTGAGACACAGTGCGAGCTGTTCCAGCATACCACAGGACAGGCTCTAGTTGACTGGTGTGTGCTGCGAGCGACATCGATAGGGGAAAGGCTGTGCTTCGTTATTGACCAATGAACGCCCTGTTTTTTTTTTTTTTGTAAATCATTACTCGTATTTATACTAAGGTACATGACGAGGGGGTGCATCCCCGGGTGGAAACCCGGCTAGATTGTTCGACCTCTGGGCCACCCCAACCCGC
>Ga0307511_10006591_pt1 | contig 11698 bp, 16 predicted proteins | sample 13_EM_MG_FD_200266 | JGI IMG/M metagenome (GOLD analysis project Ga0307511, IMG submission 200266) | Populus trichocarpa ectomycorrhiza microbial communities from riparian zone in the Pacific Northwest, United States - 13_EM | ecosystem: Host-associated > Plants > Roots > Unclassified | place...
TCCCACCACAGCCCGAACTTGCAAGATATGCATGAATTCGCCTACAATATATATATATATATATATTCCACAATAGCCGGAACATGCAAGATATGCATGAATTCGCCTTCCATGTATATATACGCTACTACAACCCGAACATGTCAGATATACTAGAATCACCAATATATATTATTCTCCATCACATCACTAGCGAGCCCTGCAAATTGGTATATTTCATTCCTAAGTATAGTTCACCAACGCGGCATGCATATGTTGCAGGCGGGTTTCACCCCGCCTCGACAAACAGGGGCTGGGACGTCATGTAAATCCTGCGCATCCCTGCCACCCATGGGTTCCTGCTTCAGCTGAGAGGCTAGGGATTATTCAATTTCTCCCAGCTCTATGCCTATGGATTCTTCTAAGTCCACAATCTCAGCAAGACAGCAGCCAGCAGTTCCAAATATTCACTAAGACGATGTGGAGATAGTGCCAACAATACGACATTGGCATGAGGTGGTAAATATGCTGCAGAGTTCACATTACCTGGGACCCAATATGGATGGCGATAGCAAATATCTCCCCTGCGCAGTAGCGACATAGCCATCTACCAGTAGCCAGTTCACTAGGTAATAGCATCCCCGGAATCCATAATACTATGCCTAAATGGTGACTAGCACGGCTAATATGTCTTCTAGAGGGTAGCGAATGTGGTAGCTGTATGAGCAGCGACATAGCCAGCTACAAGTAGCCAGTTCCCTAGATAATAGCACCCTCGGAATCAATAATACTATGCTTACATGGCGGCTAGCATGGCTAATATGTCTTCTAAGGGGTAGCGAACACAGTAGCGATATAGGCAGCGACATAGGCAGCTACTAGCATCTAGTTCTCTAAGTAATAGCACCCCCGGAATCAATAATACTATGGCTTCATGGTGCCTAGCATGGCTAATATGTCTTCTAGGAGATAGCGACCGCGGTAGCGATATAGGCAGTGACATAGGCAGCCAGCAGTAGCCAGTTCCCTAGGTAATAGCACCCCTGGAATCGATAATACTCTACCTACAGGGCGGCTAGCATGGATAACATGTTTTGTCGGGGGTAGTGACGGCAGGGGCAATATGGGCAATGATATGGCCAGTAACCAGCAGATAATTCTCTAGGTATTAGCACCTCCGGATTCAATACTAGTGTCTCTCGATATTATTTAGGATTGTTAATATAGGTTCCACTGGGTATTAACTTGAGCAGCAAAATCAATGCTACTATGACTGGTACGATTGCACCGTTGATATCACTGGCGCCCCGCTTCCACGCCTTGCACCTAATTCGATCCTGATATCTCGACATGACCGCTATTCTACTAGCGGGATTTAGAGTGGATATGGGCTAAAACCATTATCTATTTCGTTCTATAGAATTCAATCTTAATTATACCATATATACATATCCGTTCATTTCAACCCTTCTGGTTCTGCAATGGCACTCTGTAGCTTATTCAGAGTCCCCCACCTCTACATCTGCCACACAAGCACCTTGTCTTCTGCAGCCACGCTACCAACCATTGGGCACCCAGAGACCAGCTTTATGTGGCCGACACTGGTACCCAGGAAAACAATACAGGTCAGATGCCATAAGAAGCCGTAGAGACACTATGCAAAGTAGTGGAATATCGACGCCCTGAGATGACACCAGGATATCATTAGAGACATAACGCGATCCGTGACGCCACCGGAGACATGTGACAAACCAGGTAATCGGGACGCACCCATATAGGTTTCTGGATACCACAAAAATCTTTTCTGATCTAGATATCAGCATTATTATCGCACTAGCTGGTGGACACGTCTTGATATACATGCTGACACCCATCTAGTGACAAACTGCACATTCTCAAATACACTGCCTAGCCATGATATTGATATCCACCAGGATTAACACTCAGAAAAGCCATACACATTCACCTAAACCCACCCCACTTAGCAACGGCATTGATATCCAGACAACCTATTAGCAATGGTATAGACATCCAAATAGATAGTTATATAAAGACTATATGTAGCTACCTAGTAGTCCCATAGATCATGCTCTACCGACAACATCTATTCCCACATAGGTATCTTCTCGAGCCACAACATTGATATCCATATATGTAGCCAACTAGTAATGATATTGATATACCTCATCATACCTTCTGTAGCCACCCACAAGGTCGACATCTACCTTCATATAGAGCTAAAACACAGGCCAGGTGAGTTCGAAATAAACATGAAAATGGCCTTAGAATTGGTTATGGAAATGTTCGTGGAAATGGTTTCAGAAGTGAATATGAACATGTCCCTGAAAAGATATGTGGAAATGCATGTTAATAGAAGTAGTAAATACACTGATAGCAGTATCACCAACTAAATCAGCAACTGGATCAGCCCAGAAATTAGATTACCAAGGACTATTATTGCCAGAAAGTCATAGAGACTGGCAGAGAGCTCCTCCAGTACCTTCCAATCTGGATAATTGCCTAATTGGATTATATCTCAATCAATATCATTATGGAGTTACAATATGTATGTTCAGATATGTGTTAGTATTGATTGTACCATATGGATGGTATATATGTGGATATAGATATCATCCTTGTGAGGGGGTGCCAATGTGGAGATTGAAGTCATTAGTAGAGTGTAATCTATATAGATACCTATGCCACATCAGCAAAAAATCTGGTCTCGGTCAGGTCCATCAGGAGCTCCTGACGCCCTCTTACAAAACTCCCGTTCATGACACAACTTGGACCCAACATTGGCATCCTGGCACCACCTGCCAAACCTGCTGCATTCGTGCAACATTGATCTGGGCTTGCTCTCTTACAAGAAGCTAGGTATATAGTCAGGCCTCCTGAATGGCCTAGGCTCTACACACCGCGTGCCACAGGTACATGTTCTCGAAGGCGACCTCACCTCTTCCTGTATTTTGCAGTCTATTCTCGCTACGCTGCACTTACCCTCCCTAGTATCCCTAACGTCAGATTCCTAACCTCTGCCTTCCTGAATTTCTTTAATTGCTGCCTTGACTTCTCTGATGCCTGCTCCCATCATTGACTCTTCCGTAACGACACTCTTCCTTTCCTCATTATCTACAACGTCAAATTCCTAATCTCTGTCTTTCTGAATGTCTTCAATTGCTGTGTTAACTTATCTGATGCTTGCTCCCATCATCTTCTCTTCCCCAATGCGGTCTTTTCTTTCCTTATGACTCGGAACGTCAGATTCCTAACATATGCCATCCTGAATATCTCTAATTACTGCCTAGACCTCCCTAATGCCTGCTCCCATCTTCTCCTCCCTCTCATCGGCATTGTACACATCCTACATTATCACGGGATTCAACATATCTGGACGGCAATATATCCTTTCTCATAAACACGTATAATATTCTCTTTCCATTTATATCTGACTGGTTCGATCTAAAAATTCCCCATGTCACATCAAAACCCACACACCCTTCCATACACATTTGCCCATGGCTCCGCGACTATATATCTATACTAACCAACCAAAACTCAAGGAAACACATACTAACATACTAGTGAAAGATCAACACTGACACAATTGAAACCATGCATATCACTCACATAAATATATTAGCACATACGAAACATTACCCCCCAACCCTCCCCTCCTATTCCAACCTTCCCTGACTCAAGTTAACCACTGGATGTACTAAATCCGACTCCATACATCTCTTTCCCCATTCCTCTTGTTAATACCCCAAGATATCCATTTCAGTAAGTTCCCCATTATCCGAGTCTTCTATACTAGGCACATGTATATCACATCAACACTTTCTTTTGCCAAGAAACGGTGTCCTAAAGTCTAGTATTCTACTATCAACGTCGGATGCCTAACAGGGCATGGTTATATGTACCTCAGGTTTCTCCCCTCGACAAATAATTCGATCATTCTTGTGAATCACCTTAACTCCCTTAGCCTTCTCGTCCATTGACAAACAGCGGAAATTGTATATCTCATCTACCATGCTGCGGCATTACGCAACAAGATGTGATCGGGCCCTAGAATGGACATATTTAACCTGTGGATGTGAGCTTCCGACTTTTGTTATCAGTCATTGAGGTTGAATTACTTATATATGAATCAACAGCTTTGTTTTTCGACTCATTTCTTCTCTCGGCATCTTGTGCTCGCTCCCATGAATCTGTCCGTAAGAACAATACCTCAACTGGGGATAGGAAGGGTAAGGTAAATAGCCTATAATCGGTGATATCGGCCTATGCACATCGGACAAGACCTTGCAAGGTACCCTCAATTGTTGACAAAGAGCGACAACGGTCAGCTATAAGGGTAGGGTTAATCTTGACCCAGTCGGAATCCTCTGCCTGGACATCCCTCTCATCATCACCTGAGCTATAATATGCCTCGTTCTTACCGTCATCCCGAATGTCAATCGGTTTTTCCTGTATTTGAATGTTTTTACTACCTGGAGCATTTTGCAAACCGACCTGAGATGCTTTACGCTTTCGACTGGAACTACTTGATGATGTCTAAACTGAGGATAAAGAGGAGGATACAGAGGCGGAGGTGATATCCTCAGTGAATGAAACATGTTTGGGGACTCGTGACAGGCTTGATTTATTGTGCACTTGGGGTTGTGCTATCGGTGAACAAGATCTAGAGGTTGCTGCCAGTGTAATTCGTGCCGTTGTATGTTTCCCGTCTATGGTGCATATTGGGATTGTGACTTGAAGCGTCTTTCATGGTTGGGTTAGCAAGTAGAAATATATTCTCTTTCAAACATGATCAGATACTCACTGCTCAATTCTTCTCATGCAAAGAACTTCCCCTTTGGAATGATAACTGTGAAACCAAATTACAATTCCCACTTTGCGACACTTACTCAATCCAAACCTTATACCAGCACATCAGATAAGAAAAACATGCTCACAATCAAGCTTAAACCAAATCCGATATAGTACGGTCACAACCAATGCAGATCATGAGATCCGAGCATAAGATAACATAAAATAACAATCCAACCAGCCTCGCATTATATCCATCAACATATAGAATATGAAATAAATATATATAAAAAAATACCACGTAAATATTAAAAATAAAAATAAAACACAACATATAAAAAAAGACAAATAAAAATATCAAAAAACAAAATTCCACATAATATCAAAATTAAAAAAAAGGACTCCACAATAACAAAATTAGGAAAAACGCAGATACAATGTCCCCCCATCTTTCCACAACCTACCTCCCATCCAGAACCGACCCCCATACCCAACCCATCTATAACCGAGTCGCTCAGACAATGAAAAAGGAAATTGAACCCTCTATATGCAACTAGGATCTAAATGTGACGTAGTTAGTCCGCCTCGAACTCCTCACCTTGTGCGTTTCTCGGATTTCGGTCCTTTCCGCAAACATCAAGGGCTTTATCCTCACCATCATGCTCTGCTTCATCTTCGTCTATTCCCACTGCCATTTTGGTATTGTTTTCTGCGAGTCCTAGTCTGGCAGCCCTGCGACTCCTGACCTATTCATGTGGAGTTTTCGGATTCAGCGATAACATCCACCCATATTCGTCACTATGCGAGTCATAGACGATAGTATTTGGGCGTATGTTTGCCCTCTGATTTGTTTTCAACCTCTTCAAGTGCTTCTTCAACCTTGTGATTCAACCTCTTGCACCATATTTGCCCATTTTAAACCCCCTGTCAGTACGTGGCCATGCCAGCTTTTTCACTTCCCAGTTGCCCGAAAATAGGTGCCTCCATCGGAATCACTTTCTGGTGCATTATAGTAGTCGGCCATTGGGTCCAGAGGTTTGAAGTCCTCCAATTTAAAGTAAGGACATTAATCAGGGGGCGGAGTATTATCATTAGTATTTTTTTTGTGTACCTGAATCTGTAACCACTCTGGACTATATGCCTCCTTGTCAGTATTGGTGAAATCTACCAACTGTTGATCTGACGTAATATGTACTATGTCCTCTTTAGGATAGGTACCATCCGCTAGTGGCTTAGTCAGACTACCAAAGATTGCCCATATTTTGTAGCGTGCAATACGGTTGCATCCCTTGATAGCATTATGTTGTGGGATTAGTGAGACCAATGTAAAGACCACGAACTGGGTTTTCGCTGCTGTATACCAAATTTAAACAGATGGAGGCCCTGCCTCCACCATATTAACAATAGATTCATTATTGATCGATACTACTCGCATAGTGTAACATTCTTCGTTGGTTATCTAGAGTACATCTTCCACGGGGAGGGACTCTTGGACCTGGGCATCTTCTTCTTCCTTCCTAGTAAATTGCTTAATTTTTCGGCGCTTCGTTATCTAAAGGATTTTCTTGTAGTAATCACAAACTAGCTGACGGAATAGCTCTTTAGCATCAGTAGCTCTAGTGCACATCGCATCCGACAGTAATAGTTGATGTCCGACGTCAGAAAGACCTTTATGACTGATCGCGGCTTGTACTACATCATCAAATTTGTCCCTACTAGGCTTTGTAATACCATGGATCTCATGAAGTCGCCTATATGACTAGGTGAGCTCTTTCCACTCTTTATATTTGTCTTCGTTATTGGCACCCCAACCCAAGATACTCTTTGCTCGCGAAATCAGGCTCTCTGGGGTTGGTATTTCATAACTAGGTAGTAATACATATCGAGTTAGATAAATGCTACACTCCTCAAGTCGGAATATATGCAACCCAATCAGGATAGTATTATACCTACTCAATGCTAGTCTATAATCAGTTTCAATACCCGGCTACCAAGAAAGCTACATGCATGGTATGGAATTGATCTAAAGCAATGTTAGTCTCATAATGTCGAAATCACCAATCGATGTTATGGGCCCCCTAAGCAAGAGTATATGTACAAGGAGGCGGAAGAGTCTAACCTCCTGCCTACGGAATGAGATAATGTGAAATTTCACAACTTCGGGAGAATATCATATTTAGTGAATATAACACAAAGGGTAATTCTATGCAGTTGGTTGTGTGGAGGAAGGAGGAGTTTAGGAGTTGAAAAAGGAGGTATATAGTTACTAGCTGAGTACCACTCTCAAATTGTAGTTTTCATTTGTCGTTTGGAATGACTCTAAACAAATGTTAGTCTTATAACATCAGAATTATGAACCAGGGTCAGGAGAATATCATACTTGGGGAATATAACATGTAGAGTTATTCTATATAGGTGTTGCATTCGCCGCTGTCATTCGGAATCAATCTAAACAAATGTTAGTCTCAAAATGTCGAAATCCACAAGCAGCGTCAGGAGAATATCATACTTGGAGAATATAACATGAGGCCTTATTCTATATAGTTGGTGGTGGGAAGTAGAGAGGGGTTTAGGAGTAGGAATATGAAGGTAGCTATATAGGGGGGAAATTTTCATGAGGTAGGTACATCAAACGCATCGAATGGAAACAGGTATGACAAGCAAACACAGATGCATGCATGGAATGTGGCTCCAAGACAAGTAGAGAAAGAACTAAGGAAAGATCCGTTTCATCATAGCAAACAAACAAGGAATGTATGAATAAATGAAACTGCTGAATTGTACATGTTACTCTCGCCAAGAGTCAGATTTTGTATGTAATTGTAGCCTCCACAATGTAATGGGCACAAAGAATACCAAGTGAGCCATGATGGCGAAACAACCCAGCTAACAAATATGTCATGATTAGAAGTTATAATTAAAGAACATGCCTATGCACGTGATTTCATTGGGTATGTGACTGGGTAGCCAAGAGTCGGATCTTGTATGTTATTGCCTAGTTTGCCAACTGATGGTATACGATACCAAATAACCCACGATCGCGAAACAAACCAGAAAACAAAGAGGACCATAGTGATGAGCTTTGCCCACCTGAAATCAACCTGCCCCTTTTGCCCAAAACCTTTCAAAACTTCAGGGCAGCTGTCCAACTATTTGGCAAAAGAACACCCACAGTGTCGGCTTTCCCCAAAACGTAAATTCAGTGAAACCCAAGAGCCTAATTCAGGCACTCACTCATTAATTAGCATGGAATTAGGTACGAACTTCTATGAATTCACATCGGAGTTGGCTGCTATACGTGCTGTCTTCCCAAATGCAGGCTTTGTACTTCGGAAGACCACACAACAGGATAATCATTCTGAGCACTGAGAATTGATGCCGTACTCGTCCTCACCAGCAACTACATTCGACACAAATTCTGACTTTGTGAGCTTTTCCAACCACACTGAGGTCTTCCTTGTGGACAAAGAAGCAGGGCATATTCTAGTTAACACTCCCTTTCACTATGCTAGACACTCAAAATACAATTTTTTCCGTCCATTTGCATATGTCTTGAATTACAAGCTAGTGAGAATTTTTCATGCAGCCTATGTTCCAAAGGCTCATATCAATGAGCTCTTTGATGCTGGGTTCATTGGCAAAAAGACTGGGTGAATGCCAGGAGTCCTTAGACTATCTGGCGGAAAGTTGTGAGGAGGAAAGGGACAAAATGTATATATAGAAGGGGGCATAAGAAAGATAAAGGATGGCGGACACCAAGCATCGAATAATTGAATTAGGATAGGGGAGAAATAATAAAGGCATGTTGTGGGAGAGGAAGACCAGGTCGATATCGCAGGAACTAAGTGGGTTTGATACGGGGTGCCAGGATGCCAGAATTACCCTATAACATCCTGAACTAAAGGTTTGCGAGAAGGCGTCAGTGGCTCCAGATGGACCTGACGCAGACCAGAATTTTTGCTGATGCACTGCTGACAGGTATCGTGGAGGCCTATGTAGGGCCGAGTAGAGGGTAGGACAGATTGAGCAGGTAGATTATAGCTGCAGAACCACTATGGACATACTGGACCTTCATGGAACTCATCTTGACTCTTGTAGCCAGGTCTGTTAGCCTAACTTATTGGCTAATGGAGAATAGGGAAGAGACCTCCAATACTACAGGTGGAAAGCAGGAGTTCTATCATTAGTTTGGAAATATTATATATACTGGTAATATATATTGGCTAACTATACATGGCTAGCCATTAGGGTAGCTAGAGCGGGGGATGTGATGCAGAGAGAACTATACCTAATGCAAGCGATACAATAGGAGACTACTACAAAGCATCACCAGCACCACCCTGCGTCTGCCTGAGTTACAGGTGATTTAGGTGTGGTATGTGTTCTCTGTGAGTGTTATGAAGGCGTTAGCGGATGGTTCCTGCGTGACCACTAGTACCACCCAGCATCTGTCTGAGTTACAGGTGATTTAGGGGTGGAATGTGTCAGCTTGGAGTGGTTTGAGCACGATGTTGCATGGTTCCTGCATAGCTACCAGTACAACCCTACGTCTGCCTGATTTGCAGGTGATTTAGTGGTGGGGGTGTTTTTAATCTAATTGCAGCACCTCTCGTAGGGAGGTTTCTTCGCTGGGAGTAGCATCCTTTGTCATCTTCAGTAGAACCCTGTACCCGCCTAAAGCAAAAGTGATTGAGGGCCAGCATTAATCCTACTTCGGAAGTCAGAGGGCAACGTTAGATATTTGTCCGTGAGGTTTGTTAGTGATAACTACAAGCTCTTGTTGTCTCCTTGGGTAATAGATTGCTAAAGGGTGTCAGGGTGTCCTCTAGAGTTGCATAGGGATGTCAGTTGAGGGTTGCAAACACAGGCTTCGTGGATAGTAACTGACACTGTGCTGTGGCTGCAGTATTGTTGCAAGTTTGTCAAACCAGAACTCCGGGTGTGCGAATCAAATAAGTTATACTGAGCACGTGATGATTGCTTAGTTACCCGCAACCCGGCCTCGCTGAAGTGTGAGTTCAGTATCGTACGTGAGGTGCTATCCTGCAAAGCCTCTTCCAGAAATACCACCGATGATGATCAGCTATTGCCTTCTCAGGTAGCCATCCCCACAACCACCGAAAGCAGGCTGTGTAATTGCTTCCCTGGAAGGTTACATAGAAGACCCGATCTACCGCCCCCAAACGACACCCACATACCTATCGCGGAGAAACACGTAGCAGGGTCCACCCACATTCGTGTACCTACTACTTCGGCCCTATAGGTACAAGGTCACCAACCTGAGCCTGCAGCCCCAGGCCCGCATCATGTCCATATGGGATCACACAGATTATAAAATGCTCCCCTTCACGCACGCCTAGTTGCATGCCTGTCATCTTACAGTCCCCAAAAAGAACCTTTCACCAGTAGTTGATGGCCGCCATGTCATTCTGCGCCCACAAGCCCTGAAGATCTTACAAGACTATTATCGTTGCGTCCATGAGTTTGCTTTGGAACTGCCAAAACTAAAGACATCTTTACGCATGAGACCTCATATAGGCGATCGTGACAATGAAGGTTTCAAGTCGTTGGTGGGTGATGCAGTTTCGACAGCACTAAGGGTGGCGAGGTGTTTTTACAGCCCCGCCATCATCATTTCTGGAATCCCTCCAACAAAGGCTGTTTCTGTTACTCCTAGTGCACCTCGGCAAGCTCAAACGAAGATTATAACACCATATACTAATCAGCAATTCAAGGTTCTAAGTGATGGGCAGAACCCTTTGGGTTTCCAGGTCATGAATACCCAGGCACAGTCCATGAAACCAAGCCAGCCAACGTACAGGGCATGGCTACGGTTACAAAAACAAACAGGGCCCAAGGCTGCACTTTATCCTCAGGTGCTACCCCATGGTTCGATGACTTCAATGGCCTCCCAACAAACAGCGCGATCACCTCAGCCTTCTTCTTATCCGCCATCCCCTCACCCCAAGCGAGATCCTACGGGGACAGGGATTCCCTGGACACCTGCCACATCAGGCATATTCCCCTGCTACAACCACAGGACGAGAGGTCCAAAGGGAAAGGGTGCTGGGCGGGCGCGATCGGCGGGCTGATTGAGGAAGGATGGGAGGTCATTTTCCCAGACGGGTCAGGAAGGAAAGATGGGGCAGCTGCAGCCATGGTAGCCAGTGGAGAAGCAGGCCAGCCCGACAAGACAGCTACCGACGCGGAGAAGGCAGCGATAGCACTCGCAATTCGGAACGCAGGCACTACAAGTTTCATTTTGACCGACTCTCAGGCGGCCTTACAAGGCATCATGAATTTGTGCAAAGGGGCCCCCCCACTCTCAGGCATCAAGGCGGAAATTAAAGAGGCCCTGAAACAGAGACTTGAGGGCCACGACACCGCTATAAGCTGGATCAGAAGTCACATTGGCATCCTTGGGAATGAATGTGCAGACGCACTGGCGAGCTTCATGTCCATCCGTGGGGAGATCGCAGGGGAAGCCGAAACAGCGACCGAAGGAGGGGTGAGACAGGAATCGAAGGCCATTAGAGTGGGCTGGAGACAAACACCAGGCTTCGGTAAGAGGAGGACAGAATGGCACAGGCACGCATCGTCAGCTTAAACCTGGACCCGAACCAACAAGGGCCCCAAGTGGCAATGGCTATTCAGACTAGGCAGGACAGACAGTTCAAGGTGCGGATGCGGCCACGATACCCAAATCGGAGATCACATCGTCTCCAGTGCCCGGCCCTACTCAGACATAGGAGAGACCTCCTGGGCGACCGCAAGACTTGGTGTAAGGAAGTTATATATATGCACCGGCATAATATAACCACCTTCCACATCTAGTAGGAACCAGTGGATACTAACAAGTAGTTGGCGGATTATGACTCAGAGGGTGACTCATGCGAAAGCATATCCA
>Ga0307511_10006592_pt1 | contig 11697 bp, 4 predicted proteins | sample 13_EM_MG_FD_200266 | JGI IMG/M metagenome (GOLD analysis project Ga0307511, IMG submission 200266) | Populus trichocarpa ectomycorrhiza microbial communities from riparian zone in the Pacific Northwest, United States - 13_EM | ecosystem: Host-associated > Plants > Roots > Unclassified | place...
TTTTTAATGAAAAATACTTTTTTTAAATTATAAAAAAATAAAAAATATTTATTTATCTGTTAATTATATTAAATTTTATCCTAACTTTTTTTTTATTAATATATATTTTTTTTTGAATTTTTTTCAATTTATTTTTTAGAATTTAATTTGATTTTATTTTTTTAACTTTTTTTATTTTTTTATTAATTAAATAATTTTTAACCTTTCAGATTTGATTTTATTATCTTATTAGTATTTATTTTATATTTATAAAATATATTTTTTTATTTTTTATTTTAGTTTTTCTATAATCTTCATTTTCTTAATACTTGTTTCATTTAAAATATATTTTTTTAATTTCATCATTTTTTATTTTTTTTATCTTTAACTTAATAAATTTTATAAAAAAATTAAAAAGTTATTAAAAATTCTATTTATGAATATATAACGTTGGGTTTCTGCTTCTTCCTGCTTTTCTATTTCATTTAGCAACCCAGTTTTTGTCACGAGGAACCCCTTTTATTTTCAATTCCTGGATCTTCAGGCTCCTCACAGATAGGACTATGCGGTATTTTCTTTTCTTGATTTTGAGAACCGCCTCATGGATTTGTGTTTTTTTCTTTTAATCTATTTTATGAACTGAAATAAATTCTCTTTTTTCATGCAGTGCAATTCCATCCATTTGTGACATGCGTGTTGTTTCTTAGTTGGGAAGGATTCCGACGAGTCTGCACGAGGGCTGACATTGAATGGTATTGTTGGCTCGTTTAGTTATATTTGCTTATTTTGTGCAGAGCTTTGGACATGCCTTTGCAAGTTTAAGTGACTTATGTTTTTATTGGGCTTGGATTTGTGGAATTGCAAGGTTTAGTATTAAACTATTTGATAGGGTTTCCATTTAATATATATTTTGTTGCATCAAAACATGACTCGATCATTGAAAGTCTTGTTGAATTTGGTTCAATGTCAGACAAATACTCAAATTGTGAAATGGATTATTGAGTTCTGCAATTTATGCATAATCTCCTATATGGGTTTAATTGATTGTAAACCCTTTAATTAGTTAGCATGTGGGCAAACCTTGGTTCGCAGTTGAACTTCTATCTGATGTATTGCAAAACTGTGCTATATATGCTGCGGTGATGGTGCATCAACTGAGGAAAATGCGGAAAAGTTATTAAAAATAGCTTGTATAACATTCCCTCCTGGAATAGTTACTACGATCGCAGCTTCTGTTTTTGTTTTCTGGTGGCAAGGACTAATTTATTCAAATCCACATGCACAAGCAATCTTGATCAATGGTAAAATGCTATGATAGCCTCTTAACATTAATTTTGTCCGGACAGGTTGTTCAAACTGTTCTCTTATCATTCTTTGTTGCCAGCAGCATGCTCTAAAAAGTTTTAGATCTCCTAAACATGTTTTTTTCTAAACATGGTATAGCTCGTGAATTGAGACTTTCATTTTAGTTCCTTTGAAGTAGAAATGGATCATAGGCAGTCTAAGGAACACCTCGGTAGTTGCTTAACTCTCAGAAAGTTTGAGAAAGCAGTAGTGTTGTTGAATTTATGAGATGAATATAAGAGTAAAAAATCTTTGATGTATTGATAATTCTCTAGTTTTCATTACCTTCATCATCCATGATCAATGATCAGAGCTTCACAACACTTTACTGTAGCTAAGCATATATGTCTCTCCTCTCCCCAACCCTGGGACTCTTTTACAGGCTTCTCTTGTTTGCTTTGTGCATTACATAACCTCAGTTACTAGCTTACTAGTCCCTTTATAGTAAACTCGTGTCTTTTATTGCAATTGAATGTACTTCATCTCATCTGCATTATCCTTTTCCAAATAACATAAACAATGATTATCAGTTCACTTTATGTTGCAGGCTGTGCAAGCTTTTAGCTGAACCCTTGTATATCCTCTCCCAAAATTTGCTCTTGCTTAAAATGTGGTTGATTGTTGAAACAGCAGCTACCTTTTTGCATTGTCTGACAATGTACATCATTCTTTCCAAGCAAAGGTAAAAGTTTATTTGGACTCTGTTAACAATCTTGAAAGTTATAAGTTGTTGATCTGACTAATGGCATGTGGTAGATACGCACTTGAATTCTTTTGCAGCTTGAAATAAAGCATCGTCATCTGTTTTTGAGATAATTCAAGGATGTTAAGTGATGCTACATGCATCAACAACATCCCAATTTGAAAGTTTGATGAGCGTACATGTTGTACTAATTGCATCATATAGATTCTACTTTTCAATGTGTTTGTATTAGGTGATTTGATATGCAGATTTGGGGAGAATCTATTCCTCTATGTGGTGGATATTGTGCGCTAATTAGTATGCTTCACTGTCTCTTTCCACCTTTTTTTAACAGAACTTGACCATTTCTTCTCATCTTCAAGATCTTGGAATTTTTGTCACTTCTGTTCTTGTGGAAGTCTTGGGCTACTTTTTATGCAAGGCACAAAATGTTACTTCAACTTGTGCTCACTTTTTTCTTTTTTTGGCATATGAAATGCATTCCTTGAAAATCAGCTGCAAAATGGCAATTTGCAGACTATTTGATTAAAAACAAGGTTGGATAAATGTATCTATACCTGTCTCCATATCTATTTTTCGAAGTAATCTCCTTGATCTGAATTCCTAGTTGTGAGACTTACTTGTGTACGTGAAACTTATTTCTTGCTATATAGCCTTGTTCACTGACAACTTTAACATAAAACTTTTAATTCTCGTAGGACAAAGGAATTGTTTTTGCATTGTCACAAACTGCACATGAAGCTTGCTTGTTCTTAGGATATTGGAGTTATTTTGTTCTTTTCCATGCATTTAGAAGTTCTGATCTTTTCCCTTTCAGGAATGATTTTTTTTTTTTGTGTGTGAGCGAAGTTTCTATGCTTTTTATATTCATCCCTGTCCCTTCAAAAGAAAACAAAGGAAGGAAAAATTGCTTAAACTGGTAGTGTGATGGAAACCTGTTTGATTTGTTAATGTTTGCAAACTGTAGAGCTCGATAGTCTCTTCAATTTGGTCATATTAATTCGTTATCAATTTATGGCAAGGTTCTTTAGCAACTGTGTGATATTCACAACTATTTTGTTAGTATATTAGTTAACACCATGTCTTTTCACAGACTAGGAACTATAATGGATTGTGATAAGCAGCAGCTAGCATGTGTTTTCTGTTCACTCATCTATCCTCTCAAAAGCTAATTCTTCAAAAAGAGGAAAAGATTGTTCTTGTATGGTTGGATACCCCAAACAACCAGGCTGTATATGGACTTGTTCACAAGTTAGGTATGTGGCTGGTTCAGATATTATGTGCCTCTTTGAGTTATAACAACAATTTTTTTTAATCAAATTGAGTGTTTAAATAAACCAAAATAGTATATTTGAATCTTTTGCTGCCTCAATTTAGAGAGTTTGATTAATATAGCATGTTTATAATTTGGAGCTTGTTGTAAATGTTAATTTTTCATTTCCAGGGAGCTTAGTTGTGAGATTGGTGAATCTTCCATTCAAGGAAAGTTCACATGCTACATTTTCCAGGTCTGCATCAGGTTTATTTCTCTCCTCATTTGTTCTCTTAACATTGTTCTGATTTCAACAGATTTGCTTATGTTGTTTTGATGGTTCTGGTCTCTTCATGTGTTCTTTTGCATTTTCTTGCTTTGTGGTTTCATCATTTTCGACAAATTTGCTTATGCTGTCTTGATGGTACTGGTCTCTTCATGTTTTATTTTGCATTTTATTGCTTTGTGGTTTCATCATTTTTGTTATGTATTTGAATCTAGCCTATGCTTTTAGCTAGCACCGTATCGTTTTTAGTTAAGAAACATAGTTACAAACTTTGTTGAGGGCAGCAAGACAGGACCTGGAAAAAGAAATTTTCCCATCTTCTGTATTATTGTGCCATTACACTTGCCTGCTAATGCCACTACTACTACTAGCTTATCTTGTGTGACCAGGCATTTTCCCTGGAATAGTGTGTGTGATTAACTCCTTTGCTCGCCAGAATGGTTAAGAATTTGTAGATTCTTTCCCTTTCTTTTCTTTTGGGCTGAAAGATTTACATTCGGAATACATGCAGTAAATGCATTTCAACATCAATTTGAAGTCACAATATTTCTGTTTACCTTCATAAGTAGCTGAATGCTTCTCCTCTCATGACGGGACAAGATCCAACAAAAGTAGGAAATTGATGACATATTCTTTATTAAATTGAAATTCTCTGGTCACTGGTTTCTTGACTATTCTGAGGATATGATTTCGAGGGTTATATTCTCTGCATTATTCATCAAACACTACTTCCAGGTATGGATTTGAGGCTTTAAGTCTTCCATGTTTGTGGGCATTTACATGAGCCTTATACTGGATTTGTGTTTTTCTCTGTGCAGGATTCTTCTGCATTTTCTTTTACCAGCTGCTTACCTTCAGGTTGGACAGTTCTGTTGTTTTCTGGTGTAATTACTCTCATATCCGAGAAATTATTTCTGGACCACAAATAATTGATCATTTAATTTTTCATATGCTCTTTTAATTTTGCTTTAAGTTTCCTGTAATTTTGTCAATTATCATTAACAGTTACCGCTGTGAGAGGCCTTTTATCAACCAAATTATCCCTAACAAACAAGGGCCTTTGAATGCAGCACAAAAAACACAAGGGCAAGGGAGGTAAGTTAAATCTTGATTCAGAGTGAAAGAGGATGAATTACTCTGTTGAAGTCCATTTCATGTTACAGTGGGATTATTAGTAGCAAGGTAACTAAAAAGCAAAGTTATAATGTTGTGATAGCCATTTGTTTATCACAAGCTAGCTGCATCACTAACAACCCTCCATTCCTCAGTTAAAAAATTCCATGTCTCCTCTAATTTTCAAAACATTGTTTTCAATACCATTAAAATTGACTTATAAGAAAGTTGAAAAGCTAGAAACCATTTGAGAATTCTCTAAAGTACAATTTTTGAAAGGTTGCAATTTGCATTGGATTGGATTTAATTCTGGATCTCTTTTCTGTCTTTAATGAGAAAGTGTGTCAGGGACATAGCACAATATTTGATCTCAGGACCCCTGTTCTGGCTTTCGCCGCATATGCTTGAATTTTCTTTCCCTCTTGCTCCCTTCATGTCAAAGTCATGTAGGTCTCAAGTGACAGCATAATGTAGTGTCTCCAACATGTCACTGTGAATGCCACTACGTTCTTAAAGTTATTCTTGACATGCCTTCATAATGCTTGGCAGGCTTTATAGCTGCATTTGTTGAATCTAAGCCAGAGCCAAACGAGTGAAAAGGTTCCTTCTCTTGCCAGAATTACTCGATACCCAACAAAGAACTACGGATCACTTACTCCTCAATTTGGGCTAGAACTTCACGCTTCAATAACAGCGTTGCTAGTAGTGTTGTTTATTTTCAAAACAATAATACACTGCATTGTTTAGCTTACGAACTACATTGCAATTTTATTTTGTAATTTTTGTGTGGTAATAAAGCTTTTCCTTTGTGTCAAAAAGCATGAAATGTGCTAATATCATATTTTAGTAGAAAAAGGTGGCAAACGTTTAAACAGCCATAATAACCCATTATAATGCTTGTAGTCAATGATCCCTTTGCTATATGCAAAAGCAACTTTGATCATCATAAATGCCCCATGTTGCTAGGCGCAACGATTTGAACGTAACATAAAATATGACGCTTCACAATCTCTAGCAAAAAAAAAAAATCCCTGACAGGTGAGAAAATGGGCAAATGAACAAAATAATTTCATCAAAAGAAAGAACTGAAGTGATGGAAGAAGGCCACAGGAGCAGAATGATGATTCATAGGACATCCACGGGTGTGTTGGGTTGTCTTCTTCCAGTGTCACTCCAGGAGCAGTACTTTGTAATTATAAGCTTTGAAAGCTTGAGAAAGAAAAGGTAGATAAAGAGGGAAAAATGAAACTCATGATGATTGAGACGAAGACTATGGTTGAGAGTTTAGACAAACATCCAACAAACCCATGAACATAAAGTTGCTTCTATCTTCTAAAACAAAATGATGGCACTTTGAGTCTTGCTTGGCAGGTTGGATTCCTAGTGAGCTACGTTACAAAGTCTTTTGCTTCAGAAAGCAGCAGTGAAGTGAGGGGATGTCACTTGCACATGTTAAGGGGTGGAAATATGAGAGTTATACTGCCATTTCTTAATATCGAAAAGCAAGGAGAATTGAGGAAAAGAAAAGAGGAGAAAAACCTCCAATAATTTTAGGCAAAAAACTAAAATTATTCCAAGCTTGGGATTTTCAAAGAAACAAAGCAGCGCAAGTCGCAAGGCTTAGGAACACCGAAGACTCAAGTTGATCATAAAAAGAACCCTTCCTCTGGGAACTTCTTCTCTCTTTTGTGTTTTGCCATGGATATTAATGAGGCTTTTAACTTTCATGGGACATGCTTGTTCAAAAGTAGGGCTTCTCCAGAAACATGTTGTCTTTCACGAACCCCAGAGCTCTAATTAAAGCACAAAGGAACAAAAAATTTACATGGTTTTGTTAAGATTGTATGTTCTGTCCCTTGCCATTCGAACCAGCAATTTACATTTGTGTAGCAGCAATCCTATCCTAGTTTGACAATTTACTTAGGCAGACATCATGCTGATTTTAATATTGGTTTCAGGTTTCAACACGTCACTGGATTAAGAAAAAAAATTAGTAAAAATCATTTTGAGTTCTTATTAGGGAAAAAAAATATGAATCCTCTTGAGTCCCTGACACTCGTTAATCTGTTGCCTATGGAGAATGGCATGTTTAACTATCTGTATCCTTGCTCAAAGTTCCCAAGAAAACCCTCCTTCCCATTAATTTAAATCCTCCACGCCTTTCCTTTTTCGCCTTGTATATCTAATTACTTTAGAAGGTCTAAATCATTTGGTTGTCTATTCTAATTTCCTCGCACAATACTCTCAAAATAAGCGGCGGTGCCCTCTCAAATCTTCATGTCAAAGCATCTTTATTTTTGTTTTAAAACAAAAACCAAATGATAGAACATGACATGTAATGATGACTTGGGACCCTTCTTTTTTATTTTTATGTCACTTATCTTGTTAAGTATCTTGCCAAATCCTCTTGATTAAGCCAAGGAGATCAATATCAGCAATGAAAGGTTTCAAATGTGTGGTCATTGCAATAGTTTCTTGATCACATGGATCTCTTCTCTTAATTTTCACCCTTTTACCTTTCTACTTCACCCCAAAAGCTTCATTATTTTTTTGAAGTTTTCATCATAAACAACAAAACCGTATCGCCTGTTCATTACGCCCCCAGTAACTTTCGTTTTTGTTGATAATGCATGCACATTGTTATTAGAAAAGAAGAAGAAGCATTAATTAGGTGAAACAATTTGTTTAACTATTAAACAACTGTACCAAAAAATTTGAAGAGGATGTCTGTGTTCCTCTCCAACAGTAAACAGCTTATGGAAGATGGAAGATCATGAATTAAAGTGACCAGAGTGATGTGATCAGATAATTAATGTTTCTCGTTTGAAGAATATCAGAGTGTTGTTAGGAGTGGATCATACATGGTTGAGCTGTTGAAGTCTACGTTTGGGTCTTGACTTAAACTAGAAGAGGTCTCTCTCACATGCATGCCCCCAATATCTCACGCATCCTTCAAACCCTCATGATTTTGTTCTCCACTCAGACAATACAAAAGTTAGAATATGAACAGAAAAAGAGGATTGTGGTCATGAGAGAGATGGCGGGGTGTGACTGTGAAGTCAAACGCTAAACACGGTATGTTTTTTTTGTTTTTTGAAAAATCCCTCATGGACCCAGTTTTCATATCCACCCTTTTGTCTTGCCAATCTTATTCCTGAGTATGTTCAATTCTTTCATCATTCTCCTGTGGAACCCTCCATCTCCTTTTCTTTACCTTTCTATTACATCATCTTGGATCTCTATGATTCCATATATTGCACCACTTATTTTGATTTTGTTTTAAAATCTGTCATGTTTATATATTTGTTTTAATTTGCTATATATTTAGACACGCACCAGCAGCTCAGTATGCAAGAACAGGCTGCCAGTATTAATAATCGATCCAGAACGTTTATTTTGGTTAGTTCAAGGGTTTAATTAATTAATAGCTCAATCCACAGCTTTGCAAGTACCTGAAGAAATGCTTGCCGGATGCCAGATTAACGAGAGCAAAATTATTCTCTGCCGGGATTAATGCATGAAAGCTCAATATTGGTTGACTTTTATCTGCTAGGAAGTGGTTTGATTTGATGCTGTTAATCCCAAAAAAAAAACATAGGATTAGTTTTTCATGATCATGAGAAATCCACATACCCACTACTAAATGCCGGGGGGGGGGGAATTAAACCCTGGAGGTTTTATACCATTTCAATTTTAGCAGAAGCATGTGTACGCTGAAATACTCTGCAGGAACCAGATAAATTTGAGCATTTTCGAACGTCCCTTATCCTAAATTATTATTATTATTATGAAATATATAAAAAAAAAAAACCAGTACATTGTAATTTCTGATGTCAAACAATGAATTGGATGGAGTAGAACCTAGAGGCCGTGTGTGTATATATATATATATATAGCTCCTCCACGTGGCATTGAATTACTTGCCAGTCCCAGCAAGTAGGCAGCAAGTGAGGAATCGTAAATGGCTACATTTGGAAGATTGTTGCTTGTTATTGTATTTTAGTGGCTCGAGATACTCTTGGGATATTTTTTAAAATATTTTTATTTAAAAATATATTAAAATAATATATTTTTATTTTTTTAAAATTATTTTTGAAATTAAAACATTAAAATAATCTAAAAATATCAAAAAAATATTAATTCGAGCAAAGAAAAAAATAAAATAAAATTTAAATTTTTTTAAAAACGTTTTTAAAACACAAAAACAAATATGACTTTAATACCTTACTAGTTATGAATCCCAGATTCAAACTATTTATTTTTTATGAAGATATTTATGAACAACAAATACATTTTAAGAAAGAAAGAATAATTCATGACTTAAGTTACAGTAAAGACTAAATTAAATAAATGGATTTTATTTTAACTAAATAATAAAAAAATAAATAATGATGGTAGATGTATCAATTTTTTTAAAAGAATGATTATGATAATATGAAAAAAAAATATTTTTTAAAAAAGAAAAATGATGTATCTCAATTCTCAGTTTGTTAAATATGAAAGAATAAATAGGATAAAGAAACTTAAAAAAATAATCATAATCAACCCGAGTTAATATGATAAATCTGTAATCCTAGTAATTAGAATTGAGCCAACCCGGATTATCTCACCACACATATAGCCTAAGTCATGAGATCATGATAATTCAATAGAAAAAAATGATAAAAATTATAAAACCTATTTTTTATTTAAAAAAATCAATATCAAACATATTAAGAATGTGTTTGGGAACGCGGTGCAAACCGCGTTCCCAAAAAATTCAAAAAAAAAAAATTTTTAGCTAAAATTTAATATGATTTGTACGTTTTGGATCGTTTTGATGTGCTGATATCAAAAATAATTTTTAAAAAATGAAAAAACATCATTAGCATGTATTTTGGTATAAAAAATTATTTAAAAAACAACCACTGCTATAATGAAAAACACATTCTAATTTTTCAAAATTTTTCAAACACGTGACGTGTATCATTAAATAAAAATATAATTCCTATTACACTAACAGTAAAAAAGCCCCAGCTCAGGCACTCACACATGTGGGTCACCAACTGCTTTGAGATTGACTGTTTTTAACGGTAGTGATGTCAACATAACCCTGGTGAAACTGAGCCACCCTTGAGACTTCTTCATCCCAACTACCTAGTCAGACTTGTCTTCTAACAAGCTTTGACTTCTTTCCAAATCTATTGGTTCTCATTTGTAGATGTAGGGACGAGCCAAAGTACTTAACAATTAATCCATTTGCTGACTCAATGACTCAGTAGTTTGATCCCTTCTCTAACCACGAGATTGATAACTATAGTTCCGACGCAAACTTTTTACTAGGTGGATTCCGTTTCCATCCAACAACAAATAAAAAAAATTCCGTTCAACTATTCTTTTTCTTCTTCTTTTTATCCACTGGCACCGGGTTGATTTTATTGAAGTATAGCATGCAGGAAAAGGAGCGAGCTTTATGGCAAGCCATGCCACAAGCTTACAAGATAAGATGATGAGGCTGCTTGCTTTGTTTTACGGCTTTTGCTCCTTGTTCTCTTCGTCTAGTTTCCCTTGCTTTATAGACTGGGAAGTTTTAGCTCCAAGATTCTGCTTTGTGTGCGTGTCTGGTTGGTTAACAGATTTTACCCTTTTATGAGACATGCAATCCTGGAATCCAAATGGTCCTGGATGCATGCAGTTTATAGCCTCAACACTGGCACCTCTTTTGCGTTGTGCATATTCATTTTAGGACCACGCCACAGGCACGTACAGATAAAATTAGTGATGATTTCCTTAGGATTTAGCAGCTTCTGTATATTCAGTGTTTTTGGAAATTTTGAAGACCCAAAAGTGGTGAAGCCCTGCAACAGTTATGATCATCAATATTGCTATGGCACAAAATCCATTGATGGCTTCTAATGTCTACAGTACACTGCATGTTTGTGGGAGTGAAGCATGCAGCTTCCCCTTTTCCACGTTTAAGTTGCTTCCAATATTCCGAGAAGCTATTATTAATTTCCTTAGATCTTACACAATTTGCAATTCCTTTTTGTTTTACCTTCTAAGGAATCTTCTCTAACAGATGTAGAATCTCGGAATATATTCTCAATATAGTATATATGAGTGTACATCGTTTATGAACACTTGAGTATATGGCATGTATAATTAAGCAACCTTAAATAAATTTCTTAGTTAAAGCAAGTGGTGGTTATGCAACGATATCGATATGCTCTCGTGACAGAAGTCCATATTACTTTACTTGATTTAATTTAAAAGTGATTTTGAGAAACTAAATTGATGTTTGTGAATCTTCTAAATTGTTATTATAATATGGCTAATCTTTAATTGATCACGATGAACCAAATTTTTTATAAATATATTTTTTCCTCGATTCAGTATTTTTTGAAAACAATATGTACAAAAATCTATCAATAAAATCTTTGATGGAGTAGATGGTGTTAGAGATAATAAGATAAATAATATATTGGGAGTACTTCACTTAACATCTTAACTTATTGGGTTGAGATGGTTTTTTGACATGGTATCAGAGCCTTGATAATCAAGCGGTCACGAGTTCGAATCTCACCATCCCCATTTATTTGATAAAAAAATAAACACATGGTAATGTGAGTCTGTGCATGATTCCTTGATAGAGGGGTTAGAAAGTAATCTCATTCTTGTAAATTAATTTTATATCGTGAGTTGTATTCTAATTATTTTATCCTACTAAGAGATAGAGACATGATGAGCTATGAGAGTGTTGATGGAGTATAAACTTATTTAATTAAATCTATTTATTAAAAAATAATTTGTTTAAGATTTATGTAAAATTCTTAGAGATGTGCATTAGATTTTCAGACATTTTAATATATTTATTTGTTAATAATTCATTTAAGATCTGGCCACGCGTTAGACTCAGACGAACATAGAGCGTCCAACCACGCCCGAGATGTGATGCCAAAAAGTTTTGGACTCGACACCCTTGAGAGATGCATAATAAGGCCACCTCTTTGGCCTGATAGAGCGCCAGATCTAATAGCATCT
>Ga0307511_10006593_pt1 | contig 11696 bp, 4 predicted proteins | sample 13_EM_MG_FD_200266 | JGI IMG/M metagenome (GOLD analysis project Ga0307511, IMG submission 200266) | Populus trichocarpa ectomycorrhiza microbial communities from riparian zone in the Pacific Northwest, United States - 13_EM | ecosystem: Host-associated > Plants > Roots > Unclassified | place...
CCTCCCAGTGGTTGACCTAGTCTACTCTTCTCCTTCTTGCCCGGAAGAAGTTGCTGGTCCGGTACTACCAGCACCATCAACCTCTCCCGGGTGACTTGCGGCTCCTTCGGTGCCGGTGCTAGCGGTGGAGGCTGTCGCTTTGGATTGGGTACAGGTGTGATATGTACATGTACATGTCTGACCACTCAGGATTTTGCAAGATTCATGCCTTGGTTCTGGTTGGTTGGCGCGTTGCAGGACGCCCTTGTAGTACGTTAAGGCGAAGAATGTCATATTGGTTTTGGAACGTTAAGGTTCAGGGTTTGTAGGCTGTGTGTATGGTGTGGGGAAGGATAGGGGGGAGCTTTGGAGGCGGTGGGTGGGTTATAGTTATATAGTAGTGAGAAACGGCTGCTCGTGGCTATGGGCCGGGGTTGTAGGTTGTGGCGAGCCAACCAGACTAGGCGATACAAAGGAATTAGACCTCATGGCCGGCCGCGGGCAAGATTACCAGACCGTTCTACACTTGATCCAGTGGGATTCTTGACCAACCCCTCAAGGGGCTCGAGTAGGAGAGATTTGTGAGGAAGGGAGCTTGCAAGTTGAAGGCTCAGGGATTTTTGGAGGTATCGGATGAGCTCCATGTGGGGGCATCGGAACAGCTGCATTGGAGGATTCAGAGTTGTATTTGGAGGGTTTGCACATGTAATCAATGATGACATCCGTTAATCTCTCTCATCTTCACTTTGCTCTCATTGGTCTTGTTTACACGTAGATTTTGACGAATCTGGAGCCTTTTTTGAATTACATCTCCTGGGTCGGTAAGGTCTACTACCTCTCGGGCTTCAACAACAGCCTGGAAATCACATCTTTTGACAAGCGTTTGGTCAGGTTATCTCTAAGGAAATCCGACATAGCTTTCTCCTTCTCTGTAGAGCCTTCTGATTTGGCGGTTTCACGCATTTCGGTACGGCCTTCACAGATCTCAATCCATGAATCGATTGCTTGCTCTAGGTCGCTCACTGGGGGTAGAGCTACTCCAGGGAGCAGGTTGCGTGTCTGCAAGTCTGCTTTCCGATCACCAACCTTTTAAGTAATCTTCTTTCGCATATCTGCCACCTGGTGACCAGTTACCCTTTAACAATGAGGTCATATACTGCCAGATAGCGGCTTAAGTGGACTCTTCAATATATCTCTTTTGGTTTTCGGTATATAGGCGCATAAGCTGCAACTTCAACTCTGGAGTGTAGTAAGCTCGCTTTGCTTTGGCCTCCACTGCTCGTGCAGGCTGTTCAGCGGGGGCGGGTGCTTGTGCAGGCTGTTCAGCGAGGGTGGGTGGTTCTGCAGGTTGTTTGGTTGTGATAGATGGTCGTGACATATTGTAAGAATTGTGTAAAATGTTTGGAATTGCAAGGGTTGTAATGTTTTGTTTTGGTTCGTTGCACATAGGTCATTTTGATACCAAGTATAGAGTCTAGATGTTTGTTGTGGACAATAATGTCAAGAGCTACTGAGAGACATTGATATCTAGACGACATTGAGACATCGTTTTATCCGCTTTAGCTAGTTGGGTTACTGGCAATTTTTCCAGGGTGCAAAACTTCTCTATTCAAACCTGCATCTGTTGTATATGTATAGAATCTAATGATATGAATTTGGGGATGAGATTATGAGATGAAGAAAAGGGGATGGAGCTTGAATTTATGTTCACAGCTTATTTGAAAATAAAACAGGGTTTTGATTGGTATAAAGAAAGGCTCTAGATAAATGTATATATAAATCTAGATCGGTTCAGAGTGTGAAATGCCTATAACTGGTGGATAGGAAGTGCTTAGTCGCTTGAGCCTAATGATATATTGAGAGGTAGTGCAGCCAGACTAGACCGTACAGTATCTGTGAATAAGACTGTATCTCTATCTCTCTAGAATGCCCATACCTACTGTGTCTAGGACGGCACTTATTCGAGAGTTTCTATGGCAATTTTTGTGTGCCGAGACTAAGTATTCCCATAGGTAGTCACGCACTATAACTCCTCTCGTGTTTTTTTGTGTGTATCTCACTCCTTCTCTATTGCCTACTCCTTCACACTCCATCTCCCTCCAACAACTGGCCACAACTACTTGAGTTGAGCGAGGCGGGTAGTTCAAATTTCAGGGTAACTAATTCAAGAGCGGATGAGTCTACTGTGTGTACATGCACACATATACCGGCTTGTCGTGCAGACTTTTCTCAAAGCAAAAGAGCCGCATTCATTAGTTACAACGAATATGGTTCAGTTTGGTCAAATCGTCATGATTGCTGAGCGGAGCAGGACATATATATGATCTGAGACATTAATATTAGTAACCTAGTATTATGTTCCCATGCACGGGTGGCTAGTCTGATAGGTCATGTGTTGTAAGCTCATATTGAATATGTAACAGCCTAGGAGTGTTACTGCTTGCAACACTACGATCGTCGAGCATTTTGACCAAACTTAGTCTAGTGTATTGTAGAAACTGCCGAAAGACTGCAGCCTTAAATGCGGTATGGGCGTTTGAGGGGGATCGAGAAGCAGTCTTATTTACAAATACTGTCTAATATGCAAGGCATAATGCTGATCCATGATTTATCCCCCAAGATAACTCGAAATTGAGATTACAAGCTGGACCCCTACGTCCGAAACCGATCCCAGATATTGATGTGACCGTCCTCAGATCCATCGATAGCAACTACTATCTTACATTTGAACGTTCTTTTATCATGATTTGGGGCTACGTGCCGTTCTTTAGCATACAGGCTTATATACAGTACCTTGCTCTGGTATTAACCTGCCAGCATCGACTAGGGTCTTATATTCAGGTACTTCTTGAATATGTTATACGGTCTTATTCGGCAGTTTCTATGGTATACACGTTATGAAGTGATGCCAGTGGAGTGAGAGCAGCTATAAGTACGACTGGCGGCTATGGACACTATATATGTATATAGGTAGGCACTTTGCCCTCCCGTGGTCTGACTTCTTCCTCACCAGACTGAGAATCCGGCACCTATATAACTATAATCACCAGCTATATACTTAGCTATCAAAAAAACAAAAATGAACAATCCTCCCCTAGCATTATCGATATCATGGAGTTTACGGCTTTTCCCTTCACTACGGCTATCTACATGATCTTCTTTAGCATGCTGTTGGGCATGCCTGCCGCCATGCAGTTGCAATCCCTAACCCTGCCCCCCGCGGTTGTTGATGCTGATGGAACTGGGGCTACTCCAGGTATGTAATGCAGATTTTTAGGTTATACAAATCCTTTCTCGGGAGTTGTGGCTGACGTCATGCTGCTTCTTGTATCCTTAGCTATTTAGGTTTACGAAAGGGGCCCTATTTTGGCTCGACAAGAGTTTGCAGGGGACTGTAGTTTTGAGCCGGATTGTCCACAGCTCCAAGCTGCACATGCATGCTTATTTCAGATAGATGGGGTGGCAAAATTGGGACTTGTTGGTTACTTGCAGACCCAAACGACCCTTGGGGGGGGGGGTTCTAGGGGTGCATACATGTTCACAACGCTATAGCAGGTTTGTTTTCAAGACTGCCTATCAGCAGAATTACTAAGGCTGGTAGCGGCAATCGGGAAATTTGTAGCTATAGGTGTGGAAGACGTATTTCATTTCGACTCTCAAACTTATGGGGAGGGGTGGGATTGGGAGAGGAGTGGGGTAAGGGGAAGGGGGAGCGAGGGGTAGTGTGGATGGAAATGCGGGATATCAGGGTAATGAAAAAATCATGTAAGTCTATACCTCATGCATTACCAAACCCACCCACCATCAATCAGAACCAGACAGTAAACAAAAATTAGAAAAACCAAAAACTTTAAATCCACCCCCCACCACAATGGCTTACCATGTATCTCTGGGGTTTGTTGGTTTGTATGTTACGGGGGGTATAACAGGTTCCATGAAATTTGAAAAAAACATGTTTGGAGCTCTGGAGGTGGAGGGTGGGCTATAGCTATACAGTAGTGAGAATGGGCTGGGAGTACGGCGTGCCATGGCCAATAGACTAGGCTACGGCAATGGAATTAGACCTCATGGCCCGCCGCGGGGCTGCTGGCAAAAATGGACCTTGAATTGATAAGCTTACCGGACTTGATTCTTGACGAACCTTTCAAGGAGCTCTGGTAGGAGAGATTTATGGGGAAGGGGACTTGCAAGTTGAAGGATCGGGGATTTAGAACTTGTAGCCGCTGTGTATGTATAGGTAACATCTGGTTCTCAGTTCACTCATAGCATCCACAAGCATCCACACATACTGAAACCCCATCGCAATGGCTTTCTTTGATTTTATCAAAACAAGACCGTTGATCTTAGACGAGAAGCATCCCATGCCCCAACTGCGGGATGACCAATAATGTATGGGGTTTGCTCGCATTGTGCGCTTAGCCTAGCTGCCGGGGCCTGGGATAAAAATATATAAATTTGAGGGGTGAGATTATGAGGTGAAGAAAAGAGGATGGAGTTTGAGTTTATGTGCATAGATTATTTGTGAATAAAACATAATTTTGATCGGTTCTGTATCAAAAAAGGCCCTAGGTATAGATCTAGATCGGTTCAGAGTATTAAATGTGAGCCTGAGGATATCTTCTCCTTGGATATGGTTTCCGATGCTCATATATCCGTATGCAACCCTTGGTTTAATCTTTTCTTACAGAGTTGTTTTGGGTAATTTGCCCTCAATACTCCCAATCTCTACATAAAGGCATGGATTGATCTAGGCAACTCGCAAGTATCTACCATAGGCAAGGGACGAGATTAGGGCAAAGAGCTGGGAGTAGGGAAGACAGCTTCATCATAGAAAGTCAGGGTCTATAATAAGGCATCCAGCAGTAATATACACTATGATAGAAGACCTGAAGGATGTGAGCTCGAGCTTATTGCACTTGGCCACGGCCAACAGGCACCTTCTTGGTGCCTGGCCTATTTTTTTTCTGGCTATGCATTGGTCAAATTCCCTTGTAGTATGACCATCCGCCAGTGGGCGTTACTAGACACAGACACATATACACATACACATACACATACACCCATACACACCCAGCAAAACAGAAGGCCCACCACAATGACTCTCACTAACTTCATCACCAAGACCAATACTGTGGGCTGCAAAGAAGAGGAACACGCTGCCATCAAATGCCTCAATTGCGGTCTAGAAAAATACGAATATGGGGGGTGTCCGAAGTGTGGCCATCGGGTCGATCGACTGTCTTAAATTCTAGGCTAGCCGGCGGGCCTGGGATGAGAATAGCGGTATGGGTTTGATGGGGGGTAGGGGGTGAAGAGAATGAGCATGAGTTTTGAATTTAAATAAATAAGCCACTTATTTGGAAATAAGAATAATAACGGAATTTTGATCGGAATGTAGATGGATATATAAATCTAGACCAGACACAGTGTCAAACAACTTTAACTTGTAGATAGGGGGTTCTCTACCAGAGCCTAATGATGTCCTCTCCTAGGTATGACTTCCAATGCTCATTACATTGTCATACATGTGTTCACAGCCCCTCTTGGCTTAGTTCTAAGGATGCCGAGGATATGTAGTTCTATGAGGTGCAATTGTAGAGGATGTAGTTATAGACTATACATACATGCATACGCACTTATATCTTTCCTGGTGTGCACGTTAATGTGTTCAAATTCAAACGTCCTCATTGAAGAAGCATTCGAACAATGTAACACAATATAACTAGTCACGGGCCCTCAAAAAGTAACAAAATAATATTCAATATTTCAAAGTAAATTCAAATAATATAACTACTCCATCAGCATAATAACTACTCCTACTTCTTCAATCACTCCCCTTGCATAGCTCTCACTCGTAACAAATCGGGCAAAATCGCGAACCTGCCGGTTTTAAGTACCCGCAGTGGCTACACGCCACTGGTGCTTTGGCGGTCATTATCAAGGCTCGTGTAAGCTGTATGTGTAGGCTGGCTGTGCTCGATGTGTATGTATGATAGTTAGATAAGGTAAGGTAGCTTAGTCAGGCTATGTGTGGGGATGGTTCGAAAAGGAATAGTGTGATGGGCTATGATATACACTAGTGGGGTAACGGGCCATCATGGGAGGCCTAAGGATAATAGGAGCGGTCGTGCCAACCAGACTACCTAAGGATCAAGCTGTAGCCACAACACCACCACTATGACCGGGATACAACCGTTGTTATATACATGCCTATACTATCACCTTCTCTGTTTCAACATAGTAGCTATCCAAAAACATACACACGCACTGAAACCCAAACAGAAGCCCACCACAATGACTCTCACTAACGACATCACCGAGACAGTTGACTGGAAAATAGAAGAAGTCGTCCCATGCCGGAACTGCGGAACACCAAAACCTAAGTATGGGGCTTGCCCGAGGTGTGGGCGCACGTACAGGGCTACCTAGTCGGCGGGCATGAGGTTGAATCGAGGGGTGAGGTTATTGGGTGAAGGAAAAGACGATGGAGTTGTAATTCGCATTTGCACTACTTATTTAGGGATAAAAATCTATAACTTTAAACACGGAACGTGGACGGGGACTCTTATGCAATTGTGTTATTATACTGGGGCTTCATATGTAGTCTTATTCACGGGGGGACCTCAAACAAAGGGTACCTAGAATTACATACCAATGAATTTCCTCTTGCTATACTCCGTACCGGACGGCCATACAATACCGGAACCGGACAGAGTGCAAAGGTATTCTCACCCCTGTCCCCATACACTAGCTAGAGGTTTGGCTTGTACCAAGCTTCATACGTTTGTCAAGTAACTAGGTAGGCAGGCGGTGCCTAATTGAATACGACTCGGGCTAAAGGTTTCCATGCATGTTGAGGTGCCGAAATGGTAGCTTTCTGACGGTAATAACACCCCAGCTGGGATCAACATATGTACATACTGCACATGCAAATGCGCTCAAATTACGTGGTCTGTACTACGTTATTATCGTTTTCTCTTCAAGCTCAAGTAGCCTACATATTGATTACAACGAATTGTTTGAACGTCCTCAGAAGAAGCATTGGAGCAATGTAACAATGTAGTTATAATTAGGCAGTTACAGGCCCCCAAAGGGTAACAAGATAACATTGATTTAAATCAGATCTTCAATCACATATTAATAGTCTTTAACATCCCATGTAATACATTACGGCTATGGGAATAGGCAGCTCTTCTTGGTCTTCTGTTGTCAGTTTGGGCATTCAACTGCTCCAAAATTAACTATACAGATATGGAGATCGATATGATTTTGAAAACTAATCCTGGGGCCGGGATATATATATGCGGGGATATAACGGTAGCACTATGCACCTGTTTGGTGGATAACTATGTCTCAGGTGTGGCGATCGCTCTCTCGGCCTCCTCGCTGCACTGTAGGATGAATAGGTATATAAATTTAAATCTAGAGATTAATATAGAGGGTTTGAGGTTGATATAGAGCGACAGATAGTTATAGTTTGGATCACAATGCGGCTGGCATATTTTTATATTGTATCGTTCGGATTACTTTGTAAAATGATTTAAAAATTATGTTTCTTCTATAATACGAAAAACTGGTGTATTGCCTTGCTAAACTCAAACGTATATTATGCCTACAGTGCAACTACCGACAGAGGTATGTACCAACAGGTAGCGCCTTGGCCAACGAATTCTGAATTACCTAGGTAGGTAGTAATAATCCGGCGAGTAACTCCCCCCACACGCTTCTTTGTTGAGTGGGGGCTTTCCTGTGGCGGCTTATTCACCGGATTAACCGGTAACTTACATACATTCATGGATGCATGCAGGTAAGGGGTTGGTATGACTTTCTCAGAATCTCAGCTAACGTGGCCCTTGATGAATGGCTCGCTCGGAGGATTATATGGGGACAAAAGTCAGGCAAACGTTTGTAGATTTCTTCTTTACAGCACAACTTCACAGCCACAACTTGCTCGAAAGTACGAATGTTTGTGGACTCCCGCTTCCTGCCCTTCTCGAGGTGTTAAACTTCTGGAAACATTCCCACAGGAAGCATCGAAATACTGGTACTGTACATTTGCCCCTGACTGCCAAGTTATGCTTCGAATATCATATACCCGTACATACCTACCTGTACCCAGATTTCGGAATATTGAGCGTTTGCCATGCACCATACCATACTAGGATAGTACACATATTAATACCTACTCCATATTAGGACTTGGTGTATGGAAACATCCTGGCTTGCAGCCGGTCAATCATGCAGGGCTGAGTAGAGACCCAGGATCAAACGCATACATGAGTCAAGGTTATTGATACACTCAGGTTCAGCCGCATGTATGGCTTGTGCGGTTGGGACGGTATCGGGATCTCTGCAGGTAGGAATTTGAGAGCCTGTAATACTGTACGTGGGCATCAATTGATATTTTATATACGCATATTTATACACATAAATGATAGCTAGTATGTTACTCTGACTGTACCACCGGTGGACTGTACTGAGCTAGGAGGTATACGTCTTGTGGTCATGAGTGTTATTGTTCCCCACTCTTGTCCCCCCACATCCCCATTAAGATGAAGTCTTCAAAGTCGATGACTCCTGTTCAGCTCTGTTGCGTCGGGTCGATCCCATCGCATAGGGCTAGGCATCTCATGTTACACGAAAGCACATGACTCAATTCCTCAATTGGAGGCCTACCTAATCACTATCCACGGCATCACAGCATCACAGCATCACAGCATCACAGCACACAGCGATTTTACCGGTATGTTGAGATGGGATTAGCACAAGACTCATACGCTAGGTACCCTACCGTACGCTGCACAGTCAGATCTCGGACGCCAATTGCAGGGGTTTCATTCATGCACGGGAAAGATCCTGCATGACTTGACTGGCGGGATGCTTTGAGGCTCTACCAGTAGCTATCGTGTCCTATCAGGGGCGGGGTGTGGGGAGAGGGGGGCGTTATCTGGTGAGTAGGTGAAGGGTATAAAGACACCGACGTGGAGACCTCGTTGAACGGTTTTTTTCTGCATCAGAAGAAGTGTTCTGTTCTTATATACCATACCTTGTGAGAATTCTCTAGGAGTTGTGTTACGATCTATCTATCTATCTACCCATCTCTACCCATCGTTGTTGGATACCACTGTGGCTGCGCTTCTTGCATTCTTTCTTCCTCGGGACTCCTGAACTTTGTAGGTCTACAAACTGCAACTAACGCCCACAATGCCTTGCTGCTGCTGCAAGCACACTGGATGCCGGAGTGAGGCTCCCTCCGCCAGCACCGACACCAGTGCCTCCTCCACCGTCCCCACCCCCTGCGGTACCACCGCTGCCTCCGAAACCGACATCAATCCCTCCATAGATGAGAAACCCTCCACCTCCGAGGAGAAAACCCCCAAAGACCAAGATGACTCCTCCGACTCCGAAAACGAAGACGACCCCACCCCTGAACCCGTCAAAATGACCCCCAGCCTTATCAATCTCATCACGAAATACGACACCGCCAGCGGCGAATACGTCACCAAACCCGCCACCACCTCCTCCCTCAGCCAATCTGAGGACGAGTTCGCCGGGTACGCACTCACCCTGACCTCAGCATTCAATAGTGCTGGAGATTTTACTAGGAAGATTTTGGAGATCAAGGCTCCTGTGTTGAAGAAGCTGTGCGAGGACGTTATTGGGGATAAGTATCCGGGGCAGAGCTTCAAGACCGAGAAGATCAGCATGAGTTGTCCGCCGAAACCGCTGTTTTATTATAGGGACGAGTTTGAGGGGGTTAGGGGACTGTGGAGGGAGAGGCTGAGGGTGTTGAGGATGGAGGATAAGGAGAGGAAGCAGAAGGAGAAGGAGGAGGAGGAGAGGAAGGAGATGGAGAGGAAGGAGAAAGGGGAGACTACTGAGGAGACTCCTGCTGAGGAAGAGGTTGAGGAGGAGGGGACTGCTGAGGAACAGGAGGAGAAGAAGAAGAATGAGGAGAATGCAGACAAGGACGAGGATGATGAGGAGGCACTCTTCGCTGACGACGACGTACCTCTCGACGAGGCCGACTCTAAAAAAGACACCGCCCCGGCCCCAAAATCCTACCTTGAAAAATCCCTCACCGAACTCACCGAAGACGTAAAATACATCAACCTCTTCATCCGGCTCATTAAATCCGAGCTGCGCAAGGAAATCACCTCCTACAACTCCCTAATCCCACAAGGCCTCGTATCCTACGACATCATCTGGACCATCTTCCCCCCGCACACAAAATTCCTGATTCACACACACAACAACCAGCCTGCCTTGTACCAACTACACAAGGGCGTTGAAGTTAACGAGGGATGTAACCCCCGCTTCCATCTCGATTGCTTCGGGATTGACCATGATGGGTTTAATTTCGGGTATGCGGCTTCCGCAGCGGGGGTGCCGCCATTTGAGGGGACCTTGCCGATTGCCGCCCTGCCAGCGGTGCCGTTGGAATTTCTCCCCGACGCGGAGAAGGTCATTGGGGAGTTGATCGAGCGGGGGAGGAAGTCGGAGAAACTCCAGTGCTCGGGGTCGTCGTATATGGTGTACAAGGGTCGCGCATTGGGACCGATTGTCGATGAACGAAGGACTTATTACTCCATCAATGGACGGGTGATGGTTGATCCAAACACGTTTGCTCGTATCAACCCCTACCGCGCAATCACTATCACCTCCCTCCAATCCGCAAACCCGTTCAAATCCGAGAGCGAGAGAGAGTGGTGGAATCGCGACAGAGATGCGTTCGAGGACGGGTATAATGGGGTAAAGATTGATTTGGATGTGAACAACGCAAAGCACGACATTGCAGAGAAAACCATGGATAGATCTGGGAAATTCTATATCCCACTTACGGACGAGCAGGCAGCTATGGCCCATCCGTTCGCCAGGGGGTTCGCGCTGGCAGAAAAGAAGTGGGCGGAGTTTGCGGTCGCGGATTTGAAAGAGGTGGAGTGGGTCCCAGATGCATTCAATAAACTTGTCCTGCCAGAGGAGCAGAAGGAGCTTATACTCTCCCTTGTTGAAGCAGCACCTACCGATAATGTCTCCGTTAGTACATCCTCCGCGGGGGTGGAGGCGGGGGAGCAGAAGGCGAAATATAAGTTCGACGACTTCATCCCAAGTAAAGGTCTAGGACTCGTAGCCGTTCTCCACGGTCCTCCCGGGGTGGGGAAAACCCTCACGGCGGAGTCCGTCGCAGAATATACCCGCCGTCCATTATACTCCGTTACCTCCGGCGAGCTCGGTACCGAGCCATCGAGTCTTGAGTCTACTCTAGCCGAGATCCTCGAGGTCGCTGGTACCTGGAACGCAATCCTCCTCATCGACGAAGCCGATATCTTCCTCGAGGCACGCAGCTCAAGCGCAGGTAGAGACGGTATAATCAGAAATGCCATGGTGGGCATATTCCTCCGGTTACTAGAGTACTTCCGTGGAGTCATGTTCCTGACTACAAACCGCGTCGAGACCTTTGACGCAGCGTTCAAGTCGAGGATTCATTTGGCGATGAGGTATAGGGAGTTGAGCGAGGAGGCGAGGGTGGAAGTTTGGAAGAATTTCGTGAGCAAGTTGCCGGAGAGTGTGAGGGAGGGGGAGCTGACTGAGGGAGAATATTCGGGAGTGGAGAGGTTGGCAAAGAAGTGGCCCGCGATTAATGGTAGGGAGATTAAGAATGCAGTGAAGACGGGGTTGAGGATTGTGCAGAGGAGGGGGGGCAAGTTGAGAACGGA
>Ga0307511_10006595_pt1 | contig 11695 bp, 5 predicted proteins | sample 13_EM_MG_FD_200266 | JGI IMG/M metagenome (GOLD analysis project Ga0307511, IMG submission 200266) | Populus trichocarpa ectomycorrhiza microbial communities from riparian zone in the Pacific Northwest, United States - 13_EM | ecosystem: Host-associated > Plants > Roots > Unclassified | place...
GGGGGGGGGCCCGGCCGGTGTGCGCGGGTGGGAGCCGTTCTCTGGGCTCCAACCCTACAAGCACCTCAAAACATCTCGCTCCCGGTGGTGGGGTATATCAATTTATGTGCTGCTCGGTTCTCGGGGGCTTACAATCGCGGGGTGCGGGGAGGTCCCGAAGACGGGATGCATCAACGTGACGAGTTAGAACGCTATGACAGGTATATTTATTTGGACGGATTCATTGGCTGAAATTGGTTTGGGAATGAAGGGGGGTTTGGAACGTGTTTAAGGATATTAAAGGAATGGAAAGGGATGGGGTTTTATTTTGTTTAGTTAGATTTTTTATATACCTGAATTAATTAAGTACTAAATCTCTATCTGGGCGGGCACCAGATTACTTACTAGATCTTGAGCTTCACTTTGCAGACCGTTTTATGTGCCATGTGAGGGCGAGGATGTTACCCCGAGGTCCGCTTGCTTGATGAACTGCGCTATGTACAAGAGATGGATAAAAAGACAATGAATTAAACACTCTCGCTAGGTTCATCCGACAGTATTATGTTTTCATAGTCTGGTTGGCACAAGTCCCTCGGTAAAGGATATTTCCATTTTTACTCAGTATCGCCTTTCTCCGTGTGGTGGGCCAGCCAAACTAATCGCCTCATTCATCTGCTTGCGTCCAGTCCACAGGATCTGCTAAACGAATGTATAATCTACTTGCAACCAATTGGAGTCCTCAAGGTTTCGTATAGTGAGACGCCGGTGGCGGGGGTCTTTCTCGATGTCGTACTGTATATAGTCGAACCTCTTGGGAGAGGCGAGGACTTTAACACGCACTTTCTGCCTCTCCCACTTGAACAGCTTGGGTAAGTGAATCTTGCAGGATACCGGTTGAACGAATGTTCGTAACAGAGCATATGCAGGTGTAGAGGATGCAAGAGGAGAGGTTCGACGATATCGTCTACTTAGTCTCCGGCGTCTACTGTCTTCACCCGCAGTGCCCCAATTGTGTAACTAGTTGGGTCTCGTAAGGAAACATCCAGAAATCGCTTTGATGAGTTGAGGGTACAGTGTGGATTACGACCGGTACTGACGTCATTAAACAGTTCGATTCAACTTATCAAGCTGCAGCTGGTTCAACCTATCTGTGGGTATGACCGTGATTCCGGATACAACCGATCAAAGTTGCGAGATTAAACGTTTCAGTGGCCATTGGGTCGGCCGACCTTGTCTGTAATATATACTTTCAACTATAAAAGCCTCATCCATTTCTCCAGAGAGGTCTCGTCCTCCCCCCCGACACGTATCCTTCGCTCGAGCCTTCCTCACACATGAACACAGCATCCAATAGAACTATTAATAAATTAACAATAGACCGCTCTATATTCCTGATTAGATAGGTGGGAAGCGGGTATGTAAAGAGACTCAACTAATCATGGTTTCTCACCTTGAGTTTTATAATCCAACTCCAACCTCCTGAGGTATCCATTCTAAATCGAGGTGCATTCACTCTCCTATGAATACACAGCGTCCCTAGAGTTGAATTGAAACTAACTATTTAATTACCCTGAACTTATCTTCCAAAAAGGTGAATTGAAAAAGAACTACGCAGATAATAAGTGGTGGATACACTGCATGATTGAGGGGTAGAGGTACTTCATCATGATAGACAAGCTTTTCTATTGCCTTATGCCGTAGGAAATCCACAATATCCTTCTTCGTGTCCCACCACGGCGACAGCAAAGTGGTGTTACTACTTGCTCTTATTAATTGCCCTTGCTTTGTCCCGATCTATTCCAGCTTCCATAATCTATTCTAGTAGGTATTCTCCTTCTAGTTCGAGATATAGTATGATAGCTTAAAGACCTCCTAGCTATGAACCCCTCTCATGCCAGCTAGGGAATACTGGAACCGCTAAGAGAGTCAGTCGTAAACCGGTGGTTTTGCAAAAGAATATATATAGGTACCACCACGGCAAAAGCCAATGACCACAGAATGCTAGGTTTTTGCCTAGTACTCGTCCACAGCCGCTGCAACATCATTACTTCAACTTGAATATTCCCTCATATAACATTCCCACACAATACTTTTTCACCCCGAACACACGCTGCACCAATGCCAAATAGCCGAATCTATCAATCAATCCCCGTGGAGTGTGTTACATTCACGCGAGGGCGAAAGGTTATAGGGAAGGAGGCAGAGTACGTTCTTCCTCGTGAAGCAGAGTCAAGTTCAGCTGTAATAGCTGTCTACAGACTAGCTTTGAGTTGCAACTTCAATCGACTGAAGCGAGGAAGCGAGGACAAGTCAATAATAAGCCAAAATATATAATTAAAATAACCAATAAATCTAGCTCAGCAGTACTCTCCCAAGAAATTAGACTTGTTCTCTGTAGTCTGGCCTGCGTGCTCTTTATATATATACCAGGCACATAATATGTTTGAGAGACATATATACAGCACGGACAGAAACAATAATCACAGGGTTGCAAGCAGGCCTCTTCGTACGATCGTGGCAACAGGGGCCGAGCGTCATCTCCTCCCACAACTAGTACTTCTTTCTAGTAACACAGACCTTGCAAATAACAGGTTCCTTGACTTCCCTTGCTGTTTTCCGGTGGCAAGCATGTGTGTGAAGCTAAGTATTGGTAATATTATAGCGGAGGGTCGGGCCGAGACTAGGTGATGTGTATGCATGGCTTGGGGAGAGGTATGTTATATTGTGGATGGTAAAGGTTTCCCCAGGTACACGGGTGCATGGGAAAGAGATTACTAGCCCTGTGGAGACCTACCAGTGGCGGGTGAGGGCAGCTTCCATACAAATGCCTCAGTGTATGGTGATCAGCTGGTAGAATTCTAACTGTCTCGGTCCACAGCGCTAACAATCTCCTTCCGTAGAACTCATACCGCCCTTGTGTATTGTTATTCACGTGACTCACTTGTTGCTGGACGACCCCCCCTACTTCCATGCTTTCAACAATCTTTGTTGGCGTCAGGCCATGAACATAAAATTTAGAACAAGTTTTCGAAATTTTGGGTGTAAGGCATGAAATGTAGATTCCACATAGTCTACGGTCCCAGGTATGGGGCTCAGTACAAAAATCACCAGAGATCTAGGGCTATATAGGCGTGGTTAGAATTATTAACTGTTCAACATGACGGATGCCGGGATGATTTTACAGTATCAAAACCGCCCTCAAATTTCCAACCAACCAGCATGAAGGATAGATATGTATGTCCTCTATAATCTGATAAAGCGCTGAAACATACGGCAAAACACGTGAACCGTGAGCTCGTGCATCCCGAATCACTTGTAAATTACAGGATTTTGCTAGAATTGAGGTGTATCAGATTCTTCAACCCATCGGGGCTGTCCTTCAATCCTTATAGGCTCGTTTGTTTCCTCATGGCTTGCTTGGTACGAGGCAAGGCATGCTGCGAGACTGCAGAGTTTTAGGTGGGAGAATGATCACATGGCCATAGACATGGACCGATGGAATGGAGTTGAGGGTAAGACTGCCGGAGTTGGGTTAGCTTCGTGACTCGCTTAGGTGCTTAGCAGCCAACCAACCAACCAAGGCTTACGTCAACGGTAACCTCTCCTCTCCTCTCCTCCCCTCCGACATGATATCCCATCTTGCAACCCCAATTATTCGGAAGGGAGCGCATTATGGTACAATAGCTATACCTAGAGAGGCCATGTCTCACCGACTGGAAACAGAAGCGTTGAAAGCGAAGCGATTGGTTACAGGCCCCCAAGTATGCACGACGTCTCGTGCCTCGGGGGAGCGACATCATCGTGCATGGCAGCCAAGTAGGACGACATCCAGTTTTTTCTGATAAGAAGTTAAATTGGATTTCGCCATCCAATGTTTTCTATGTATGGCTCCATACCAATAGGGAAGGCGTTCCTTGCGTGGACCCTGCGTTGCTGTGCAGGGTGAGTAGGCGAGTCGAACTGGAGTGGTTCCGGGAGCTCACTGGGAGGCAGGTTATTAGAGTTTTGGGTGGATAAGCACAGAGTGGGATGAGAGGTGATGATAGTGGGTTGTTTAACAAGTAGGTGGGTGGGTGGAATATGAGGGGTTGTCAAGTTATAACGAAGGGGTACTTTTGTGGGCTCGTGGGTGAGGTGAGTATAGGTGATGCAAATTTTATTTGGGTTTTTTTTACATTAATGGGGTTATTTAGCTTCCGACTAGGATACATGCATGCCCATGCTAACAACCAACAATTGCTACTCTAGAAGCCTCAGCGTGACTCGGCGTAAGGCGGTACCGGTATATGACGTTACATTATACGGGGGCGAGATATGTCACTTACCGTCAGCCCGATTCCCCGTACGGGCCTCCGGATTAGTCCCGAGACTACTGTGATTGGCAGGCGCAGAGGCAGATGGTATTGCTGTACTCTATATTGTCGCTGAATATATACCCACAATGTTTTTTTTTACTTCCTTGAATTTGGGCTGATATCGGGGTTGGGGGTATGTTCATGGTTTTAAGCAAAATACACAGAGTGGGAAAAGCAGGTGGGCGATTTTCTGCAGGTCCATTGATAATTATGGACTGATATCAACAGAGGGCAGAGACATATGTACTGCGACTGATGGGGTCCGCTCCCTACCTGGAGATGAACTCGTTCACAAGTCTGGGTGCTATCCTAATTTTGGGTTTTACGGTGCAAGCAGCCGCTCGCGCCACACTATCCTGGGTGGGACGGTTATCTTTGAAGCAACAAAAAATGTGAAAAAAAGGTCTACATGGGTTGCCGGTGGGAGCACAGCATTATCAGCTGCAGGCTCGGCTCCATCAGACACAAGGAACGCCAAAACAAGAGTTTCTTCTGTTGCGCACAATTGCAGTATTTATGTACGCATGACCAACTGTTGATCTACGGTAAGCTGTGGCATTGCAATTGGAGATCGCGTTTGAGAGTCCCGAGAGACTACCAAAGGTAGAAGACTTCATGGATTTGCGGTGTACTGCCATTAAATTGGAGAATTCAAACAGGACATGACATGTGGCGCACCACCTACCTTCGTGTGCTCAGAAATTTTGCTGTGCCCGCCAGACTAGAGAAAATTAGGAGTGGAGTGGGAAGTCAATATTGATACCGGTACTTTGACTCCTGAAGCACGGGAGGCCGTAGCGAACCGATTGCGTTGCTTACCATACATATCTAGTTCGAGAGGTCATTTAAACGGGTTACAGGCAACTCATTCTTACCCCACCTCGCTGTAAGATTTAGGAAGGCACTGATCGAGCAAGAGTACGCAACATTGGGAGATTTTCAGCTGAACTAACTTCTCATTATACAACAAGGCGGTTGTTGAGCAAGGATACCAGGGTCTGCTTTCCTTTCCCTGGCAATAGCCAAGCTAGAGACTTGCCCACATCACATATCGCAAATAATCGCGCTTTCCTGCAAATGGGCACGAGGAGCCAATTGGGACCCTGGCCTTGAGACTCGTTTAGGTCTGATCTGCCAATGAAGAGCCGCATCGGTGATGTTTCGGCTTCGTGCTGTTTTGCATGGCCAATTGCATGGTGCCAGCCCACATACAGGGCATGCCAGCTGTTCTCCAGCAAGGGAAGTGTGATGGTCGATTTCTCCGCGTCAATTGGCTACCCGAACATGTGGTTGTAGCAGGAATCATTTGTCACCAGTTGCAATGGCACAAAGGGGACCGAGAAAACACCCGCGCCTGTTGTTGATCGATACTGGACGTGTGGGAAGAGACCGTTTCCACATGGTAGGGTACCAGGGTCACATCATAGCTGGGGCGGTAGGGCAGAAGCTCGATCACCCGCACCATGCCTCGGAAGAGTGGAGGCCTGAATTGAGGGCTGCAGCAGAAATTGATACCTAAGCTGATCGATCCATGTGGGATGGGGATAGCAATAATTTTGGAGTCATCATAGGCAAGACAAATATTGGGGTACAACCCCATTGGCCCTCTTGCTTTGCCACAGGCTAACTTCACATCTAAACCCCCTGGAGGGTTCAAGGGAGCATCGATATTTCTCGTATTCCTGACATCAACCTGGATGTTGTGCATAATCAGTTTCAATCACCCACCACCCATAACGGAGTCGAGACGCCGGGCTGTCACGGCGCCCCCGTCTCTCTAAAACCAGTGACCACTCACCACCGCCTTCCCACAGCTGCTGGTAACCTCTTCCTGCGCTTCCCCTCCTCACCAGTCCCCAAGCTTACTCTAACTAGGCCCTATCTATCAACAGGTTGAATTGTCATGACCTTGACTTCACTTGGATTGGACGTACTTGATTTGTTCTAGCTAGTTGTCAGTATCTTGCACCGCGCAGCTCTGTTATCGCCCGTGCACTGCACTTGTCTTACCCGCTGTTTACGACCATCAACGACCAAAACGATTTTCCTCCTCCATACGTCCATCTGCTACACTTTCGCCTTGTCCCTTTCTGTCTCCATTGCTTCCTGCCGGAGTTGGGTTTAGGAAAACACAACATTTACGCGCTACCCGATATTGCTACACTACTGCGCTTCCTCTCAATATCCTGCCACAGCGCCGGGACATCGTCATCGTACCTAAAACCTAATCTCTAATCCATCGAGCTATTGCATTTGGCTGCTTGACCACTTACCATGTCGTCCGGCGCGCCATCTAAGGCGGCGAGCGGGGCGAAGAGTGGTGATGTGCGGACAAAGGGTGAAGCAGATGCCTATTACCTTGATAACTCTGCACCAACATACCCCTCCTCCAACGGCACAAACGGAACTAACCCTATACCTTCATATATGAATAATATCGGCAAGCCATATGCCGCACCGCCAGTCGCATCAGCGGGGTTCGGAATGCCGTCGGCGACTGGCGCAGGTACGTATGTTTCCCCTCCCCCGCAAGTTCACTCATCTATGCCTGTAGCATATAACCCACACCCGGTACCGACCTATGTCGACCAAACCGAACAGAATGCAGACTATCACGCCGTATCTCCAGTGCTTGCGCCTACGAACGGCGGTTACTCCCACCCCGTACTGACAGAAGATCTACCAACTCCGCAAAATCACTTGATATACAGCCAGAATCCAGAATATCATTCCCATCTAGAGATACATCACTCCTACGACGAAAACTCCCTCGTCCAAAAACCATCGCTACCACTCCGGGAATCCATAAAGAATCTATGCAAGGCATACAAGCGCTATGAGCGCGATCAAATCACGCATTTTGAGCAGTACTCCGTCGCGAGCGGGTTATGCAAGAAATGTTTTCCAAAGAACTGGGATCCTGCAAAGGGTCCGCGGCCGCACAATTATAGGCCGCCGAGGAGAAAGATATACTACGTTGGCAAGTACCGGAAAGTGCGGTTCCTGGCGCTGCGGAGGAAGAAATCGGGGGGTTTACATTTCCATTGGTGGGATGATACCTCGGAGAGCTCAGTATCCAGCACAGATAGCTCCCCAACGGACAGCGGGAGCGGGAGTGAACGCACGAGACGATTTAAGAGGGAAGATATCCACGAGCAGAGAATGCTCGCCAAAGTGAAGAAGAATATAGCCCGCGAGCATAGGCGGGAAATGAAGTACCTCCAACGGCAGCAGGAAGCGAGACAGAATGGAATATTTGGCGCGACGGGCGCAGCAGCAACGACCATGTGGAGGAAGGCGAGGGAGAGCTGGGTGCATAGCGGGTACTCGAGCGATGATGGACTAGCGGTTGGGGATGATGTCCATGGTGCTTCTCCCGTGCACTCTCATGACAAAATACCCTCTGCGTCCTCGTCAATGGGCGGGATGTTTGTAGCGGAATCTTTGAAGGTGGGGGCAGAAGGTGTTTACTATGATCCTGGATTTAATCAGGATGGGTTTAACCCGCATTACTACAAACCCGCTGCATCAAGCTCCGGAGGAGGAGGAGGAGTTGTGCATAGTGTCATGTTTGCGGAGTCCCGGGAACCAGAAGGCTTACATTCGCACCACCGGGTCACGAAGAAGCGAAGTCATAGAAAGAGACCATCTGATGCGTCGTCGAACTCTGGTGATAGTGGGTTGGCATATGGATATGGAATCTCACCATCGACATCTCCAAGCAGCTCCGACGCGCAGCCGAAATCAAGCGGATTCTGGCCTTTCGGTGGTAAGAAGAAGAAGGTGAATAAGCGCCGGAGCGCGTCGGGAGCATACTCCTCTAGCTCTTTTGATGAAGGGCTGGCGTTTGGAACTTACCCGAGTGCATCTGCCTCCCCTGCTTCCGCCCTTAGAGAGTTTAAAAAGAAAAATAGGAGCCAGCAGACGTGGGATACAGTTTCCCTAGATTCCATAACGCATTCAATTTCATCGAGTATCAGGACCACCAGGGACAGCATTGAGAGGTCATTTAGCTATGGTGGTGACAGCCGGTCAAGGCATCATGAGGGAAGGGGTGGAAGTGGATATGGCGCGGGAAGCCGTAATAAGAGACCTACAAGCTCGTTTTTAAGCAGACGGCAGTCGAGAGACAGTTGGAAGAGTGAGAGCGACCATGGGGGCTCGGTATATGGGGGAGTGAGGCTGGAGACGCCAATGAGTGGTAATAGTCATACAAGGCGAAGGAGTGACGGATATAGACAAGGTCATTACCAAAATCAGCGGCCGACAAGTGTACATTCTACAGGGAGTAATTCAAGTCTGGTTTATGGAGCTTCATCGCTGAGGAGTCAAAGTTCCTGCCGGAGCTCGGTTGGTGGGAGATCGCAATCCTCCGCTGGGGCGAAATATGATTCTGACGAACGCTCCCCCGTGAAATCTAAGGGTGGTTTCTGGGGAATGTTTGGCGGGTCTGGCGATAAGAAGAAGAAGAATAAGCACAAGAAAAAGGGGAGCCTCAGCAGTCTTAACAGCAAGAGCAAAAAAGGCAAAGGCCCAACCGATCGAGACTGGGTAGACCTTAGCGAGGACGAGCGAGATGCTGCATACGAGATGCATAGGGCTCAATCGGGGGAGCGCTATTCAGATGGCAGGGCGAAGCCGGAGTCCCCAGCGTTGGTGAAGGTATATCCAAAACCGTCGTCGGATGATCCAACAAGGTTCGATGTTGAGTATGCGTCTACTGGGTCTTCACAAAGGCCGCCTTCTCACCAATCTAGAGGATCAGGGTCTCGACACCACGCATCGCACATACAGCAGCAGAGACAGCAGAGCTATGGGGATGGAGTAACGCCTAGCCAAAGAACAGCATTACCTCCACCAGCAGTGGCAGCTGGTGCACCGACTCCGTCTCCTGTATACCCTTCCACCTCAGTCCCGCCACCTCTCGCACCAATCCTGGACAGCGACTATCGCGCATCATATAATGTGAAATCCGTCCCTCCACTCCCAGCACCACCAGCACCCCAATCCATAACAGGTTCTATCGCCGGTGGGGCCTCGAACTCAAACTACCCCGGCTCCGTCTCCGTTCGCTCAGAACCCTTCTCCTCCCCCGGCTCAACAATTACAGATGCAACGACCTTCACCGGTATGACCACCCGGCCTCCTTTATACAACATCCAAGCCGACCCACGGGATCGTAACCTCTCCGCCGGCTCTGATATGCGGCAGCAATTCCAGAAGATGCGAGATGCGCAAGCGGCGCAGGACCAGGCACAGGCATTTCGGAGTGAGCCAACAGGGATGAGCAACCCCGTGATCACAGGAGGAGGGAAATTTAATCATTTTTTTCAGGTTCCAGAGGTAGATACCCTACGCGTGGGAGATGTGTTTGTCAATAACAGCAGTAATAAACTGACACATGGAATGCAGCCATCACAGGAGGGGTATGGGAAGCAAGAAAGGGCCCGTAGAGATATGGAAGCACAGTTGCGGCAGCGGGAGGAACGGGATCGGCGAGAAGAGGAGCAGCGGGAGAGAGAGAGGTTGAGGAAGGAGGAAGAAGATCGGAATGGAAGAGTACGAGCGAATGCAGCGGCGGAGAAGGCCCTACAAGAGAGAATGGTTGCGGATTATGAAGCTCGTGTGGCGGCGCATCAGGAAACTCTCCGGATTCAACAGCAAGATGAACGGAGGAGGAAATGGCAGGAGGAACAAGCCGCTAAGAGGGTCCATGAAGAGGCTGAGGCGAGGCGAGTAGAAGAGGCTCATCAAGCGGAGGTCCGTCGGCGGGAGGAGTTGCGGAGGTTGGAGGAAAGTAAGAGGATCGAAGAAGCACATAAGAAGGCTATGAAAGCTAAGGCGGAGGCAGAAGCAGCGAGGATTAAGGAAGAGGAGAGGCTAGCAGAGGCGAGGAGATTGGAAATGGAGTTTGCAGCGGAACAGTTGAGGATTGCGGAGATGGAGAGGAAGAAGGCGGAGGAGGAGCGGAGAAGGGAGATGGAAGAGGAGAAGAGGAGAGTGATGGAATGGGAGCGACAAGAGAGGGAAGAGGCGGCTCGAAGGGAGGCGGCTAGGCTAGAGGCTGTGAGACAAGCGGAAGCGGAGAGGTTAGCAAGGGAAGAGGCAGCGAGACAGGAAACACTACGCCAAGAAGCTAAGCGACGAGCGGAGGTTGAGCGTATAAAGAGGGAAGAGGCTGCGAGGATTGCTGCTGCAGCGGCGGCAGCTGAGAAGGAGAGAGTGGAGAGGGCGAGGAGGGAATATGAAGAGCGACTAGAGCGGGGGAGGATCGCGGAACAGGAGAGAGTGGAACGGGAGCGCGTAGGTTAGTTGCGCAATTCCCTCCTTTAAAGGATCTATACTCTATGATATGAACTAACCTGTTGATAGAAGCTACCCGCCGTGCCGCTGAAGCTGAAGCTGCCCGTTTAGCGGAACTGGAGCGGATAGAGAGAAAGCGATTAGAAGCGGAACGGGTTGAGAATGAGCGGAAGGAACATGAGAGGATTGAGTATGAGCTGAGGGTTGCGAGGGAGGAGGCTGAGAGGGTAGAACGGGAGAGAATGGAAAGGGAGGAGTTAGCGAGGCGGGAAGTTTTGAGACAGGCGGAACTTGAGCGTGTGGCTAGGGAAGAGGCGGCAAGGCAAGAGGCAGCTCGAAAAGAAGCTCTCCGACAAGAATCTCTCCGACAAGAGGCCCTAAGACAAGCAGAACTCGAGCGCCTAGCTAAGGAAGAGGTGGTACGACAAGAAGCCCTACGACAAGAAGCCCTCCGACAAGCAGAACTCAAATGCCTGGCAGAGGAAGAGGCAGCAAGGCAAGAAGCAGAAAGGCAAGAAGCAGCAAGGCAAGAAGCAGCGAGACAAGAATCACTCAGACAAGAAGCACTCCGGCAAGAAGCACTCCGACAACAAGCCCTCCGACAAGCCGAGCTCGAACGCCTAGCAAAAGAAGAAGCACAAAGAATCGCAGCAGCAGCAGAAGCTGAGAGGCAGAGACTTGAGAGGGTGAGGATTGAGGAAGAGCGCAGGATAGAAGCCGAACGGTTCGCGAGGAAAGTTGCAGAGCAGGAGAGATTAGAGAGAGAAAGGGTTGAGTTTGAGAGAAGACTCGAGGAGGAGAGAATTTCTAGGGAAAGAGCGGAGGCTGTGCGACAAGAAGCTATACGACAAGAGGTCCTAAGACAAACAGAGCTCAAGCGCCTGGCGGAGGAAGAGGCAGCACGACAAGAAGCCATCCGACAAGAGGCTCAAAGACAAGCAGAACTCAGGCGTCTGGCAGAGGAAGAGGCAGCACGACAAGAAGCCATCCGACAAGAGGCTCAAAGACAAGCAGAACTCAGGCGTCTGGCGGAGGAAGAGGCAGCAAGGCAAGAATAC
>Ga0307511_10006596_pt1 | contig 11693 bp, 8 predicted proteins | sample 13_EM_MG_FD_200266 | JGI IMG/M metagenome (GOLD analysis project Ga0307511, IMG submission 200266) | Populus trichocarpa ectomycorrhiza microbial communities from riparian zone in the Pacific Northwest, United States - 13_EM | ecosystem: Host-associated > Plants > Roots > Unclassified | place...
TTTATTTGAATTTTTTTTTTGTTAATTTTTTTTTAATGATAAACATACAAATAAATTAAATTTGTTTTTTTAAAATCATCATTACAAAAAAAACACGTACCTTAACTGAGAGTGGAAGAGAACACGTGAAGTAATGGATGTTTGGTTACCATCACGTTTGCCCTAATCTTTTACCATCTCTCTCTCTCTCTCTCACACACACACACACACACACACACACACACACGTCAACCCGTTGGCAAATGGCAATAAAAAATCTATCAATATAGATTCGTGGTTTCCTTTTTTAAAAAGATATTTTTTAGATTTTACGCATGACGTGGCCTTTTCTATATCTCTACCAAACTATCCAGAAAGCAAAGAAACCCCCTGCCTCATTACCCTTTTTCTCTCTCCACTGTCTTCTCCACCATGCCACGTCTCCAGCCCTTCTAACATACGCTTATATGCTCAATCAACCCCACTCACCTGCGCAATCTCATCCATTCATTTCACTACAAAATATTCTCTTGTACTCCCCGGCGCATGTTAACCCTAACCTATATCCATTAACGCATTTTTTTTTTAAAAATAAAACTAGAAAGAGCTGAGCGTAAAAAGAAAGAGGCATGAGTTAGGAGAGGAGAGGAGAGGAGAGGAGAGATTGGTTTGCTTTTGGGTTTCGTATGTCCGGTGATCCAAATCGAGCCGTTGATTTCCTGGCCTGGTCTCACATAAATCCTCGATCAAGACCGTCAGCCAGACATACTTTATGGAAAGAGGCTAACATGCGCTTGAATTAAAAAAGAGAGAAAATATTTCTATTAATTAATAGTTTTTGTTGCTGTGTTTTCTTCATCACCGTCGTCACTTAGGAATTTGGATAATCCAAACCCTAACCCTAATTTGTGTTCAAATTCTCAATCAGAAGGAGAAGAGGTGAGGTATTACTAGTGTGTTATTATTCAATTGATATTGTCTACTTTTTGAAAGAAAAAGACAAATTGAATTGATGAGATATGGAGGGAGAGGTAGATGAGCAAAATTTGAGCGGGCACATGAAGGAGAGTGGTAATGGTAAAAGTGTAGGAGGAGGAGGAGCAGGAGATGGTTTTGTTGATAGAAGCAAAGTGAGGATTTTGCTATGTGATAATGATGCTAAGAGCTCTCAGGAGGTTTTCACTCTCCTTTTGAAGTGCTCTTATCAAGGTAATCTTTTTTTATTTTATTTTTTTTCTTTCACTTTTCCTTCTCGTGAATGCTATGAAGATGTATAACCAGTGCTATTATTTTAAGCCATAAGGAGGAAAATGATTTATGGCCCCTTGGTGATATTTGGTTTTTGCTATTTTGGGTGAAGGATATGAAAAACATTTGCTTAAAATTGATATGAAACATTGTATTTTCTTTATTTTTTTTTCCAAGAATTATTTTTAACTCTGGTGGAAATCCAACTACATATATTGTTGTTTGCTAAATAGCTTATTTTATTATGTCCGCATTTTCAATATCAATTCTTATCTGCATACCTACACTTCATTTTGTGAAGAAACTTTGGTAGAATGCTAACAATTTGGCAGTTTTGAGACTCTGATTTCATTTACATTTTTTTTTAATGATTTTTTCAACATTTATTTATTGTATCCACATCTGTTTTAAGTTCAATAATTCCACTACTTTGCTATATTGGTTTTTGAAGATAATGTGTAATTTGTGCACTGAACCTGTATTCCTTTTGCTTCACAGTTACATCAGTGAGATCGGCTAGGCAGGTGATTGATGCACTAAATGCTGAGGGGCCTGAAATCGACATTATACTTTCTGAAGTTGACATTCCAATGACCAAGGGCATGAAAATGTTGAAGTATATCATGCGGGATAAAGACTTGCGGCGTATTCCTGTGATCAGTAAGCTTATCTCTTTAAATTTACTTCTAAGCTCAGTTGTGGTAAAATCTATTTTCAATATAGGTCCTTAGTATTGAAAAGCTTTTTGTTTGATTAGTGATGTCGGCACAGGATGAGGTCTCAATTGTTGTAAAGTGCTTGAGACTTGGAGCGGCAGACTATCTTGTAAAGCCTTTACGTACTAATGAGCTCTTGAACCTGTGGACACACATGTGGAGAAGGCGGCACATGGTTTGTTTTCTTTTATTTGTTTAGCTCTTTTCTTTTTCTTGAACCAGTTTTGAATTTCTTTCTTTCTAATATAGTGACTGTGCATTGTGTCCATACGAGTGAGTTGGTGAGGTAGTGTTGTGATGCGAACTCGAAAGGCTAAATCTTAGAGGCTATAATCAAGAATTGAAATACTCATCCAAGAAAACTAAAATTAAATTAGAAAACCTTGACCCAATAATTCCTTGAACGAAGAACCAAAGGTATATGGTTAAAACGCTACAAGGATAATATCTTTGATAAGTTCTGTAAATTCAATGAAGAACCCAAAGAAGAAGTACAGTCACGTTGTTCAATTTTTAATGATGGCAATTTCTTTTCCTTTTCAATGTTATTTCAACTACTTATAAATGACTTACAAAATGAACCCAATTTAGCTAATAGATTTAAATTAAATCCACATAACTAACTATTTAAATCCAAAACTAAATAAGAATACTTTGAAGCCCATGCTTGTATTTAATGAGGCCCAATCCTTATATGCTGTGCATGTTAAATATCTGCATATGTGGTCCATGTTAAATAACCCCAACATGTGCTTGGATCACATTGATTAAGGTTTTATCCTCCTATGATCTCAACTTTATATGATCTCAACTTTATGCTTACCATCATCTTAGAAGGAGTTTTCGAAGCTTGCCTAACTCAAATGTCATGAATCAACCCTTTAATTGCTATTTTTATCCTCTTGGCATTTTCCCTTGTAATAGGTCCAATCAGCACATGTAATGGATCTTGGAGTGTTGCATGTTGATTCTCATCATTTCCCCTCTCTTAAAAAAGATTTGATCTTGAATCGTTACCAACATATAAAAAAGACACCTGGAGATAAAAAAACATTAAATGTAGTACTAACATTAAACTCACCTGGAGATAAAAAAACATTAAATGTAGTACTAACATTAAACTCTTAGGAATCATTTTTTTCGTGTGAGTTATCTTTAACTTGCGAGTTTCATACCATCCCGGTATCACATCATGTTGTATATTAGCAATGCTGAGATAGAGAAAAGGTGTAATAGAGGGTGTCTTGGGAATATTCAGGAAGCGCAACAATCTAAGAAGAAATTCGCCAAAAGAATAGAGAGAAAATGTGAGGTGAGAGAGACACTTTCAAGTGAAGGAGTGGCCAAAGGATCCTAAATGAGGTAAGAGATGGGGTATTTTTTGTGTCAGAGATTACTTGTTTGTTAGGATTATGCCAAGTTTTCAGTGTGTACTGGACGAATGCCATGTGTGTGGAGCGAAGCATGTCTACATTCTTAAGTTTTATCAAGAAAGATTAAGGTGGCTCAAGGTCAACCTTAATGGACCGTGATTTGATCTCACAAAGCCAAATCTTCCTTAAGCATTCCATAAGACCAAAGATTAACCATGGACCACGCCACATGGCCTTGGCTAATCCTTCTGGGCCTCCAGTCCTTATCCAAGTGTGTATTGAGTCTTTATCTATGTTGATATCCAATTTGGTAGTTTCTCCACACATGCAAAATAAAAATAAATTAATAAATAAGGGAAAATGGACTGTTTAATATGCCCCAAATTGATAAACTATCTATGCAGCGTAAATGTCATGATAATATTTAGTGACCTGCAGTGTTACATTGATTGCCAATTGGATCTATGTTTGGGGATCTTTCTACTCATTAGCAGAATCATTTTGTAGAACTGTGGTGATTAGTAGGTGCAAGGAATGAGTCATTGTTTCTTGGTGATCGACGTGGATTTGGTGTATTATTGTGCGGAATGGCACAAAAGGATCCATATAACCATCCCAAACTAGTTTGGGATTAAGGCTTGGTTGTTGTTGTTTCTTAGTGATTGCTGTGCAGAATTATTGGACCACGAGCTCTCTTTTCATGTAGCCCCGCTGTTTAGCATTAAGAATAGATAGTAAGGTTTATTGGGTTTATTTGGTGAGAAGGTGAAGATGACCTACCTGCTTCTGTTCAGATGTCTGTCCAAGGACATTTTCATGCTTGTTCTTGCATTAGCTAGTGCTCAATTTCAAGTGGATTGTAGTGCAGTGTTATATTTATGTGAAGGCCTGGTTGACATGTGTGTCAGATGTTTGTTGACCTAAACTTCTTGATTTTGTCTTTGCATATTTTCCATACTTTCTTTTTAAAAACTTCACTGACAGCAAGCAAATATCTATCTGTATTCAGAGGTACTCATAAATATCTTTGTGTTGGCAGCTTGGATTGGCGGAGAAGAACATCTTGAACTATGACTTTGATCCGGTTGCATCAGATCCTAGTGATGCTAATACAAACAGTACTACGCTGTTTTCAGATGACACGGATGACCTGTCTCGTAGGAGCACCAATCCTGAAATGGGGATGTCAACTCATCAGGAAGATGAGGTCAGTATAATGTGCACCTGAAGTTTGGCATCTCAAAATAAGTGTACAGAGTGGGAGTAAAATCTCTTTCCTACAGATGAATACACATTTTCTTTAGTGAAATATATATTACCATGAATCTTGATGTGCACTGGGCCTGTCCACTAGTCCTTTACATAGTAACTTTCAGATGTGCAATGACTTCACTAACCTATATGTCTGCACCACTCAATTTTTGTGCAATTGTAAGGTGCAAACAGCACATCTACTCACTTCCAGAACAAAGCAGTTAAACTTGTTCCATTTCTATGAAGTTTCAGAGGAGATTTTATGAAGTTAAAAAATGAAATACAATGGAAAAGCAACTCACATGCAAGTTATTTCAATATGTGCAAATGTGTTTATAGGTATCAGTAGTTATTAATTGGAACCTGTTTCTCTGAATGTGCAATTGGCATGATCAAAAACATTTTTAGATGGGGAACAATAGGAAAGGAAATAGAAGATCCTGCAACTTGGAGGGGAATATGATAAGGAGGAGAAAATGATACCCGCAACTTCTGTGTGTAGTTTGCCAAATAATTACATTACATAGGTGCTCGCTTGAAAACTTGAATTTGAAGCATGTATCATAATTGACCAAGACATTATAAACAAGTATCTACACTAAACATTTCTCTGCTCAAATGTTCATGTAAGCCAAAATCTCGTTTCAAAATTGTCATTGAAACTTTTGATACTCTCTGATGTGCCAAGCTTGACATTTGTCTGTACCTTAGTCTGCTGCTGCTGCTGCTGCTGCTGCTTCTGCTGCTGCCGCCGCTGCCAAGCCTTCTCCTGGTGATCCACAGAAATATCGACCTGATGTGCCAGGGATCAGTGACCGCCGAACAGGTGAGGTTTGCATAATTTGATAATTTCTGTTCTGTATTTTGAGACCAGCTCTCAGTTTTTTTTCTTCCTAATATTTAATGCTTAACTTCATCAATGTTTGTTCTGTTCTAAGTCTCACTTTGGTGAATAATATTCAGGACATTTATCTTCTGGTCCGAAGAAGAGTGAATTGAAGATTGGCGAGTCCTCTGCCTTTTTCACTTATGTCAAACCAAGCACGGTAAAAAACAATTCCCAAGGAGTTGCTCTTATTGAGGACAATACTAATCAAAATTTGAGGATGGAAGAGAAACTTCAAGTATGTGGCGAGCAAATGCTTAATGATGCCCATTTACAAGAAAATGGGGAGGCATTGGAAATCCACTCACAAGTAGATGACTTCCGTAGCAGTTCTAGCATTCCTGACTCTCTCTCTGTGGAAAGATCTTGCACCCCTCCTATGTCAAGAGAATTTCCCCAAAGAAATTTCAAGGATGATCGGGTGCTTATGCATCAAACGAATGAACCTCAATTAGATGCGTCAAGTTTATCAACACAAAGTGTGTATCCATATTTTATGTCAGGTGTTGTAAATCAAGTTATGATGTCATCATCAGCACAACTCTATCAAAAGAACCTGCATGAGTTGCAAAGCCTTGGAACTTCAGCCATGCTTCCTGGATACAATCATCTTCCCCAATGTCCACCTCACATGTCTGGGATGGCATCATTTCCTTATTACCCTGTTAGTATATGCTTACAACCTGGTCAAATGCCTACCACTCCGTCATGGCCATCATTTGGATCTTCAACGTCATCTGATGTGAAACTAAATAAAGTAGATAGAAGAGAGGCAGCATTAAATAAGTTTAGACAGAAAAGAAAAGAGCGCTGTTTTGATAAGAAGATAAGGTATGTTAATCGGAAAAAACTTGCTGAAAGGAGGCCTCGAGTGCGGGGACAGTTTGTGAGGAAGGTAAATGGTGTAAATGTGGATCTCAATGGGCAACCTGCTTCTACGGATTATGATGAAGATGAAGAAGAGGACGGTGATGAGCAAGCATCAAGGGATTCTTCTCCTGAGGATGATGCTTCAGGATCTTAATGTCAAGTTGCTGACAAATGAGGTTCCTTGCGTTTCTTAATATCCCTTTCATTTATTAAGCTATTAGTCCGAAGTCTGGCAATGATGCTTCGTTTTTTCATTGAATATGATTGTGTGAGCTTCATTGAGGGACAGATGAGATCAAGTTGCGAGTGCATGAATATATATTGGGAGCACTTCTTCTGCAAGATTCTGAAAGCATATCAGTGTTAGCATTTGATAAAGGATATCACTATGAGATTGTGCATGCATGAGGGCAAAGCTCTCTGATTTTACTATCCCTGTGGTTCAAATCCCAAAGGTCTGGGTAGGTAGCCTTTTTCAAATTTGGAAGGAATGTTGGGACATGCAAAAATTCGTCCTCAGTTCAATTTCTGTAGTGTCGTGACCAAGAGACCCATTTTTGTGGGTAGATGTCATGTACATAAGCTATCCTTACTCTGGCATGGTGTAATTGACGAAATTGAAATCAGGCAGCAATGGAGGCGGGCAGATCGATTTGCTAGTCTGTTGACTAGGTCTGTGGTGAAGAACATGTACGGAGGTACAATTCCATGCAAAAAAAGAGAAGAAAAAAAGTGAAGCAATCGTTGAAGTTTTTCCATTGCGTTGACTCAATCGTTTGTTTGTTTGTATTTTCTTTATCCAGGTTCAGGGTTCCACCACCATTTGTCTCTTCCTGAATTCTTCTCATCCAGGGTGTTTGATAGAAGTCAAGTCTTGGATTTTACAGTACTTTTGGATTTATGCATTTGAAAGATATTGATTTTAAAATGTGTTTACGTACTAAAATGAATTTTCTGCAACAATTTGTTGATAAATTCTGAAAAAAACTAGAATGGATGTTGATATCTCCCAAAGCAGAGATATTTTGATGTTTGCTGATCGGATGATTTTTTCTTGAGAAAATCTGGCCGGGCCATTCCAGGCCATGGCCAGAAGTTGCTAGGTCGTGGTTGAATTTTCATGCCACGTACGAACAGCAAACCTTGTATAAAAATATACAATAAGCTCTCATAATTCTATATTTTTTTTCAGAAATAATTTGCGTGGGCGTAATTTTGATGAAAATTCTTCTACCGTCAACGCCTTAGTTGTTTTCTTTTCAAATTTAGGTATTTACAAAAGTTATTTCTCAACAGAGGTTTAAAATTTATTCACTAAAATAAAACTTTTTGGGCGCGCAAGCATTAAAATGACAGTTAATCTAACATGGAAATTTGTATTTTAGGAAATAAAAAGATTTTTTTTAATAAAAAAAACTGATTTTTCTCTTTACTCTTGCTTATGTTAAACCCTAATTTATATCCCTAGAATGCGTTAGCGAATCAAACAGCATAAATTACTTTCAGTTTGCACATTAGTGCATGATTACAATCTTTCAGTTATCCACCTTTTAGCAAATTAATGTATCATTGTTTATATTAAAAAAAAGTATTTATGTTTAAACTAGATGAACAATCATTGTTTATCTTTAAAAAGGGGAAAACAATAATTGATCAAATTTGAAGAATCCTGTTCGACCAAGAAAATTAGAAAGTAGGAGATTAGGAGTCATTGACCAAAGAAAAGAGATCTATCGTATAAAATTTGAATTCACGTAAATGACTAGAAAGTTCCCACTTGGAGCATGAGTCGTTGACAAGTTAAACTAATCAAGTGATTTAGTTTAGTTATAATTCATGTGATTATCAGCAATAAAAAGTTTAATTTGTATTAAGATTTTATACACCTTACCTGACAAAAGTTACATATATAATATTAGAATTACATGTTTAGATGAGATCAAATATTATATCAATAAAAATATATCATTCTGTAGTTGGAAAAGATGGCTAACCCTACTACATATACAATTTTTTTTTTAAATGTATTCAAGTTATCTTTCTTTCAATTCTTACCTTTATTTATAAATTTTAATTATATTTCTTGCATTTAATTCATGTTCTTCTCTTGTGTGGTGCTGCTTGGAATAAATATGTATATGTCTTAAGGTTTGGAATTTTGAAAAACCCATATTCTGTTTGATTTTGCAAAGTTGTTGCTGCTAAAGATTTAGTTTCTAGTAATAGTTTCTCCTTATTAGAAGAGAAAAAAAAAATTATGTAACTTAATTGATTAAAAAAATGATGGTTGATTAGTGAATGATCAGTATAGGCAACAAATAGAGGCTAGTTTATTGGTTGCGAAGTACCTAATATTCTTTTATCATCATATGTTTGTGTGGAACAACCAATATTAGACATTCCATGGAATGACTTTTTATCATCTAAATCATTTTTACAATATAAAATTGCATCTAGACAAAATCTTAATGTCCTTGTACAGTCTCTCATTTTTTTAGCATTTTCAGCAACGATGTCACAACTGATCATAGTCAGGTATGTTGGTACATATGTGCCTCAAACACAGTCTTATGTGTATCTATTCTACAACCCAAACAACATTATTAGATGGTCATAACCAACTGTAATGAGTACCATCCAACCAACCATAATTGCTCTTGAGAAGGAATCCTTTTATCAATCATTAAATCTCTACAATAAAACTAAACTAGATATGATAATGGTTGACTTAATCTTAATGTCCTCAAACACAGTCTTTTGCGTATCTCTTCTATGACCCAAACAACATTATTAGATGGTCACAACCAACTCTAATGAGTACCATCCAACCAACCATAATTGCTCTTGAGAAGGAATCCTTTTATCAATCATTAAATCTCTTCAATAAAACCAAACTAGATATGATAATGGTTGACTTAATCTTAATGTCCTTATACAATCTCTCATATTTTTTGGCATTTTCAGCAACGATGTCACAACTGATCATAGCTAGGTATATTGGTACATATGTGCCTCAAACACAGTTGTTGTAACCTAATTTTGGCCCATTGGTTTTTAATTTAATTTTTACGGGGTTTAAAATGTAAAATTAAAAGATCAGAGATTTATTTTGATGAAAATATGATTTGTCAGCTTGCACGGAAACTAGGGACTACAATGTGCTTTTGCCATTCTATCCTTATCTTCAAGATAATGATAGTTGTCTGCTTTCGAATTCGATTCTAATTCGAACTTAAAAAAAAAAGAATGAGTTTGATTGAGACTTTACTTCTCGCAAACGATGAGACTCTTGTACTATAAATACTGATCTTAGTGTATGTAGAAAGGAGGGACGACTAGAGAGAAACACTAAAAGAAGAGACCCCAAGAGGAGGCCATTACCAGAAACCCTAATGAGAGAAACATAAAAAAAAAAGGGGTGGCGAACCCTATACTAGCCGCCGCCCCCTTCAACCCTTTTTTTTAGCCCAGTCTCCCTCGACTTCGCCTCTAGTAGCCGCACACCTAGGTAGGTTTCCTTCCTTCCTTGCTAAAATAATTAACTGGTTACTATTGCATGCATGCGTGAACCTTTCACGTATGGCTGGGCTAGATCCAGCCCAAAAAGAAAATAAAAGTGGGTCGGGTTTGGGCTTTAGGCCTAGCCGACCCAAATTGTGTTTGCTAAGGGTATGCTTGGCAAAACACACCCTTATGCCTTGACCATAATTTTTATGTCCATTCTAATTTGATATTTGACCAAACAAACCCCTTTTCAATACCAGAAAATTCCAAAAATATTTGGGGCCTTCGTTGATTTATTTGTGGGCACCTCGCATTTTGTTTTATTTTTTTTCTTTGTGTTTGTATTTTTTGTAGGTGTGCTCAATCTGTGGACTATTATTGTTAAATGCAAATATGTGGTGCAATGTTTTTTTTACTTCCATCTAAAAAAGAGCAAATAATAATAAAGGATAAACAAGAAAAAAATGACATAGAAAATTTCTTCTTCAAATTCAGTTTTTGCGAAAATATTCACTGACACCAGAGTCAGGAGTATTGTATTTTTTTGGATTTGTGCGATATTTACCAACGCCAGAGTTGAAAATATTCATAGGAATTGTTCAGTGACACCAGAGTCAGGAACATGAAAGGAGGAATAAAAAAAGGGAAAAAGGAGAACAAATTCTTAGCAATTTTAGACAAAACCAGCAATGCAGTCTGCCTTAGGTAGGACACTTAAGGGGTGATAACATCTTTTCTTTTGCGTAACCAGTCCCGTACCATATAATTTCTGTTGACCAATTAGGGTTCCTAGTGATCATAATACTAGGTGGCGACTCCTTGAACAAGACCTTTTCCCTAAAAGAACAAGATGCCAGATATCTGTTCCTTTTCCAATCAAGATAATTTTTTTTAATCGGTCGCCACGATATCCGGGTGTGACAACAGTCTTATGCGTATCTATTCTACGACCCAAACAATATTATTAGATGGTTACAACCAACTCTAATGAGTATTATCCAACCAACCATAATTGCTCTTGAGTGGGAATCCTTTTCTCGATAATTAAATCTCTTCAATAAAACCAAACTAGATATGATAATAGTTGACTTAGCTAGGATGATCTAGGATCTAAGAGATTCTATAGAGATTTATGCTTTTCATTTTAGGACTCTATAAACCAAATGCGAGATTTATGCTTTTCATTTTAGGACTCTATAAACCAAATGCACTGTAACTATAACAAAGTGAGAGTATATTAAACTTATTCTAGAAAGGATGTAATGGGACATCAAAAAAAGGTTTATTTGAACTAAATACCTAGCCATACACACCATTTTAGATGATGATTTGTTGCAAAAAGATGCTAGAAAAATAAGAATAAAACAAGACGTTAAAAAGAGCTTACCTAATTAGCTATTTGAATAACATCTCAAACACTTATATAGTAATTGACTCAGATTCTATGAAGGAGTTTAAAGAACTTTAGCAATAACTCGTATCAATCACAAAGCTTAAAGAAGGAAGGTCATTTGAATTTTTTGTATTAAAAAGCATAAAAGGCTAACAAACCTAGTAGTAAAAGCTTCCAAAGTGGTTGATGATAATAAGCATAGTTATAAAATCTAAAGACTTGACGAGTCAACTAGTGACATAGACTGGTTCATGTTGAAGAAAAAATAGGGGACAAAATTGATTAGCCTAACCTAGTTAAAAACCCAAAATAACCTGTGACCTAATAAACCTGAGTAAGACTTAGTAAAAAAAACCATTGATTAGCTCAAAAGTTAACCTGAGTAACATTTGTTTTAAAAATGTTAAGGTTAACCTAGGTTAACTTTCTCGATTCATGACCAGGATCTTGCCCAAGTCAACCCTTGGGTC
>Ga0307511_10006597_pt1 | contig 11693 bp, 10 predicted proteins | sample 13_EM_MG_FD_200266 | JGI IMG/M metagenome (GOLD analysis project Ga0307511, IMG submission 200266) | Populus trichocarpa ectomycorrhiza microbial communities from riparian zone in the Pacific Northwest, United States - 13_EM | ecosystem: Host-associated > Plants > Roots > Unclassified | place...
AAAAACAAAAAAGGGATTTGCCCAGGAACCGGACCAAAATCAACTAGCAAAATCGTGAAAACCTGACATCATAGAGACCCCCTCTTCACCACAGCATCAACCAAGCTTCCAAATGCCAGTGTGCACCAAATACAAAATGAGGATCAACATATACCCCACACCACATCTCATTAGATTACATAAAATTATGATACGAATTTTATCCCAGGCAAGTTTTGTATTTATTTCATGTTTAAGACTGTCAATTTTTTATCAGGTCTGCATCTCATTGACAAATTTGCACACTGTAGCGGGGTTTCTACATCAATTGCTATTAAAAAAAATATTTCACTGTTTTTGTAAACCCCAACAGCCCAAAAACTGATCAATGGTACCAGACAAGGCGTGAACGAAGCAAGAGAAATATAAAGGTGCAAGAAGCAGAACTATAGCTACAATTCGCACTAAGAATACCAGAGGCATTGTAATGCTAGATACATTCATAAAACCCACCAGCAGCAGGCAACAACTTTAAATACAACTTCAATACTTAAATAGACACTTTGCAAGCATATTAACATTCATGAAGCCCACCAGCAAGCAACAACTTTGGAGTACAACTTCAATACTTAAATAGACAATTTGCAAGCATATTAACATTCATGAAGCCCACCAGCAAGCAACAACTTTGGAGTACAACTTCAATACTTAAATAGACAATTTGCAAGCATATTTATACAAGCACTAAAACCGTCAGTTGGGGCCTAAAGCATTTAATGACCTTCAGGAGCAAATGAAGTCAAGATTTATACACCCTTGTAAGAGTATAACGATAGTTTAGCAATTAGTTGTGCTGTTAGAGCATTTCCCATGATTGATAACATGGTGCAACCTGAAACCCCTAAGATTGCCATCCTGCTATAGTGTCAACACATTACAAATTTACTGCTTATATAAATACGCATCAATGCTATGCATATCTATACAAGCACTGAAGCTGTAATGTGAAGGAACCTAAAGTCAAATGACTCATATCACAAACAAAAACCAATCGAAGTTTAAATTTAAAGACCTAGCTCTCACTGCACTTGAAGTGCTGAGGACTAAAACCCTAAGATTTGCTAAAATACCAGCATGGAAGACTTATTGTATGGATCTGCAATTAAAATTCAAGGTAATATAGCTCTCTTATCGCATTGCATATTGATATTGCTCTAAATTTCCTTCATTTTTGTATTTAATCGAAGAAAAAGAATCATAATTATTTTCAATTATATTAAGCTTTTAATATTTATCATTCAAGTTACGTCGTTGTCAAATAGGAAAACCCATGTAAACAAATAAACCATTAATAATTGCAAGATAACTAATGATACCAGAACTCTAGAACAAGACCGGCTACTAGCTGGAGTTAAAGCCAAATATTGTATTCTCACAATGATTTTTAGCCTATAAAATAAGTTCATAAAACTTATTAATGTTTTATGGAGTGCAAAATATCTTTAAATTAACAAAAATTAGAATTAGGAGACAAGATACAATCTTTAGATGTCCTAAGAAACGGGTGGTTGGTTGAATGGATGTTGGCCATTGCTTGCTTCCAGAGGGAAAGCAAATTGGAACCCCAACTTCACATGCTCCCACCACAAAAAATATTGGGAACAAACCAGAAAAGAACACCAAAGTCATCAATTCCAGCACCATATGATACAGGTAGCATGAGCAATAATTTAAATCATCTAACACAGGTTAATCAGATTCAGGCATAGACTTCTAAAACAATTCTGCCATATATCTAATCTCTGACATCAGGGTATAAATACCAATGAAGGGATTTACGCTATTACACAAGGGGAATTTGATCTCGAGGTCACAATCTCATAATAACTAACAGTGAACATCATAAAGACACCTCTTACAAAAACATCAACCAAGAAATTCCAAAAGCCAACACACAAAATCCCAAATTCCAGTCACTACATAACCCAAAATCACATTTCCACTAATTTCAAAATATTACATAGGATAAAATCAACATAGTATTTAGTAATTTTATCTCGAGAGAAATTACACTAGTGCATTACATTTATTTATTAGACCTGGACCATATTGTCAAATCTGCATGTTGCAAAGAAAATTAATTCCATTTGCAATTGTGTTTCCACCTGATTGTTCTACATGTTCATATAATCACTGTCCATTGTTTTAAAAACTCATTCACTGTTTCTGTAACCCAACAACCCAGAAACCAGAAAAATGCTGCCAAATATAATACATGGCAGAACAGGAGAAGTTTAGGGATACAAGAAACACCACAATTATTAATACAGCTTGGGCTAACTGAGGTACCAGAAGCATTGTAATGCCATGTACATTCTTGAAGCCTCCACCACAACACAATGTCTAAGATGACAATTTATAAAAACAGACAATTTATGGGGGGGAAAGAACCTCGGGGACTGAAATGCATTTTAAACAAATGAGCCAGGGGAAAAGAAGGATTCAAACCAATTAACAAAAAAAAGACATCACATCAACATGTAAATATGTAAAAGAGGAAGACAGTTTTTCTCTCACAGAGAGATATATGCAGAAATAATGTTGTGAACCCTTGACAAATGAAATAAAAAATTCCTTTTACCAATTGAAATAAAAAATCCACACAATCAGAAAGGTAAAGCCAACAACGAAACCTCAAATACCAAAAATCTTCTTGAGGAGCAAAAGTAGCAAAACCAGAAAAACAGGGATATTTATAATCTAGATAAACATTAATTCCGGCATAGCAGAAAAGTTCTACAATCCTTCTGTAAAAGCCCCGTTCTACAGATAGAAACTAATTTTGCAAAGTTTAAGTAGCATCCATCACAAATCCAACCACATCTTAAGGAAGCAGATGAAGTGAAGCAGCAACAAAAGCACAGCAGTCCACATAATTAAATTAAAGATTTCATTGCTTGCATTCAGGAAATCACGACAACCATTTAAAGCATGTGTTCCCAAGAAGCTCTCATACACCTGAATCAAAGACCCATCAATGTCAAACATATAAAATAAAGCTCAGGCTAGCTAAAGCACAAAATAACAAACCAAAAAGTTGTAGAAAGCCATGAAATAAAACTACAACTAGTCTACTGTATCTTTTAAAGATCAGAAAACTCTTTATCTTTCAGGTGTGTAGTTATAATTGTTTCTCTATGACCCACAAGAAAATGCTATAACAACACAATCAAATCCACAATGGTGCGACACGGCTTCTCAACAATTATAGAGAAACAGCAATTAGTCTAAAAATTAACAAATGCAAACGAATTGAAAAAAAAACACCTTTTCCACAAAAAGAAAAAGAAAAAAGGGATTGTTACAACAAAATAAAATAAAAACTTCACACGGGGCAAAATCATTTGAAGAAAAAAGTCAGCAATAATTACCTTCAGTAATATGGTGGTGGCATACCCTGATACATCCCTCCAGCTCCATGTGGGAATCTAGGAGGCAGTGGCATTGAGGATGGCTGCTGATGCTGCTGTTGCTGAGACAAAGCGTAAGACCCAGCATCTGGATACACCCCAGAACCGGTACCAACAGTGCTCTGTGGCATTCTATACATTGAAGCCCCTGCATTGTTCAATCCACCATCATTTGGACCCGCCCCTACATACGGCGGAACCCTATAAGCACCATTATATCCAGAACTCGTCAATGAAGTATTCAACTGATAGCTATTACTCGCAGACCCATAATTTTGTAAGCTTCCTGTTACCCCGCCAATCGAATTTTGCGGTTGTGGTTGTGGGAACGATGGATGCGCTAATGGCTGTGAATTTTGTGCATTTGCACCGCCCTGACTAGTCTTATTAACCCTCTTGTTATCAACAGCTAACTTACAAACAACTTGATGCCCATCAATATTTTTCATAGGATCAGCAATCGCAGCCTTTGCCCCATCCTCAGACTTATATATAAGAAAGGCAAAACCCTTTGATTTCCCAGTAGATTTATCAAACCCAAGCGGGCCTTCTTCAATCTCACCATACATTGAGAAAAACCCTAACAACCTCTCCGAGGTAATCTCAAAAGGCACGTTCCCAACATAAACTTTCCTTAGCGAAACATCACCGGTACTCGAATTATTCGATGCTAATTGAGTAACAGTAATCCTTCCATCAATTTTTTTACTAGGTTCTCTAATAGAAAGCATAGCAGAGTCCACATGTTTGAAAGTAATAAACCCGAAACCTTTCGACTTACCTGTGTTCTTGTCATGGATAACAATAGCTTCTTCGAGTTCTCCGAAGGAAGAAAATAGAATTCGGAGGGTATCCGAGGTTGTTTCGGAAGAGAGGCCGCGAATGAAGAGCTTCCGGAGGGAGATGTCGCCATCCGCTACGGAACGGACAGAGTTAAGGATGTCAGAGTGGTGGAGTGTGGCCGATTGGAGGATGTCTAATAGTTGGTCTTTTGTGAAAGGTTCGAGGATTTTACGGATTTCTTCGGGGGTTAGAGGAGTTATTGGAGATGGTGGAGAGGTGCCAGTGGGGATTGAGATGCCGTTTTCTTCGGCTTTGCGTTTTTTAATGAACTCCATGGTGGCGGAAGTGGTGGTGGTGGATTGCTGGTTAGCGTGGAATAAACCCTAGAGATGAGGGAGTTACACAGGATAGAGAATGAAACCGGTCTTGTTTTTGTGGCTAACTGAATTTGCTGGACCAGTGTTTGGGTATTTATATTTGTTGGGTCGGGTTTCACTTTCACCGCCATGATGTTTTGACTTAAATTTGGGCTTGGTGATCCTGAATGAGTTCTAATTGGGCTGGGCTGATGTGAGAGGCTTGAGCTTAGCTATTTTGGCATGCTCTCATTTGAATCAGTTTTGCTTCGCTAGGGTTGATTCCCGACATGTTGAAGACTTCAGCTGCTTTAAATTTACTCATTTTTATTTTTTTATTAAATGTCGGCAGCTTGACTAATTCTACAAGTTTTAAAATTAATAGCTATATAAATATTTAGTAATCATGAGAGAATTCAAACTCATAAATATTAAAATATAAATTCAAAATCTAACCAATTAAATTTTTCTCAATGTTACTTTAAATATGATTGGTACCTCAAGAAACGGAAAAATGGTCCGTGCAGGAATTGAAATTGATCTTGTGGGAAAAAATGGGAGTGAGACCCCATCTGGAGACTTCAATTTCTATTTTCTTTTCTTTTTAAGGTCACCATGTACAATTAACATAAGCTATTATACTGCACACAAGAGCATTTCTATTTTTAATCAGCAAACATCACATGGCCTAGGCTAAAGAATTGGATTCCTAACTTGATGAGCAGGCATCGAGGAATTTCTCTGCTGCTCCCGGCACGAAAGATGCCCAAAGATTGTTAAAGGGCCTGTAAAATATTTAGCAAGGCAAGCTTTTAGAACTTGTACTGATAACCAAGGACTTGAACTTAGAAGAGTCCCCTGAAGTAGCATTGGCTCGCTGGGTTATCAACTCCATGTTCTTGTGTAAACTTTGCTTCACCAAATCCTTCATCAGTTTCTTTCCCTCTTGAGGTTCCCTGTTATTTACTGGTGACCCTATTGCTATCCTTGCTGTTTGAGGCCCAGAATGTGGCCCCATCCTTGTTTGCCTCTCATCTTTGAACCATTGCAGTAGTTTTAGTGCTCTCTTCTGAGCTAGAGGACTCCCCAATAATGCCACTTCAAGGAGTACAGGGACAATGCCAGATTTAAGCATTTTATCACGCAGAGCTGAGCTTTGATGAGCTAGAATCATCAAAATATAAGCCGATAATTCTTGACATTTTGGCTTATCCTCCCATGTCATTATCTCTATCAAGCTCTCTGGCACAAGTGAACTATTTTCCATTGCTTTCTTCCCCATTAAGGTCACCACTAAATGTCCTAGTGTCGCTAGAGCTTTCTCTGAGAATTCTTTTTCTGATATTACCCTCAAGAGAGTTTGAACTGCCCCATTAGAGAGCAAAGGCCCTGCATTGTCCAACACAGCAGACAGGTTGTATAGAGTACCCAAACATGACTCCTTGGTTTCGTAACTTGAGCATGACTCAAGAATTCCAATTAGAAATGGCAAAACTTCTGATGAAGCGAGAGGGAATTGGGTATGATTCGCCAGCGAAGATAATGACAGGATTAATTCGGCAAATTCTTGTCTTGTTGGTTCTTCTAAAACATCCATGCTCTTTGGTAGTTTCGAAAAGATCCCTGCTTCTACCATGAGAGCCTTGTTCCTGAAGAAAGAAAATAAAAATACATTAATTAAAACAAGAACAGCTCACTAATCTAGTTGCAGCTACTGAACCAAAGAGTATAAATCAGGGATAGTAACACGGTGGCCATTTTTGAATGTCTCCCCAGCAAATAATGAGCATCATGCACGCCAAACTAACCAACCAACAAGTATTAAACAAGTTACTGTCTTTTTCTAAGAAAGTCAAAGAGATTCTTGGATTTAGATCTGAGATGGAAGATGGAAGTCAACAGATGAATTTGTTTATTGCTCATAGATCATAGGGAATCTGATCATTTGCGCCAATTCTTATGTCCTTTAACTTATTTCTATTCAAAGACAACATTGTCGATTCAATAACATCATTGCTCTGTCTATGCTTCCTACTAGAGCGTGTAATAAGCGCCCTTTGTGCTTGTGGCCTCCTACTTCATCCAAATTAATTATTTTCATATCTGCTAAAAAAAAATTAATTATTTTCTTATGATGTTGATTTGAGGAACATGATCATTAACATTCAAATGGATGTCTTCTTAAACCAATCAATTAATAAATATTTTGATTTTGAAATTTGTTAAAGGGTATAACATGCAAGACTGAGAAATGAGTTTATACAAAAAGAAAGAATTCATAATCAAATCTAGGTAATTAAATATTTGAAACTTGACAATTTAAAATTAAAACAAATTTTAAAAATACTACAACATTATTTAATGAATGAGAATAATAGAATTGTTAATAATAATATTTTAAATTCATTCAAATTGAATTGATATTTTCTTTCTCATAATTATCATCTAAATTATTATGAAGAAATATTAACAATAATTAACCTGGACAAAAAAAGGGAAGGGACCACGCCTAAAAAATCAGGTCAAGAACCATCATGAAATCCCCAAAATTGGATGCTGCCTCAGCCAAGGGTAAATCAAAGACAAATCCTCTTTCTTTTTCTTTTTTTCTCATCAAGAATTGAAAGCTTGATGTGGCACCAAGAGCAATTATACATTACCATTAAAGGGTAAATCAAGAAACAGAACCTAAAAGCTTTGATCCTATCTATTTTATGAAGGGCGGCGCTGAAAACCACAAGTCCTCAAGTGCAACGCCTACACAGCCTCGACGTAGATTGCTTTCTTTAACGACGAGGGTCCCTCCCTCAGATTACTCCATTACATGAAAATTGAGAGTATTATCAGAGGCAAACTCCAAAATCCAAACCCATATCAGGTCCCCTTTATTCCTTCCCCACTGGCCAAATTTCAATTCTTTAGGATATAAATCAACCATATATGGGTATTTCTCACCTCACCTAAGCTCAAATAATGAAATAATTCATACCCCAAAAAATCCAGATGGTGCCAAAAACCAAACTCCGTTTTTCAAACTGTTGAAAAAACATCCAATTACATAAGCTGTTTGATGTAATTAATCTTTGTTTTCTTCTTCAAATTCACATGGATGGTCAGCCACACAACTGGGGTGCTTATTGTACTATGATATTTTTTTTTCTTCATTTGTTTATAATTAGAATGAAATATTTGACTAATTAAAGTAAGAGGAGCTAACCTCATTCTCTTGTTATCTGAAGTGTTAGTGGAGCTTTGACCTATCGATGCAAATTCTACAGTGTGGTGTAATCAGCACCCAAGATTATGTTAGGTTTTAGGCAAGTTCTATACAATGCCTACCAAAGACGTTGTTTTTTGCATTTAATTTTTTTTTTTTTCATAACAAGTTATAGAGTTTTATAAAACGATTCTAGTTGATCTCCTAAACAGATATGAAAATATTCTAAACAGCTCAATTAAATGTCTTATGAGGAATGATTCTGGACTACAATTGAATTTCATAATTTGTATTTTTTTTGTAATAAAAATGAAAAACAAATTAATTAAAAATAATGATATCAAAATTAGAAAAGAAGAAACTTACTTGTAAGTTCCATTAGCAAGCTCAATCAAAGCATTAACAGCCACTCTCTGGCGGCCAGCTACTTCTGAAGCCACCATCCCCACCAAGGCAGGAATAACACCAAGCTCAGCCATCAAATTTCTCATCTTAGCATCTTCCCTAGCTAATTTTTTAATCTCAAGAGCTGCCATCTCCTTCTCTTCCCAGCTTCCAAAGTGAAGTCTCTTTACTGATCTTTGTAACACCACAGAATCATCATCAATATCACTACTTTGTCTATCCACAGTAGTAATTGTTGCTTGTTCTTCTTTGTTGACCATAGCTTTGGTTCTTGTTTTATTGCTCTTTTGTGCCCTTTTAGTTTGCAAGAACCGCCTGACACGAGCGAAGAATTGAAGTTTCAAGTAAGAAAGTGCAAAGATAGAAGAGGAAGAAGGGGAAGGAGGTGGTTCAGGCATGTTTGGTCTTTGTGCTGGAGACATGAAAGAAAATCAACAGCTTGTTTGTAACCTTTCTTTTTGTATGTATGAAACTAGACTTTTGAGAGAGTGAAAGAGAGAGGATATATATATGGACAAGAGCTGTACGACGAGAGGGAAGGTGCGAGAGAATATGTGAGGGAAAATTACAGGAAGAGCAGAGAGCACATGCAGAGGGAACAGTGCTCTCTTTAAACTCACAAACTGTAAGAGATATTCAAGGCACATTAATAAGATCACTTGCAAACCCATAAATGAACTTGAGGTTTAATTACTAATTATACAATAAACCATCCGACAAGGGATTAATTAGTAACAATATTAGCCTAATTAATTAAGGATACAGAAGAAATGGGCTGCTAGTGGGATTTATTGTGATTTTGTCACCTAACCCATCTTGGAGAAGCTTCCTTGGGTCGCAAATGAAATTATTAGACTGCCAAGACTTTTTGCTGACTCCTTATATTGAACTTTGCAAAGTGTTGGCTTGGCTATGATCGACATGTGTTAATCAAAAGAAGATAAGAACTTTAGCTAACTATTAAATAAATCTTCGAATCTATGTGAGCTAAATTAATGGCATGTGGGTTTCAGCTTTCAGGTGGCATCAGCCTTGGTGCTCTGCTCCCTAACAATGGGGCTGTTATCAATCCATCTAGCTGTTGATTTTCTCTCCAACACTTGTCATCCATGCATTGAAATGGGGTTGCTAGTCTATTAAATTCTTAGGAGAAAATCTCCTTTCTCAGAAACGAAAAGATCTGCATCCATTCTCTGATATCTTTTTACATGGATAGATGGCTGGATAAATTTCTCTAGGAAATTGGGTGGATAAACATTTGTGAAATTCCATTGCAAATGATCCAACAGAAATAAAATACTTCGTAGTGAATATATTTGTTCTATATGATCCTATTTCTTGATTAATTTGATAACTAGATATCATGCGTCCTGGAGATTTGCGACTGGAACAAAGGAAAACCGACCACCATGGAGGGTTTTCCTGCCTGTATATCCTCTCTTTCTAAAACATTGAGGCAACAGAAGTGTTAGGATTTGCAATAGACTTTCAGTTAACTCATTTTATTGTTAAGTCTCAAAGTGCTAGCTCCATTACTGAGCTTGATCTGTTGCCCAACTATTCACATGGTATGATTCCATGGCCAGCAATTTATGAGCTGAGATTTTTCTTCTTCTTAATTTATTCGGTAGAAAGGTTTTTCTTTTCCCTTACCTTACCTATACTCAATTTCCTAGCTATAAAATCAAATAGATTTCTAAATCAACCCTGAGAGGTAGCACAACTGGTCAGGTTTTGAGTTTGTTTTTTAATGATCACAAGTTTGAGTCTCTTCAAGGCCACTGGAGATTTACATAGTCATTAATTTCAGGGCCCGTGAAATTTATCGAGGTGCGCACAAGCTGGTCCAAACACCCATGTTAATAATTAAAAAAAAAACAGACTTCTAAATAATTTCAGTTGAAAGTTGAAATATGAAAAGAAAAAACTTATTTCGTTTCATAAGGTTGGAAATTTCAAAATTGGAATAGAGAATCATAATACTTACTGTAGCGTTGAAAAGCATTGATTTGAAGAAGCGTAAATGAAAGGAAGATTAAGTTTGAAAGAAAAAAAGAACAGTAATAATTAACAAAAACATACGTACCTTAAATATTCAGGCGTCAAACCAATTAGGTCTTCCACTTTCTCCATTACCATGTTGCGATGATGAGTACTCGGTCTAGCATTAATTAGTCGAAAACGGAGACATTTTTTTTTCTTTTTAATTTTGGTGCTGAAACAGTGCGACCTCTAGCTTAATTACTCATAGGCATCCAAAATCTACAACTCTGCTGATTTAATTTCAAACTCAATACATTGCTAGAAAATTCGCGTATTGCAACAAAAACGCCAACAAAAACATAGAATATTATGTTGGTATTTTCCGACAGAAAATTTTCATAAATTATAATGAAATTTGTTATGTTAGTAATTTTTATGATGGAATAAAGAAATTTTTTTTGGCAATGGTGTCGGAAATATGACACATCAGTATTGTCTGATGGAATTGTTGACGGACATTATAACAGAAAACTTAAATGAAATATAGCTCGATAGTTCTCTCCTTCCCCCACTATTAAAAAAATAGTGACGTTTCTGATGGAATATGTGATGGACAAGTCCGTCAGAATAAACACTCATTTTCGTCGAAAAGTTACAAAATATTTTAGTATTTCTAACAGAATAGGTGACAAATAATCCATCAGAAATTAAATTTCTTATTTCCGATGGAATCAACATAATAAAAATACTAAAAATTTTATCAGCATTGATAACATGTCAAATATACCAACACAATATGTGATGGAAATTTCATTGGTGATGGTAAAATCAATCCACTACCAGAATTCTTATTTTTATCGATGAAATTTTTCATCAGTATTTGTACTATCATTCTATTGATAATTAATTTATTGACGGGATCACATAGGAAAATGCTCTGTCGGTGATTCTCTTGCTGGTAATTATTACTGATGGATTTACTGACGGGAAAAGCGTGCTAAAAAAAATTAACCCGCTTCATTTCGTCAGTAAATCCCTCGAGAAGTTTGTCATATAACCGACAAAAATACAGTATGCAATTCTGTTGGTAATTATTTAAAAATATTTAAAAACAATCTATTTAACAGAACTAGAAAATAATTAAATAATTAAAATCTATTTAAATCCTATAAATAAATCAACTAAAAATTGATCTTATATGAAAAAAAAATCTTACAACAACATTCACACAAATATTAAGAATAGAAAAATTTAAAAATAAAATAAAATAACAAATATAATGAAAAAAGAACATAAAAAAAGAAGAAAAAAAAAATCTTACCTTAATGTAGTTGCGAGTGAAGCTAAAAAGAGAAAAAAAATCAATAAAGTATGTTAATTAAAAAAACGAGAAAAGAAAAGAAGAAAAGAGGAGAAGACATACCTGAGTGTGGAGGAGAAAAGAAGGAGTTGAGGAGAGAAAAAGAAAGAAAGAAAAAAAGAGATGTTGATGTAAGACAT
>Ga0307511_10006598_pt1 | contig 11691 bp, 6 predicted proteins | sample 13_EM_MG_FD_200266 | JGI IMG/M metagenome (GOLD analysis project Ga0307511, IMG submission 200266) | Populus trichocarpa ectomycorrhiza microbial communities from riparian zone in the Pacific Northwest, United States - 13_EM | ecosystem: Host-associated > Plants > Roots > Unclassified | place...
TTGCGTGAAGGTGGCATGTAGCCCGGGATCTAGGAAGGGAAAAGAGAAGAAAAAAAAGATAGAGAATTAAAGGTGAAGATGAAGCAATCATGAGAATTGCAGTACTATTCTACACGTGCTGATATATAAAGCTGCAAGATCATGGATGGTCCTCCCTTGATATGGCCCACTGTGTCAGTAGTATCTTGTTCTGATGTGATGATTCTTTCTGGAACTACGATGTCGGATTAGATAGTTATCCTCGGAAAAGCTAGACTTTACCATGTGAACAAAAAAAATTCTTTGGGTTTAATTTCATGTGAGGGATGTGGAATCCTCGATGCTTAGATATCATTCTTTCAATTCTCAATCACTTCAAACCTATCATTGTCAACACATAAGCGTCAGCATCCTAAACTCTCATATGATTGGGCCTTTCCGTTTTCTTACACGTAAACGTGTTTTTAAAATTATTACACCCAGATTTTATTTAATATTTTAAGTTATTGAATTGAGATAATTCTTTAACATGGTATCAGAGTCTTGATGACCAAACAGTTATAAGTTTGAATCTCATCATCCTTATTTATTTGATAAAAAATAAGCACAGGGTATTGAGGGCATGTGCAAGTTTCAAGTCCAAAGAGTTTTCACTTGAAGGAGTGTGTTGGAGAATAATATAAATTATATCTTGAAACATTACCTAGCAACTTAAATTATTGGGTTGAGATGATTTTTTAACAAGTGTTTTAAAATAATTTTAGTTTAAAAATATATTAAAATATTTTTTTAATTTTTAATATTAATATTTAGAATTGAGAAAGCATTAAAATTTTAATTTGATATTTTTTCAAAATAAATACAATTTTAAAATGTATATAAATATATTCTCAAACATTGATTAATCTTCCTTATTTGTCCTTCCATGGGATCTATTTGTTTTTACATTTCAAAAATATTTTTATAAAAAATTAAAAAAAAATTACTTTTTTTACTTTAAATTAATTTTTTATATATATTTTTAAATTATTTTGATCTACAAAATGTTCCAAACAACCGTTATCTTGGGCACTTCACCTATCCCCTGTGCCAAAAATTTCAAGATGATGATGCATGAACTAAGGGCTTTTCAAATGGTGGTAGGTCCAACGAAGTGAAAGGCAACTAGTCACCAGTTCAAAGGCATTGAAATCCTTTAAAAGCCTTGGAGATTGGATTTCAAGATGCCCTACCAAAATGCCACCTACCAAGCTACCCCGAGATGAAGTACTAATGATAAGATGCCGGGGGTTTGTGACTATTCAGTTTATGTGGCTGTGATGCTGAAAGAACTTGGAATATGACAAGGACATTTAAGAGGCAAGGAAGCAAGGTTCTCATTCTTCAGAATAACAGGCTGCAAAGAAAGGGAAAGCCATTTTCTGATGATAACTTGAAAGAGGCAATGCGTTATTTTGCTTATATTTACTGTCTCGTCGTTATGATCCCCCGCCTCAGAACCAGCTCAGCATGCACCGTCATCATTTGGTTGCCATCCAAGTTTTAGCATTTGACACCTACCACACTGCCACGCGCTGGTGGGCTCTCAAGATGCAGTGCAAGAGAGATGCGTCCGAACATAGAAAAATTTATAGCAAGCATGACTGATACAACAGTTCAATTTCCAACTTCATCCATTCCTGCGAGACAAACGCACGCAGACCTCATTTGCCTTGCATGCGACCGCACAACTAAAAATCAGAGGGGCAAACTAGAAAACACTGTTCTAACAATGAAACTAGTACTCAATACTCTCCAGGAAAAAGAACAGCATTATTTGGCATCAAACGTTACATTCGATTCTCCACAGTCCAGGTTGATCTCCACTGCTGTGCCACGGAACAAACATCAAGCTAACTTAGCTACTTCACCCTCTCTCTTTTTTGTGTGGGGGGAGAATTATTGCCTTTTATCCCCATGAACTCCCAAAGCAAGGACTAAACCTGACTTCCTGTTCCCTATCCCCGATGAAACATGCCCTCAAGCTTTACCATACCATGCCAATCGGGAAAAAGTGAAACTTCATGAGCCACATCAATCATCAATCGAAAAGTTTCGAGCACATCTGATTAAACCTAGCAGACTATATATGCATAGAAAAGGAAGCATCCAACTGAAAAGACAAATTTCCAATATGACTCTCCACGTATAAGATGTACAAAATTGAAGCCTCACTAAACACAAGGTAACATTCATGCATGACTTCAGGTAAGTAACTAACTTGAATGTTTCATTTACATATAACAAAGGCTTTGGTGCTTCAATTGCTCGTATCCCTTTCAGATACCAGGTTCCTTTGGTAATAACCTACTTCCCGCTCTTACCATAGCTGTCTCTAAGTGTTACAGTTCGATTGAAGACGCCTCTCAGAAGTAGAGTCCTTATCAACCACAAAGTAGCCTGGATTGTGAATGGAAAACACAAATATTAGACGGAGTGGAACAGCATTAATGTCATACATGTAAGAAACAAAACTACCATAGCAAAACCAGTTGCATTGGACATCTAGCTTGGAAAAATATCAAATGGAATGGAAAGGGGTAGTTGCATGTGTTTTAACACCAATTAAGAAGCAGAGTTGCACAAAATTAGTGACTCCAAAGCAACAATTGCAACTTTTTATGCTAAACTTAAACATCACATTAACAAAAAAAATTCAACTCCGCCTGCAGCGTCCACCAATATATCTCACTTTCCAAAGATATTCAGACAATCTAAAACTAAGAGATCTGAAATTTACCAAGGCGTTCGAACTGGAATCTGTCTCCAATGGCAGCATATCTCAGTGATGGTACAGCATATGCCCCAGATATCACCACTTTGGACTTCGGGTTCACATCTGCAAGCCAATCTTCAAGTTCTGCAGGATTCTGAAAAAATAAATGCAAAAGTCATGAGATATCATTCTGTTTTTCTGTAGCAGGGATGAGGGAAAGAATATGAACAAATCCACAGAAAATAAAGAACTGCCAACCTCAGAATTAAATAGTTTAGCAAACAATCTAACTTCTATGCTTAGTGGATCAGCTTCCCGTGAAGGTTCAGCAACCCAGTGTATAACTCCCTGTGTATAGACAAGTTATATTGCAAAGGGTCACCAACAAGCAGCAATAATATTAGCAATCTCAAAAGAATGCCATTCACAAAATCATGCACAATAGGCATTGCACATCATTTTGATACACAAGAATTAGCAAAATACGGTATGGAAAAAATAAAAACCTTTGGTTTTTCTTCTTGGAATGATCATACTCGGCCCAGATCTCAACAATAGTCTCATTATCATCAGCAAGGACTACTTCTGTGCACTTTATCGGGAATGCATACCTGCCCACAAAAAAACACCTTCCATGTTGTGGCAACTTTCTAGAAAAGGATTTGCATACTGAGCACAAAATCTGCCCAGGTAATTTTATGAAGGGGAAAGGAATGTGACAGTGTGCCAAACTCCTGCATACCTGAGCAGGACAGATTTACCAGGAGCGAGACCATAGTAGTCCTTCGAGTCTTTCATCCGAAAATCAGATTGTTCAATGTATACAACTCTGGAAAATGGAACCTGGATAACAGGAAATAATATAAAATAAAAAATTAGAAAATCAAAAAATTGGAAAGATATGAAGTTAGAAAATCGCTAGTGACATAAAAACAGTCAATTTCATCATCTCATATTCTTTACGGTTTTCCATTTGGAAGGCCAGAAGGCAACAAGGCATAAAAATGAAGATAAAAAAAACTTGTAATTTCAAGAGAAAACTCTGCTTCTCTAATTAGAATGTGTTATATATGTCACTGCACTTATAAAAGCATTGGTGTTTGGCGTATTTTAATCATCATTTCAAGGTGAATTTTGATCTTTAGGAACTGTTTAACTTTAAATTGCAAATTTCTTGGCAGTCAGTTGAACTTGGTCAAGCTAGTCCTTCACAAGCTAACCCAATCCAGTGTATGGAGGTTAAACCTGGAAAAAGTGGCACCAGGTGAAACTTGAACTCGTGATGCTTAGAGTTGACAGTTTCATAACAAACGCTGAGCTCAATCCCAAACCAAGAAGTCTACTTTGCACCTTCACCAAATACATAAAATCAGATTTCAGCCAGAAAACTATATTTACCTTGTAGAAAGCAGAAGAATCTTCTGTTGAGGCATCGGGCCATTTTTTAGCATCAAGATCCATAACCAACCCAGAGTCCAGGTTGGTAATGACTACCTGGAAATATAGAAAAGCTGAGATGGAAGCGAGAAGAAAAATGTTCACAAGGAAAGAACACATACAAAACACACCTTTAGAGGCTGCAGCACAACCATTGTACGGGGTGCTGTTCTGTTTAATTCTTCTCTTATGTGATACTCAAGCCGTTCCAAACGTATCATACAACAATCACTAGAGAGGTATGACAATTTTTTAGAAAAGCAGCAAAATAAATCTGATTAATTGGGAATCTCTGACTACTTGTCTAAATATATTATCACAACCTTCTAGTAATACCAATTCCTCGGACAAAAGCATTGATTGCAGTTGAAGTTACACCTCTACGCCTTAAACCAGCTAGAGTCATCAATCGAGGGTCATCCCAACCATCAACAAGCTTCTTTGTAACCAAGAAATTTAACTGCAACAGCAAAACTTAAAAGGGATTAGATTTATCATAAAACAGAACCAGGTGATCATATTTCAAGAGTTCAACAAAATGGAATAATATTATTGCTTGCCTTCCGCTTTGACATCACATTGTTGGTAACATTCAGTCGTGAGTAGTCCCACACATAAGGCTGATAAAGATCCAATACATGTAACAGCCAGTAGTATGAAGCACGCCGGGTCTCAAATTCCAGGGTGCAGAGCTGACCAAGATATGAATGAAATTGAAAAACAAAAATCCAAACAGCATTCCAACTTGCTAAAAATATACAAAAGTTGACCGTTTATCAGTACTCGAACTTAAAGAATTGTCTTGAATAAATGACATTCAAGCTCCCTTGGAAATGTAATTGAGAGCCTTAGTGTGAGAATGACAATTTCAGATTATTGTCAGTTAGGAAATTACGAATCAAGATATGAAATTGAAAGCCTTAGTGTGAGAATGGCAACTTCAGATTATTGTTAGTCGGGACATTCCTTCTCCAGAAATTGCTCGAGATCAAAACTAAGTTATTTCAAATGCATTAAAATCAAGCTTAAGATTTTTAAAAAGCCATTAACAAGATACATAAGACGATTATAAACAAAGACCTCCATACAGAAGTAAAAGTAACACTTTTTCACCAGCCATCGGCATCCAATTGATAGGAGCCATTGGCATCCAATTGATAGGCCAATGTCAAACTTGGCGTGTCTTGGAAATTCATCCTCAAGATTATCTCAAACAAACTAGAAACAGAAAAAAAAAAAAAAAAAGAAGATACCAATCAGATATCTTGGTCCTTTTTCCATGCGCCAAAATAGACAGTAGCGAAACAATAACCTTTCTAACATTTCAGAAACAGCATTCAAAGACATGTCAGATAGCTAGCAGAAAAAATATGAACAACCAACATCTTCAAAGTTAATACTAGCAAAGTGAAACAAGAGAAAACAGGTTCCTATAAAAAAAATATAACATACCGAATGTGTGATGTCCTCCAGAGAATCCACAATGCAGTAAGCATAGTCATAACTAGGATAGATACACCACTTGTCTCCTGAATGTGGAGTGAACTGAAGGACAGAAAAATCAGACCACCAATACATGTGATAATGAACAAGTTGGGTCATTGATGATATTCATCCAATTACACTTGCCTTGATTCGATAAGCAATGAGGTCATGCATATTCCCATTATCACTCTGCATGTCTTGCTTCATTCTGAGTGTCGCTTTGCCTTCTTCAAGCATGCCCTGTCTCATTTCTTCAAAAAGTTTCAAAGATTCTGCAATAGGTCTATCCCTCCAAGGAAAGTTTCAATCATGCCATGCCATGTCAAGTTTCAAATTCAAAAAGTTTCAAAGATTCTGCAATAGGTCTATCCCTCCAAGGACTGTTCATCTTCTTTTCTCTATACTCCTTGATCTCTTCCGGTGTCTATGAACAGCATTTACAAAATTACCTCTTTGAATTTGAAGTCAGTCAATTCAAAAATATAAGTGCCATGAATGCAAGGTGGAACTGCTATGCTCAGGAAAGTAGCCATATCATGTAAATCACTCATTACGATAAAAACTCTGGTACTAGATAATATCAATTAAAGCATTAATGGATCCCTCCCTCCCTCTCTCATATTGATTCAAAAGTCAAAAAATTTGAAGCAACCTGGTGATCAACATAAGCATGACCCCTTTGTATCAGCTCAACTGCTAATTCATAAAGCTCTTGAAAATAATCACTAGTGTAAGTGATCTGCAGACTCCAGCAGATATTAGATGTCAAAGAGGTGCATAGAGCGGATATAGAAAGACAGTAAAAAAAGAAACAAACCAACAATATAACCTTAAATGGTTTCCAACCCATCCACTCGACAATCTCCTCAATATGATCAATGTATTCTTTCTTTTCAGCTTCAGGGTTTGTATCATCATACCTAAAAGAATAAAGATGGCAAGTTAGACTTCAAAGCAATGGCAGATAAAAAAAACCCGTCCATTTTATTTATCATGAATACAGATGAAGGTCAATCAAGTATGGCTTAAAACCAAGATGCTCCTTCATTCCCATTTTTAAACACAGCATGTGCATGCATGCCCGCACACGTGTGGGTGGGCAGAGATGAGGTAGGCAGGCAGGCATGGGAGTCTGTGCATGTGGTTATACAAAAGGAAAAGGGAAGTATGTTCTTGATGGATAAAGGTTTTGGAGAACATGTATTATTGAGATTTAAATAACACCAGATCCTTGATTAAATAAACTGGGAAGTTTATGGAAAAAAGCATGCTGCATGATCAATGTTCGAACTTTTAAGGATTGTCACTATTTTGTGCAGACCATCATGTTTGACAGAGCAGGTAACATAATAAAGCTGCACTTAGAATTCTAGAAGGATTAGAAGATAAGCATTGAATATAGATGTGCCAGTAGCAACTGTGTCTTCATAATAAAAATGACAGCACTCCTCACCTAAGGTAGCAGCATCCACCTTGTTCCTTTGCGAGGCCAAAGCTAACAAACATTGCCTGAGAAATGTTTATAAAACGAGGAGCTCCACAGGCAAGGCAAATAATAAATCTCAAATCCTGTCATAGTTCCTTTTTAATCAATAACCTCAAAGATCAACATGAATAAAAAATGAAATACCTTGGCATGACCAATGTGTAGATATCCATTTGGCTCAGGGGGGAAGCGGGTATAAACTTTCCTGCTGGTTCTTTTGAGGTGCTTATCAAGCACCTCCTTTGTGTTGCAGCATTGCAGAACAGGTCGATCACTGAAGAATATTTCAGTATGCACCTGATAATCCACAGCAATTAATCAGGTGTTTCCATGTAATAAAAAAACTCTATAAAGCTGCATATGGGATGACATCAAGTAGGGAGATGAAAATTTATAGCAAACATAGTGCACATAGCATGTTTGATTTAAAAAGTATGATCTTGAACAGCACAAGTTTTCATCTTCATTCTAAAGTATGGCACGGATAAACACAAAGTAATGGTGGCAGTTATCGACTCAACCCAGATGGATGTACCAATCAAACAATTTATAAAAATGCTAATATCATAATCTTGGTCTTATTACCACCACCTTCCCAAATACAACCATTGAAAACAATGGTTAATACAGTTTGCCGCAATCCATATTTCACACACCCGACTTCTCCATCCTTTTCTTTCCACTATCTCATATATAATCATCATATCACCAGCAGTGAAGCAAGCTAAGAGCGGTGCTGATATATCTTTTTTTCCTAACTAACAGTCTCATACAAGAAAGTTTAAACTTCATAGACAAAAAAAAGTATAATGTCGATAACTCCAGAAAGGATATAAAAAGGCACAACATCAAAGGTTAAAAAAATGAATAGCAATATTTTTTAACATCAAAATCAGAAAATCATGCATCCCCATAAACACATAGCTTGAAATTTTCCTCGGGATTGGGAAATATCAAGAATGGATTAAGTTCTTCAGGTGGCTGTACTGGATTGTCATCAGCAACTTTTTTATCCTCCACAAGTACATTATACACAATCAAAAATGGAAAACAATCAGAACTCTTATATCAAGGCAGATTCAGGTAAATATAACATCCATGCAATTCCCTCACTTCGACTTTAGCAGGCTTTTCTTTTTTCTGTTTTGAAGGCTTCTCGTTATCTGCTGCAGTCCTTCCACCAAGCAATTCATATAATTTTGCATCAATGAGTTTCTGACAAACAAGACATGGGAAGCAAAAAGTGTTGACAAATAAGAAATAACATACTCCAGCAATTGATAAACCAGAGTTGTTAAAATCCTAGGACCATGTTCCAAAAAACTGAACCCTTCCCTCAGGACACAGAGTGTAGGCAAATGCCGTAGCAAAGGCACATCTTCGAAATTGAATGTATCATATTTTATATGAGTTCTTATAACACATATTAGGGAACAATAAGCATGATATGGTAATAATTCTTTAGTACAGGAAAATAATTGAGTTCACCTCATGGCTTCAAATGTTTAATGGCCCATTACATTCCCACAGCCAAAAGAGCCATTATGTAGATATTACAAGAAAATAATCAGTTTTCTTAGTTTTTAAGGGTTTTTGTTTTTATTTGGGTGTTAGATTTTGGCTTAATCTTTGCGATCAGTGCAAGTACAAACTGAGGGTCACATAAATTTGAAGCTAAATTGTTACAAGGAGCATCATATTTTCATGAAAAGTTTGAATACACATTTAATGAATAAATGTCACGGAATTCCACACAAAAAACATAAGATTTTTTTTCAGAAGAGGGAATCTGATTTATAAAATAAAAGTGCAATTTTGTCTAGCTTCTTTGAAAAAAAGATATTTTGGGATTTTTAAAAATTTTAAATTGAAAATTAACTCCTTTATCTTAAGATAAAACATGTATTTTTTTTATAAGAAAATATATAAGATGTAAAATATAATATTCCAAAACCTAAGTATATGCTAATATCTTCTGTGTCTCTATTGCACCAAGATGTAAGACCTTTCCTAAGGACTCAAAAGTAGATCAATTCTGGGGCCTAGTGACTTGTTCCTTGTGCCTCACAGCCTACAGCGTGCTTTCAACAACAGTGTGATAAACTCCTTTCTAAAAATTAGCAAAAACTCTACCTAAGGCACCGACATTGCAATAAATTCTTTCAGAAGCAAAAAAGTATTCACCTTGACAATCTTTGGATCAGCCCATGGAAGCCTCTTGCGGACATGCCCAAATAGATCTCCCACTAGCAACAAAAATGTACATGCCAGATTAAGAGATTACAATCAGCAAAGGATGGTGAAATGTGAAAGGAGTCTGTATAAAATATGGACTCCAATGAACATCACTAACAAATCATATACATCGAAATATATCTTGGAAGTTTGAAAACAAAATTTTTCATCAAGAGAGAGCACCAACTAGAATGCAGGTTTCAGTACAGAAAGGCTGCAATAAAACCCTAAACTTGAGATGCAAGAAAGATGAAAGGGGGACAGGTGAAGGACGAGGATAGAGTTTGTCTCTGCATTCATAAATTTCTGTGCAAGATAAAACCAAGGGGTAGCATAAAAAAGAAGAATCTGTGTCTTTCTCAACTCCCTCCTCCTTTCTGTCGCTGGAAAGGGGTTATCACACGTGTCACAGTGCATACCAATTCCAGTTTCAACTTTCATTCTCTTATAGCCCAAATAAGCATGAGTATCAATCCTGGTGATAATCCCACATTATCATGATGATGTGGAAAACCAAGAACTAAAGAAATAACAACAGTGGCCCAAAGCACTAGATAAAAATAACAGTCTGCTTGTTCAAAGCAAAGTAGATAACTAGGTAAAAAACAACATGGAGAAGTAACTTAAATTATAAACATTGTTACACTGACCATTTGTTCGATAACGGAGCTCCAATATCGATCCCTTGTTTTGTTCAAATACTTCATTAACACTCCGCTCAATATCTTCTTCAGAGACTTCAACCCCTGCTTGCAAGTACAACAAAGTTACTAATGTCTATTACTCCAAAAAGGAAATTAATCAACTAATAGTGGCAAAACCACTCCGGGTGAGTAACTCATTTTAAAAAGATGAGGAAATAACGATGAAATATAAGTAGAACAAACAGATACAGCCACAACGGAAACGGAAACCATAAAAACATAACATGATCCCGGTGCATATGACATAGCTCAGTTATGTTCTATCAAAAGGATAGCTTACCAACACCACAAGCTTCTTCAAATCCCTTCAACTCAAAACTCTCTGAAGCAGTACTGGATAAAAATGAAAATGCAGCTTCTAGCTGGGCTGGGGTTTTAATCTGCAAAAAAAAATTAGAGCTAAGTACTAAGAATCGACCTAATTACTTCAAACAAAATATTCTCATTTAAAATTCTGATTCAAAATTTGCAAGCATTAAAGGAAAGAAAAACTTAAGAGGAAACCAACTAGTCACGCTAAAAAAACTAGTGTCACCATAAAAGGTGAAACAACATATAACCCGAACTTAACAGCATAAAAAAACAAAGGATCAAGGATATTGCAGTCCATACCTTTGTGGTGACAATATATCCGAGCAAAGCAGGGCGATGAATGAGGGCATTTGCTGGGTACTTAGTAGCAACCTGTTAAGCGCACGGGAAGCAACCGTGCTTCACATTAGTATAATATAGAGAATGAAAACCCCTTTGAGCTTTGGATTGAAAGCAAATAAATCCATGGAACCCAGATAGCCAGATTTTACTTTCCAAAAGAGAAAAGAAGAATGAACAAAGGCATAACCATTAACCAACCACTAGGAAACTAAAAATTTCACGAAGTTGTGATGCAAACAGCAGTTTCTACTTTTACTCCATTGTACAGCTTGTACACTTCAAATTATCTAATCGTACCGTGTAAAGAAGATTTCCAATTGTTCGATTACATCCCTCTGTGACACCAGCCTGAAAACAACAAAAGAAAACATATAATAAAAAAAAAGAATAGAGAAGTAATTTTACCAAAATTTCAAAAGAAAAAAAGAAAACACCACACAGAGGTTTGTCGTTGCTCCTCTTTGAATAAAGCTCTGAATTATTTCAGAAACTCAAAGTTAAGACTATCTTCACATTCTAACCCGCCCACGCATCCCTCAAACATAAATCCAGTGAATGCAGTTAAGAAGAAGGAGAAGAAATCGAATACCTCGTGAATAACAGCAGTGAGATTGTTGGTAACCTTGTTGTTAGCAATGGTATGACGAGCAGTCCTTTCATCCAGACCGGTCTTCAAGAACAGCTCCAATCTCTCTTCTTCCTTCACCACCATTCTTTAATTTTTTTCCAGATAGAGAGCTAAAGAGGAAGATTTGGATTAACCTTGTAAGGTTCCGGATTTCAAACTATTTTTTTTCTTTTTAAGTTTAGAGATAGAAAATTGATAAAACCCTGATTTAAGGCTGGAATGGAGCCGGGAAGTGAAAGATTGAAGGGAGGAAACTGTGACTGACTCTGCGCGTTTTTCTTTTCTCGGTATTTTTTTAGATTCTCTGCGGACGACCGCTGCTATATTT
>Ga0307511_10006599_pt1 | contig 11691 bp, 17 predicted proteins | sample 13_EM_MG_FD_200266 | JGI IMG/M metagenome (GOLD analysis project Ga0307511, IMG submission 200266) | Populus trichocarpa ectomycorrhiza microbial communities from riparian zone in the Pacific Northwest, United States - 13_EM | ecosystem: Host-associated > Plants > Roots > Unclassified | place...
TAAGAACTCGCTCACACCATCTCTTATTGCAAGACAAGCAGAATACATAAGTAGATAGGAAATGCACAATTTAACACATTGAATTACAGGAACAATCCCGCCCTTCTATTAATCTCAAAGCAATCCCATCATTGAGGTGCGCAATGAATTCCCATCATAGCATATTTGTTAGCCAAGATGTCTATACAAGCCATTCTGCTCCTTTCATGCCAACTGTCTTTGTCATCAAACTACACAGAACACACCCTAAATTTGCCCCACCCAACGCAATCTAGCCAAGCCATGTCCTCCTCCAGGTTGGCCCCATCACGACCAAATGTTGTCTTAGCCGTTAAGCGCACACATAAGATTTATGTATGCCATATCTTCAGCACTATGTTCCATAATGACAGTATTGAGATGTCCCTTTTTCAGGTATTCCCTGGCAAAGTGATTTCCATCGCAAATAACGCATCAAAATTTTGCTTTTGAATCCTTACTGATTGCCTTCCCATCTGACCGATACAACACATTTGGGTTCTCCCCCACCAAATTTCTTCATTTTTGTCTCATCCTTCCCCTTAAGCTTTGACAAAAACTCAGAAGTTCCAGCAATCCCTTCACTGGCCTCAACTCTAAAGCCTGCCAGTCCATCGGCAACAGTGATGGCCAAAGACAAGTCTGGAATCTTCAATCTTCTTCCTCCTCAACTCCAACTGTGCCCGCAGTTGAAGTCTAGACAAAAAGTTGAACAATTTGTTCTCCTTAGACATGTTGTCAATATCCAAAATCCAAGAACTGAATTTCTTCACGTAATCTCTCACCGACCTGTCATGCCTCAACTTTTTTAAGTCTTCTCTCATAATCCAGGACGTATTGTTGGGCAAAAACTGTTCATTTATCTTCTATTTCAGACCCTCTCATGTCTCCACATTTGGTTTCCTAACATTTAAGTCCTCCTTAGACCTTGTCTACCACCATAACTTTGCATCACCCAACAAATACATCATCATGATGTCAACTCGTTCATCAATATTGATCTTTGCCACGCTAAAATAGTGTTCCAAGTCCCACACAAAATTTTCCAACTCTTTGGAACTCCTAGCCCCACCAAACAGCTTAGGTTCTAGAACCTTAAGCTTTGAAAAACCAACATTGACCATAGCCTTAGACACTTCCCCTTTCAAGACAACAATTTTTTCATCAACAACCTACAACTTTCAACCAATTTCAGTCTCAAATTCAACATATAGTCCATCAGCCTTTTCAACAGCATCCATTGCCAGCTCTAATTTGTCGTTCAACGAACTATTTTCATCTTCAAAAATTAACCCCATCAAATTCTCTAGACGTTCCAATATTTGCCTAATCGCATTCATGCCCTTTGGCATATGATGTAACACCACCAGTTTCGCAAACTATCCCACAATGGCTTCAACAAAACTGTTTATTATCTTGCCCAAAGTATTGTTCGTTGTTTTGTCCAAAACATCCCATGCTCTAATACTAATTGCCACAAGGTTGACTTTCTTGTCAAAATCCATGCCTCTATAGGACAGTTCAGCCCCCACCAGACTCAACCTTCCCTTTGTCGACCCACTTGTTTTTACCCAGCAACTAAGTGTTTCCCCTTACCAAAAAGTTCCTCTCACACTATCCCATGTTGTAACACAAGTGGAAATACAAAAGTAGAGAGGATATACACAGTTTAACACACTGAATTAAAAGAATAATCTCAACCTTTTATTAATCTCAACAAAAAGAATACACAAGTCTATTTACACTGAATTATAAGAATAATCCCAACCTTTTATTAATCTCAACAAAAAGAATACACAAGTTTATTTGTGCGTGCTATGTGCTATGTACAATGATTTTACCTACTCATAGAACTTACATGCTACACACTTATATAAAAACTATATAAAGACTACATGCAAGTTTTGTGAACAATCAAATGCTAATAAATGCCCCAACTATTGCATCTCCCTTGGCTTGCCACCCAACAAACCAGTTGTCTATTCTACCAACTCAAGTGCTGCCAAAATAGGTGTGCTTGCATGCTTTAAAATATTTGTCATCCAAGTCAGAATTCGTGTCAAACATCAACCTATGTCTTGTTGAATCGTTAGATGTACATTGCTACCTAATCTATCATTGTACATACACGCTGTCATTGCTTATACATGTTGCCATTTGTGCTAGTAGTGTTTTCAACAAGCTTTGGACTATCCATCATCTAGACTCATCGTCAACCCCTACTGTCAATTTTGTCGACGTTGCTGATTTTGACAGTCCCTCGAGCTGCCACTGTTCAATATGTCGTTTCAACACTGTTTTTGTCAACATATCCCTAACAAATTTAACTCCATTACAACTATCATGGCCGACATCGAAGCCATCAATGTTGATGCAATGAATAAAATTTAGAATAACTAATAGAATTTAGGAGCTTTAAGTTTGCAGGGTAAGATTTCCATTCCATTATCGCCTAATTACTATCATTAACCTTGCCCAAGTCTCAGGTCATGAATTGAATGAGTTAACTTGCAAATCAAATAACCAACTCAAGCTTCTTTTAAAAAAAAAAACTAATAAAACCTACCTCGAGCCAGGTTTCAAGTCGGTATATCACCAGGTCAGGTTGGACTTTATAACACTATCAAATGAAAACATGTTATACTGACAACCCATTAAAGGAACTAAAACAATTCTACTTGGATAGAGCCTTTTGGTTCATGGAACGATCAAATTAACTTCATCTTGTACTATCAATACAGATTTTGAATAGAATTGGAATTAAAAGCAAGTGCAGATTGGGATTCTTCATTCCCCATGACACAATAAACCCTCTTGATGAGCAATATGTCAAACTAAGTTGATTTTCTCCCTCCCCTACATTTTTTTCCTTTCATTTCGATTCTAAGTTCTAATCCATTGGAAATGCACAACGCACATATTAATATATTCTATTTGCTGACACAGAATATTTTTTTTAATATATAAAAAAAAAGAACATGGTCTTACAAAGAGAACATGGGAAACAACTCACAATCAAGTATCTTCCAATCTTCACTCACCAATTTCTAGCAGCAGGAAGTTCAACCATCCAATATATCTCAAGAAAAGTTGATATAGTTCACAATTTCTGTATCGCCAAAGCTTCAAAATTTCTACTAGCAGGGTTTCCCTGCTTTTAGGTTCTTGGTCACTCTGTAATGCTGCTCAATGTGAAGACTAGATCAAGCAGCGATGTGAAATCTTTATATGCAGCAAACTGCATAACTACAAAAAGTTCATGACAAGCGGCAGTGCCAATTATACGTGCAATTCCAGAAGAATCAACCAACAAGAACAAAGAAGGCACTAGAAAATTCAAAACAACTTCCAACCTAAAGAGATAATCCCTCAATAAATAGATATCAAACCCAAAGAGAAGTAACTCAATCAATGGAATAACAATCTTCAGAAGTGTTGAGAGAAATTTCTAAGAGATGCTTGGATAAATTTGCTTCATCCTATCCTTGTCACAACAAAACATCAAGATTTTGAAGATAATAGGCTTCTAAACACAAAATGGTAAAACACCACATACCTACAAGTCCTCATTAGCATTCACAATCGAGAAACTTTAGCGGGTCAGGCCAGCTCACCAGCATAGAGAACAGTTGTTATATCAGTTCACATATCACAACTTTTCCTCTGTAAACCTGTACAAACTCCTCAAACAAGCAACAAAACCAGTTCCTTTAGTTTGCATTGGTTGCAACCTCATGAATTTCATTATGAATTTCATTGTACGTGCCAGTTTCCTCATTAAATAAGTACCTGATCATAAAAAGCAAGAAAAAACAATTAGCTTGTGGGCCATGTATTATTGCAACCACATGCCTGTAGATATCTCATTTAATGACTACCACCAACTTAACTAAATTCCATTCACCCGACACTCAAGAGGGGAGTCTGTTTTCATTTTTCCTTCTCTTTTTCAAAAGTAGGACACAAAACCAAGTGCATTCTCCTCTCCCATGCTTTGGAGAGGAGATCCATTGGGTTCTTTATTCCCCATGGACATTTGACATTCATAGGGAATCTCTACACAACAATAACAAGATAAGCAATGGTGAAACACCTTCCTGTTTATATTGCAAATCATTTGGAAAACCCTCTTAAACAATCGCATGGCCTATTATAAAAATCCTCTGAAAACCTTTCTGCTGCATAAAAAAGCTTATGATGTGCACATAGCTTTGAAACTACACAGATTGATGAAATTAACGGGCACAACACTTCTACAATCTTAATTTAACATGGTTCTCATCAGGCAGAGAGGCAGTGATCTAAGTTGCTCCATAAAAAAGAAGTGCAGGAAAGCGATCGCGAGAAGTTTAACCAATCCGGCCTGAATCTCATTCTCATGTGCTTGGACATACTAACAGTTGGTATGTTGGTACCATGGATCTGCTTTTCTAGGAACATTTCAAGTGTGGGATGGACCCATTTGATTTCCCTTGGCAATACTCCCACCTTGCTAGATTTTTATTCAGGCCATTATAGCAAAGAAAATCTATTATGTTAGCAATCTATTTTATACCCACAAAGAAATACAGGGCATTCAAAGACCCATTAGACACCCAGCAATAAAGATCTCCATAACTTGACACGAATAGAGACATTTGCCTTAATATGTCATATGAAGCAACAACCGAACTTTATAAAGCATAACCTAACTTCTTTATATTGCAATATCTTCAGTTATGGGCTACACAAAACCTTAGACAGGGCATCTGTGAGAATTACAACTTTGTTTTTCTTTTGGAGCATCTCAGAAGTACACCTTGGGTAAAACTAGTTAGAGATCACACGTGAGATGTTATACACAAATCTTGAAGGCATCATTATGTTCCTATACTACCAACTATTTATATCTATATATGTTGATCACTTGAATTTCAAACTGGGCATCTATTTCTTTTTCTTTCCTGCATGTGGATATCAAAACAAGGCATGCAAAAAGCAACACCCAAATCATAAATCAAACAACTCATTAAGTTGGGATTTTCTTATACTGTAAGTAAAATGAAATTAAAATAGAAATTGCAACTTAATTACCATTGCCCTGATGTTGCCTGGCAGAACAGTCCTGTAGATGGGTCATAATAATATCCCAAATTGCTACTGTAGTAGTACCTGACATGGGGAATTTAATGTTAGTTTGAATTCTATGAAAACCCTAAGTGTATATAACAAAATTGTTTTTGTAGTTTCTGCTACCCCATGTCCCTGGAAAAATAAAAAATTGAAAGATAAGAAGTGTTCACAGATAAATTCTAGATAATTATTGCAATTTAACCGCAGCTGTAAGATTTGTGCGAAAACAAGATTTTTTAGCCCAAATAACTAAAATCTGTAATATGATGAATTTGGATATATCAATAGTCAAAAGCAATGAGAGCAGAAAACGATAAAATAATTCAAAAATGCAAAACAAGTCAATTAAAATATGAATTACTGAAGATGTTCTTTACTACTTGCAAACATCCATATAAACAATCAAAATGTCTACCCACAATACTCTTAAAGGGCCTAAAGGGGATCATCTTTCAAAATAAGAAGAGAATCAAATGATAAAGGAACCAGCTGTAGGAAGTAATTTGACACAGCGATACCTAGTCTATCGAAATAAGAATTCTTTTGACAGTTCTACAATATAATATTACTAAGTTCTCACTCCATTGAAACATGCATTTTTAAGAAACCTTGTTTCACTTTTTCTGTATCAGATCAAACTCAAATCTTGTCATTCATTTTCAATATTGATCATGAAACAATGTCAATACATAGAAGACCTTGCTTTCTAAGACTTCAGACGAAATTAACAAACAGGTTAGCTTGAATATTTGGGACAGATACAACAACATTTCTTAGAAAGCTTAGAAAGCTAGGTTATGAATTTTGAACTAACACCACACCATATTGTCAGATTGTCTCTCTAACAACAGAGATTATGGAAGAAAAATAATTAATGAAGTTGATTGCACAAATTCTTTTCTTCAACTTCAATATTTGAGACAGACAACAACAATATGCTTCAAAAGCTTGGAAATAAATTTTGAACCAATACCAACACCCAAAAGTCAGGTTATCTATACTAAGCAAGAACAAGAAAACATGTTGCAAACGACTCAATGATACACAAAATACTACAAGAAATTTTATTGCAATTTACTTAAAAGCCTGGAGAGAGAGGGGGGGGGGAGGTACCCAGAAGTCTCATCATAGACATAATCATTTTGCAAGGGTCCAGCTGCAGAACAAGCAATAAAAAGCATTAGAAACAAAAGGTCAAGCATGGGATGCGTAACTATTTCATCTGTACAATTGACTAAGCTATTATTATTTCATCTCAAAACTTCTACAATACTCAGATAATTATAAAAGCTTACTTCCAGAGATGGCATTAAGACCATCTGATGATGGTTGACAGGCTACATTAGACTTGGTGCCAGGGACCAAATTACTAACGTCAGACGATGCAACAGCTATAGCATTGTCCTCATCATCCCCAAACATGTCGTATGCATTACCGTCATTGCCTGAGATTTCTGCAGTAGATACATTTGGGATTGAAGTACCCACATCCATATCAGAGAGCACTGAAGAGGCTGCACCACAATCAGTCACACCAGATGACAAGTCCTTCTCCATGCTAGAATCAGAATCCTCCAGGACATCACTGATGGATGTGCCCTTCCCCCTAGCTAAAGCTAACCTTTCATATCCTTCTAAAGAACATTACAAAAAATAATTATTTAATAAACACATAAAAATAATTTCCACACATTTGCAAAAGCCCATGAAGAGGTGATGAAAGCAAACTTTTGCAGATAGAAGCTTTCCCTAAACTCATCATCCTGAAACCATGACTCGTGACATGTATGGATAACACATTTTTGTGGATGTCAATTCAATTAACCATCTGAAAATATTCAATGACAATCCAATAGGACAGCTCAAATTGTTGCATACTATAACAGATTACATAACCATATCCCAATTCCTCTATTCAAAAGTTGAACTGGAACAGAGTATCACTGGTAACATATATAAGGTAAAAGGAAAATTACCAACCTGCCTCACGCCTGAAAACCTCTTGCTTGTCATAATATACATCTGCATAGTGGATGATTAAATCAGTAAGAGTGAACAAAACAATGGAGCAGGGGGGCGCAGCAAACAAAAATGAAGACTGAATGGAAATCATAAATACTCAGGTATACTTTTCCCTTCAATGAAACCTTAAGAAAGGGGGAAAAAACACTTAACTGTACTCGCCATGATCCAACAACTTGTTGGCATCTTCAGTTAGCTGGTCAAACAGAAGCTGTGTCTCAGCCGGCATCTTTTCCTTGCTCTTATTTGATCTTCCTTTCAACCTTCTCAAAGCTTGTAAGACCTGTCAACAAAGGGACCCCTCCACTAATCAATTCTTTTTCTTTCTTTCTTAGCACTTATTTTTCCACACACCAAACACCAAATACGTATTTTCAAGTAGTTTACATTAACATAACCAAACATAGGAAAATACTTTTCATCTAAAATATTTCCAAAGACAAATTGTTTTAAAAGAAAAATGGAGCCCCAATTCTCAATTTCTCTCTCCTTGACTGCATCATTCAGAAATCCAGTACTAATAATAAGAAGTTCATAAATTATTTTAATTTAATTCAACTTTAAATTCTCAACATACCAGTTTATCTGGTAATTTTAATCACATAAGATCTATGCCCATTTGGATATCTATTTCCTATTTTACTTGGAATCATTGGGGATTTGGGTGCCTTTATAAATAAAACAAATTCTATCTAATATTTAGGGCTTTGATAATGGAGTTTTGAGTAATTATGGATCGAGTCCTGCGAAGAGTGTGTCCCTCTCTTTTCTCTAAATATTATTCTCTTCCTTTCTTCTTCCAAAATCTTCTTGTTACAATATCTCGGGTTACTACTCACAACGAACAACTCCAATTTCTTCTAAACCAAGCCCCTTATCAACTCTTACTCCTATAAACTCAAACCCCTGACAAAAATCCCTAACTCTCTGAATCTCTGGTTCACCACAAGCAAAAACCTTTATGGGATACAAATTCAAAGTTATCCTGCATGAAATTTCTTATTAAAAAACCTACATAACCATCTTGCATTACTCACAAATAGATAATTAACCATATGCAACTCTAAGCCTGGACTTCAGGTTCGATATACTAGTGTTTTTAATAATACCATGTCCTTGCACAGCAGTAATCAATGACAGCAGGACACTTATCCATGACATATCAAGTGGAACAACTCTAATACAATTTAAATTATGAAAGAATAAACTACTTCAAAAAGGCTAATAAAAAATCAAAGAATCAAGCTTCAATCAATTTTACTGTTTCTCCTGGCTCAAGCAAGTTGGCAATGCGCTTCTTCATTGCTCCAATTTCTTTGGAAGAAAGTTCACGGACATCATCTTTGTCATCATGTTCATTAATTCTAACCATAGAGTTTTTCCCAGCATATCTTGTATCAACTTGAATACTATCCAGCCACGCATCCTGCAGAGAACCCATCCACACACAAAGATTGAAAGCAATGCTTTTGTAGTCTTAAACAAGAATGCAGACAGTAAGATAGAGTTTGCTTAACCTTGATTTCATTTTGATTGATGTATTCAACAAAATTGCCCTCTGCATCAAAATAACCTTCTTCTCTCTCTTTCTCGAGATTAAATGGTTCTATCTGAATGCCATCTTCAACAAAGTTCTCATTCTCCTGCGAAAAGAAAAATCCCCCGTCATAGATTAATTGAGAAAGAACCCTAACCCTAGCCCTAACCATACCTCATAAGCGACTTCAGCAGCAGAGGGATCATTGGTATCTTCACTAAAAATTTGAGCAGTAATTTCATTGCGAAGAATAGCACGTTCCTTGGCAGCGAGACGAGGATCCTTCCTCTCACTTGGGCCTTCTTCTCCAGCTTTGCTTCTGTCCACTATTTCATCTCCACTCTTCACCTTCTTACCTTTAGGAAATCTAACCTTCTTCTGCCTGCAAATTAAAAATAAATAAATAAATCATTACCTGAGGAAAAACTGTGTATATATATATATATATGAAGAACCAAACAATAAATTCAGCTCACTTGGATTTTTCAGATTCATTGTCTTCGATTTCTTCAAGGAAAGAGCGCTTCCGCTTGCTCTCCATTTTTGCTCAATTTTATGAGTTGCTCTCGAAAAAAGACAGAGAAGGGGTATTAAAGGGAAATAGACTTCGCTTGCCAGCAACTGATGGGGCCCTGGCTTGCTCGTGCTCGGAATCGATTCAATCTTTTATCCTCTTTATTTCGTAAATGTGAAAAACAACACGTCTTTTAATTTGCCGGTAGCCGTGCCAGTTTTCGCCGTGGACTTGGCTGAATTTTCTGTACAGTAAAAAATTGATGTTCAAGTGCTGTTAAAGTATTTTAAAGAAAAGAAAAAATTCATGACTTGATATTATAAAAAAATCAAGAAAAAATACAAACATCAATCTCTAAGATTTTAAATATTTAAAAATGAAATAGAAGAAAAAAATAATTAACAAAAAAAATTTAGAAAACAAAGAACCAACAAATTTAAGTAAGTTCACTAAAACTCGCGAGTAGGATCATACAAACAGGATAACTAAATAAAAAATAAAACAAAATTTTTCAACCCTTATGAAAATCGCTTGAATTTTTTCAGAACAAGTTTACTTGAAACTGACATCGAAATGGTTTTTATGTTTGGAATAGTTTTGAAATTTCAAAAATTATCCATAAAAAATAATCAAATCTTCTTTCAAATAATTAAATTCCCAAAAAAAACCCGAATTGAACGCTTGAGGGCATGATCAGGCTGAAGGGCAATAAAAAGGCATATATTAAGGTTGACTCCATTATTTCTTTTCTAAGAAAACACAAAATGTAAGGTAGAGTTGGCGACCTTTAAGATAAAAGTTTGTAGGCAAAGAAATATGTTGATATCATGTCATTCCTAGATATCAAGATCACAAGATGTGACTTGAGTAAATAAGAGCGAAAAAATCATCAAAGCTTACTATAAAGACTCAAACTTATGAGAAAAAAGAAACTTCATGAAGAAAAGAAGACCAATATTTCTTAGGTAAATACACGTACATATTGATCATAATTAGGGGTGAGAAAAAAATCGATAAACTGATAAAACCGGGAAAAAATAACCTAAAAAACCGAACAAAAAAAAACCGAATTGACCGATTAAAAAATCACAAAAAAGTTCCGGTTCGGTTTGGTTTCGGTTTCTAAAGTCTGAAACCGATTGAACCGAACCGAACCGAACCGGTTCAACCAGGCCAACACTAAAAAAAAAAAAGTATAAATAGGAAATGTTTTAACCATAAACCTAAAGTAGCATTCCTAAACACAAAATCAGCCGCCACTTTCTGCATCTCTCCCTTCCATTCTCTCCTTCTCTGGATCTTCAGCAAACCCTCCCTTTGCCTTTGGTCTCTGCATCTCTCAATTCTCTCCTTCTCTGGATCTTCAGCAAACCCTCCTTTTGCCTTTGCTCTCTGCATCTCTCCTTCTCTAGATCTTAACTAGCAACCCCCCTACAGGCACACACACAAACACCTACTTGATAAATCTCACAGACAGACTTCTCCTCGACTTTTTCTTTTTCTTCATCGAACTCGAACACACTAAATTTTCAACTCAAACGAGCTATGGTTGTGCCATGGCTGATGTACATATTCTTCAGTTGCTATTGAAGCTTTCATGCGATAACAAAAAAAAAACGAGACAATCCTTTACATGCAAAAGGTTGTGTCATGGCTGATGTACAGATTCTTGATAAGGATTGGGTTGCTAAAAGCAAACCCCTGTTTTGGCTTGATAAGGATTGGGTTGTTAAAAGCAAACCCTTGTTTTGGCTTGTACAGATCTTGATAAGGATTCAAACCTCTGTTTTGGCTTGTACAGATTCTTGATAAGGATTGGGTTGCTAAAAGTGAACCGGACCAACCGATTTGGAAGGGAAAAAAACCGGATCGAAATTAATCGGTTTGAACTGGTTTTCGGTTTGGTTTGGTTCAAAAACTAAAAAAAAATTGGTTTGGTTGTTTATTTTGGTCCAAAACCGGACCGAACCGAAAATACTCAGCCTTAATCATAATACATTATACTTTGATCTTTGACAAGTGTCTTACCACAAATCTCATTTCGAGCACGCCTTTAGGTCCTCATCTTCCAGGTAGTGCGTTTTCTAACCCTATCTCATTTCGAGTGCACCTTTGAGCCCTCATCCCTCAGATAGTGTGCTTTTTAGCTCTATCTTCTTTCTTTCAATTGTGTTCTTGAGCCATCATCTCTCAGGTAGTGTGTTTTCTAACCCTGTCTCCTTTCGAGTGCGTCTTTGAGCCCTCATCTCTCAGGTAATGCGTTTTCTAACCTACCTCTTTTCAAGTGCTCTTTTGAGCCTTCATCTCTCAGGTAGTGTATTTTTTAACCCTATCTCCTTTGGAGTGCGCCTTTAACCCTCAACTCGAGTAGTATGTTTTCTAACCTCACCTTTTTTCAAGTACGCCTTTGAGCCCTCGTCTCCCAGGAAGTGTGTTTTCTAACCCTACCTCTTTTTGAGTGCGTCTTTGAGCCCTCATTTCCCAGGAA
>Ga0307511_10006600_pt1 | contig 11691 bp, 7 predicted proteins | sample 13_EM_MG_FD_200266 | JGI IMG/M metagenome (GOLD analysis project Ga0307511, IMG submission 200266) | Populus trichocarpa ectomycorrhiza microbial communities from riparian zone in the Pacific Northwest, United States - 13_EM | ecosystem: Host-associated > Plants > Roots > Unclassified | place...
ATATTTTGGTTTAAAATTTTATTTTATTTTATTTATTTATTAATTTAAAAAAATTACCAAAAATAATATTGGAGAGGAAGAAAATTGATGAATTTCAACATTTCAGACACTCAAAAGAATGAACTTGATGTTCATATACTGAAATTCTTTAAAGAAGTTTGATAGAGATGAGTTTTTGCTCACACTAAGTAGAAGAAAGTGGATTGAGATTGTTAAAGTTTTTTTATTTGGTTTTTTTACTTTATCTTTAGAGAGATTATATGTTGTTTTGTGGTTGGAAAATTAACAATTCTTTCTCCATTTATAGATTCATATATTTTTAATTTATTTTATTAAATAGCATCTTTGCGCTGCTTGATTAAAAAAATCACGATACTTAAAAATTCATTTATAATATTATTACGTACCTGGTCTGTCTTTTTTAGGCTATGAACTTCCCGGTACACCAAGGCTACTATATTGTGTTGCTCTAGTTGTAACTAGATTTGTTACCCGTGCTTCGCTGCTGGTAGAGAAAAAAAAAATTGAGGCATTGCACGAGCTAGAACTATTTTTTAAAATAATATTAAATATATGATAATTACAATAACACCCCTGAGAAACCTCAAAATCTAAAAAATACAATAAAAATGACCAAAACACCCTTACAAGAGAGTTTTAATTTTTTTTGTCTCCAAAGCTATCAAAGTAATTGCATTATACCGAATAATAGAAAAGTACCTAAATACCCTTGAGCTTAAAGCATAAAAATTTCTCAATCCAAGGCTATAGTAGTAATTTTACTGTGTATAAAAAAAAGATAAGCGACAAATCTAACCACACAAAATATGTTAAAAACAATGGTGTCACAGTGAAAATACATTCTTGTCTCCAATGCCGAAGCCAGTAGATTTTTCTTGCAAGGCCAATGTGGTATAACCCTTGACAATACAAAATATAAAATCAAAATCATGAAAATTTAGTGGTCTCACCACTAAAAGCAAACGCAACAACACACAGTCTTGGTGAAGGGAAGTTGGCTGCAGAACCCGACTGTCAAAAAAGATAAGAAAGCACATGCAGGATCCCCTACCTTTTGCTTTAGTTTTCTATAGTGAAAGTTATAAGATGTCTCTTTTCTGAAAAAGAAAAGGCAAAATTATACTTTTTCTCTTTTTTCATCATGGGAGTTTGATACATCTGTTTTTTCGGTCGTAGAAAGGAAAACTTAAGATTCATGTCCGAAAACCTGGAGGAAGGTTCACGATTATATGCAGAAGGGATTTGTTAAACTTGAGATCCAAGTCTTATAGGGGTCACCTTAGAAAAATTAACTTATATTTTCTTCTTTTAATCACACCATTGAACCATGCTGCTGTTTTTCTTTTAAAGTTGTGTGGCAGATGCACAGCACAGTACCTGTATTTCATAAAAGATTAATTATATGGGCATGTTGTGAGTACTCGTTAGTACTAATTGCTGGTTGTAGTGCCCGTATAGGCTTGTAGCAAGAAGAAAGAGGAAGACAAGAAATGGCTTTTCCCATTGGAATAACAAGTTTCATTACGGATATATCATTGTGAAAGCTTGTTTAGATTTGCCATGGGAGGAGGTGGTTGCAATCTGCAGGGATAACCCAGCAGCTTACAAGGCGAGAATTCCAAAGTCAGGAGACACAGCGTTGCACATAGCAGTCAGTGATGGCCAAGAATATACAGTCCAAGTGCTCGTAGATATGACTAGTTTACAGGCCAGGCATGTCTTCCGTTCGGTTCAAAGATTTTTTTTTTGAAGTTACAGAAAAAAATATTTAAGTTATTGAGAATTATTTGATATTATTATTAAATTTTATATAATAATATCAAATTATCAACATGCATCTCTTAGTTCACTGGAATTAATCTTATTATAATGTGCAGGAAAGCAAATATCAGCCACTCTAGAGGATGCCAATGGATGCCTTCTAATTATCAGACCTGCTCTTGATCAGTTTGTCAAGCTCATGTCCAAGGCAATGCTAGTCATTCTTGGATTTAAGAATGCTAGATAATAATCCGAAGGTTAAAATTCATGAAGCACCAGATGAAAGATACGTGGAAAATTCAAGTTTGCAATTTAAACCAGTAAACTCTACTAGGATAGCAGAGACAAGGATGGCGAAGGCAATGCAACAAGGGTTTTTTCTCCATATGGATGACTAGCTAGCTTTAAAATGTTAAATTAGGGTCTGTTCATTACGAGGCTTGAGGCTTGAGGCTTGATCAGCCGTTTAGCTCTCTCCTATTCCATTAATCCAGGCTCCTGCTTCAAATAGAACCTCCCAAATTCAAATCTTCGTGAAGTTGATAATATTCACTTTATTTTGGCCATACATAAATTGCAACTTGTATCATTGGCAGGGATGATCAACTACTTTGTTAATAATTGGGTCGTTTGGTGTCCAAGGGATGCAAAGTTAGGGATCGAACGAGTAGTAAGTAGTGCTGGATCCGTTGAGGTGTAAAATCCATCATTCGTGTGGTGTACACGGGCCTAGGATTCTAGGCCAATTCAAAGGGATAGCCATGGCCTTGTGCCCCTGGGGATACATTCCTTTCCATTATAAAAATTCACTTTCTTCAATTTTCTGCACCATCTTTTCAAAATTTATTATTCTCTCTTTTTCTCTTCTCTTTTAAAACTTTGAGTTTTCCCTCTATTTCTTTTTTCATTTTCACAATAAACTTCTAGTAAAATAATTAATCCCTATATTTATATTATGGTGAAAATACACACTTAATACTAATTAGTGTTTTATATTCAAGAACAAACAAAGAAAAAAGTATATGCCATCTGCGTAAGTGAAAGGGGCGTTTAATATTTGATTAAATATTTTTATTGAATTTCAATTCGTTACATTTTTAACGAAACACTTGCCCGTAAATTAATTAGTTTATCACTGCATTTTTCTCTTTTAAGAGATGTAATAAGAATAAAGTTGCCCGACAATTCTTTAACCATCAATTTTTTATCCTTTCAGATGGAGGATCATTATAATTATAATTATAATTATTAGAAATACTAAAAGAAAAGAGTAAACAAATTATTTATTTCATTGTTGGCGGCTGACTTGAGCACATTAATTTTATATATATAAATATATATAAGTTAAAAGGTTTTGGCAAAATATTATTTCCTACAATCATTAATAATATGGAATGTGGATTACAATAATAATATATATTATTGTGTTTTTTTATTTATTTTGACTTTTTTTTAGTTATTGATTTGTTTAATTTAATCCTTGTTATATTATAAAACTAAAAGGTGTTGGGAAAATATCATTTCCCCACACCCATTATTAGTACACAGTGTTTTTTGTCATTTTACCTTTTTTTTTTGTCATTGATTTTTTTTAATTTATTCCTTATATAATATGTTTATAGAGATTAAAAATTGATAATTTATTTTAGTTTATATTTTATATGATTATTGCAGTATCAAAAAAATATCTCGGTATTGAGTTGATATTAAAATAATATTTCAGCATCGCGGTATGATTTATTTTTAAAAGGTTTAGTTAAATAAAAAATGATATTTGAAAAAAAAACTAAGTTATTAAACTCTATAGAATCAATGACTCAGTTTGAGAGTTTGGTGAGGTAACATTGGTTGCCTCGTTTTGCGAGTTTAGTGAGGTAACGTTTTAAAAACTACAATTTAATATTTAAAGCTTTTTATTTTTTATTTTTGGTCATTGGTTTTAGTGTTTCATGTTTGAGTCACGAACTTCATTAATTTTATATTTTAGTTCTTATAAATTAAGACAAGAGAGTTGTTATCAAATGAAAGAGGAGAGACAAAGTGATCGGTCGATAACATTTTGGCCACAAAAAAGAGAGTAAAAGTTGTTCATTTTGCCATGACGCCTAACTCATAGATATTATGGACTAAACAATATGCTTGACTCGACCATTTTTTTATTCTTGAAAATTATTTTATTATCGTTAAATATTGATTTTCAGTTTCATCTTCCCAAGTGATGCTCACACTATTTTAGTCCAGATAAATTGTTTGGATTTGCATGCTAAATCTTAGTTGTGATATCAAAAAATATCTTAGCATTAAATTCATGCTTGATTTTGTAAAGAAAGATTCAATTCAATATAATAATAATTATCAATTATAAAACAAAAAACCTTTTTTTTTCTTCGCATTGTCCATGGAGCATGAAAAAACTACAATTTGGTCTCTAAATTTTTTTTATTTTTTAGCTCTTGGTTTTTAGGGTTTCATGTTTCAGTCCCAAGTTCCATTTATTCTATGTTTCAGTCTTTTAAATTTTAAAACAAAAGGAGAAAGCTACTGAAAAATAAGAAAGGAAAGAAAACATCAGTTAATCACAATTTAACAATAAAAAATATTAATCTTGGTTTCAATAAATTTGTTTTTGAAGAAAGTGTCTCAACAGATATAGTTTTATTTTAAACATATCATGAAAAGGAAATCAAGACTTGTAAAATGTAAACTAAGAGACAAGGTGAAGTTTCAAGGTTCTTGAAAAATACAGTTAGAAAAGGCTTTTCTTTTCTGTTGACGGATGTGGAATTATTAATGTTAAAGTTTTCTTGTTAATATTAACGTTAATGTCGGTATTAATTATTAATATTGACGTTCATGTTAAAGATTCTCATAAATTCTCTGGTTGGAATATTTTGAAATCCCAAGGGAGTAACTTTTACTGCCGTAAATATGCGATAGGTGGGGCAATGGTAAAAAGGCTTACCGTATTACGTGGCGACTTGGGGTAGCAGTACCATCGATTACACGAATAAATAATAAAATAAAATCAAATTAAATTTAAAATCCCCTTTAAAAATAAAGTTGGAGAGTGAGACGCCGCGACACAAACGCCTCCCCTCTTCCTCCACGCATCTCTCACTCTCCTGCCCATTCTCCCAGAACCTTGTCACCCCTTGAAGTACAACATATTCACCAAAATACCACTCGAAGGTGTAAAATCACACTAAATCGCTCCGGTAACCGATCACCGGACCCAAAATCAAACACCATGCAGCCGGGAGAGACAGTTTTCCGGTCAGCTCTGGACAAACCCCTACACCAGCTAACAGAAGATGATATTTCTCAGGTCACTCGCGAAGATTGCCGCCGTTACCTCAAAGAAAAAGGTCTCTCTAGCTTAAGTATAGTAGTAGCGAGTCATTATTTTTTAGTTTTCTGTCGTTTTAACCCGTGTTGGTGGTGGTGTCCGTACAAAAAAAAGGTATGAGAAGGCCGTCGTGGAACAAATCGCAGGCAATACAGCAAGTGATTTCACTCAAAACACTCCTGGAAGCGACGCCGGAGACTGAATCTCCAAGGCGACGACTCTACATTCCCCGCCCTCCTCCTCATCCTCCTGATAATACTCCTCGTGTGCGTTTCTCTGCCGTTAAACCCTCTGTCTTTCCTTTTCTTATTTTATTTTTATTAAATAAATGAAAAGTTAAGGACTGCTTTACTTTATCTTCTTCTTCTTCTTCTAATTCTAATTAGAATATATAATGTGTATTTGTAGGTCCCTCCAAATTCCTCTGTTTCAGAGAGGGGAGCAAGTGCTGAAACGCCGATCTCGGTGCCAGCCGAGGAGCCAGTTCCGTGCCGGCAACACGATCCTCCAAATCCCGATGATCCTGCCGATCCTCTGCCTCCTGTCCATGCCGCCGTCACCGAGAATGCTTCGGTTTCACCAAGGTTGTTCCTTCTTTTGTTTATGCTAGTAATGCATAAGACAGCCTTATTATTGTTGTTTTTTTTTCTTTTAAAAAAATCCTTACTGCGGGCAAAAACTTATTATTGATTTTGTTAGTCAAGTTAGTGATGATGATTACCTTATTATTGATTTTGTTAGTCAAGTAAGTGATGATGATTACAGTGCCAACGCCGGCATGTTTGACTCAAATGTGGATAGTGTGTGCTTGCTTTTGGTGTGGATTAACATGTATTGTTCTGGACCATGATGGGCAGTCAAAAACAGTGTTTCAACTGTTGACTTTGTTGGGTGCTATAATGTTTGTATAATCCTGCTTGTTAGTTTTTGATTACGTGTGGGGTGTTTTATTGCATTTTTACTGTTGTCGAGAAGTAAAATGTAGTTATGTTTGTTTGTCTTGGCTAAAGTTGAAAGCATGATGATTCAAATGGGTTTGAACTTTGAAAATTATTGGGTTATGGTGTCGTCTTCATCAACATCTCTTTTTTTCTGATAAAAGTACTTTGTTCTGTGCATAGCATGTTATTGTAAGCCACCATTTGAGCGGAGGAGCTGAATCAACATGCGTGATAAAGGGTGTTGGCGCTAAACATGGTGATCATAGAACTAGACCTCTTAATTGTATAGGTTTTTTTGAAAGTTTGAGCTATCAGTTGGAGACTATTCTGATGTCAGATTAGAATAGTTAGGGATGAGACTCTTTTATGAAGTCTGCATGCCAGCATATGCCATTATTTCGGCATATAGTCTGCAGACAATTTTTTGCCAACATTATAGGAGAAAATATTATCTAGCTGATAGATGTATTGATGTAGCTTTTAGCTAGATGCTGTACTGGCTAGGACTAAGAGGATCTTCTCCGTCGTCTATTGTGGTGTTTTGAAGAAATCTTCATGTTCCGAATTATGATTCACTGTTTAAGCAATGCTAGTTGTCTTATTGTACTCTCACACAACTAGCATTACTGTGGGGTATTATTTTAATCTCTTGGATGATACTTCTCTATGTTGTGGTAAAAACCAGTAACTGAAGTTCAACAAACTGAAAAATCTGTTTTAATATGTCAGAACTACAGGCATGGCAAAAGAATCAGCAGGACAGATGACAATTTTTTACTGTGGGAAGGTAAACGTCTATGATGATGTACCGGGAGACAAGGTGATGAAAGCTCTTTCTTTTCTGTAAATACGGTGCAGTGTATATAAAGTACATTGGCCTTCTAAAGTGATTGTTTGCAGGCGCAAGCAATAATGCATCTTGCTGCAAGCCCATTTGCTCCACCTCAGGATGCTTCTTCAGATGTAATTCCTACATTAAGGCCTTTACAATGCCAGTTAGACACTCCAGGTGTCAAAGCTGCTCCAAATTCAATTGTGGCGAACTTTCCAACCCTGCCAACAGGTTGGTTATTGAGTAGTATTAAGGTGTTTTTTAGGTGCTATAGATTACTGTTATGTTTGCAAGTCAAATCCTACGTGAGTTCAGTTTCATTTCCTTATGTATTTCAGGGCTCCACACACCCGTGCACACAAATTAAAGCTTTGTTTTTATATTATTGGATAAATGGCAATCATTTTCATCCAGAAGCGCAAACCTTTATTAACTAGTTGTCATGCTTATACTTTAAGTGAAAGGGGCAGATAGTGGTCAGCTTCTCTGGGAAGAAAGCAACATAGCTCGTGAAGACAACCTAGGTAAATACTAGTCATCTCATAAAAAAATCCTGTTTGTTTGATTGGTAGATGTCTATCACACCTTTTTTCACAAACTTTTACTCTTATATTGCCACAGTAAGCATCTTAATCATAGTCTTGCCTTATTGATTTGATTCAAATGTTTAAGTAAAACCAGTTCACATTTTGTGGCACATCTTTCTGAATTTATTTATGTTTCATCATACTTATGTGTGGAAACAAGAACCCCATCCCAACTCATTATGTGAAATGTTATTGAAACTTCAATTCCCCGTGTAATTTCAACGCTTGTTGATGATAACACCATCTTATCATGTCGGCATGGGGTTGATTCTCCTTTCCTTTTCTAATCTGCCTCCTTGGTTTCTGTACCAGCACTGTTTAGTGTTTAATAATTTATGACATCGCCCCATTTTCCTTCACTATGATAGTCACTCTTCTCTTCCTTGTCTTCTTCCTTTTTTCCTTTCAAAATTTTTTAGAAGGCTCTACAAGCAGAAAAGCATCCTTACAAAGATATTTTGAGAAGAAGAAAGACAGGTATCATAAATTGTTCATGTACTTTTCATTGCAACAAAATAAATGTACAAGCAGTCTATTTTTCTTTGTTATTTGGTGCTCATACCCTGTTAGGTGAAGGTTCAAGAACAAGAGAAAGGTGGCAGTGCCTTCTGCTAGCTTGGACGTCTTCTTAAGCCATCTGGTTGGAGATCAAATCTCAAATGATCATTGGAACCTAAATGATGCCTGCTCTCCTTCCCAACCCAGGCCTCCCCAAACGCCTAACCGGTGCAACTCTGTTGACAATGTAGCAAAAAATGGCATCCTCAAAGCTGACCTTAACAACAAAGGTGATGCAGATTTATCTTGTTGTCTTGACTTTAGTTCCAAGCAGATTAATGCGTGGTGCTTATGCTTGGGATGTTGAAGATCAGGTTTTTTTTAGCAAATTAACACTATATAACAAAAATTGTGACCTGAATACAAATATCTGCCCTGACTCTCAGTGTTGAGGAAAAAATGTGCCCTGCTGTTTTCTGATTATTAATTTGAAACTGCATTGCCTGTCAAAACTCTTAGAAAATATGACATACGCTGCCCCATTAAATTATTGGGTCACTCCTGTCATGTTAGCTTTTGATTCTCTCCCTTGGAAAGGTATTATGCATGGTGTAGAGTTAACCACACCTGTTATGAACAATTTCGCTGTACATTCACTCGAATATTCTCAAAAAGTTGCCCCTGTTAACCATGACATCTTATTCCAGGATCTGCACAAAAGATTTTTCTGCAATTCAACTCATGGTTCTTTACTTAAAGCGCCGATTGGAAAAGATGCAGCGTATTGTTGAGTTTTTGAAGATACATGTTAACTGACAGAAACAGAAAAGAATTGTTAGCGCCTGGATGCACAAATCTTTTTATCTGACGGGCATTACTCTAGACAATTGAGTGTTGTTTTTATTTATATTGCATTCTTAATGTGAAACCATTGTCCCGGTGTTAATTCATAAGCTATTTGACTGATGAGTTCTGATTGTGGTGTTACAGATGTCCCAGAAATCTGAATACGTGGAGGATGAATCTGTTGCACAGCATGCGGTTCGTTCTTTTGAGCAAGGAATCGTGTCGATCGCTATCCGATGACCCATTTTGATATCAATCAAGGCAGTAGAGTTTAGCTCCCTTGGAAGAGTTTGTACTATAAGGTAAATAGCTTGTTGTAGTAACTGCGGCCATTTTGAAGTTATTAATGAGGAAACAAATTAGAAGAGAAGATCTATCAACCCTTGTCCACCCTTGCATGTATTCATTTTAAAGTATTTGAGCCTGCAAGACTTGATAAGCTGACAGGCAAAATGAGCTCTGGCAAAATATACACATAACATGGAGTTTGAATTGATGCCTAAAGATTGGCATCCGGTCCTGATTTTCAGATTAGACGAATTAGAGTATTGAGGCATGAAGGGAACGCGAAACTGGGACGTCAAGTCCGCCCATCATATCACCTTGAAGGAAGATTTTGAGTGGTTCTGAAGACGACCCATGAATGACCCGAAGGTAGGCCATTAGGATAAGTGAAAGAGATGTTCTGGTTAACAAATGTGACTGCATTGGCGACCATTTGGCCTAGCGAGTGAAAACGATGTATGCTTTCGGATGATCATTAAGGCAAACGAATCTAAACCCACCACGCACTGCCCCCACGATTTGTCTAAATTTCAACCATGGTGGCAATCCAGAATAATTCCTAGGTGATGTCCCCACCACTCTGTGGCATTTTCGCACCCTACTATTTAGCCTTTTTCTCATTCTTTTTTTTTAATCCTGTTTTAACACTTGATGATACGTGCATGACACTTGATATAATTAATCAATGGTGTGGGTCAGTTATTTCCTTAAAGGTACTCCAATGGTGATATTATTAGCATTTGAATTTTCTGTGCGCGTCATTTCCTTGCCAATCCACTACACCACTGAGGCTCCCTCTTCTCTTGATTGCGTGTTTGTTGTTTCCAGGGCATCCATTAAACTAGTAGTAATTGGAAATGCTGCTGAGATCATGTTTATTAAAAATTTAAAATAATTTATTTATATTTTAGATTTAAAATAATTTTTTAAAAATACATCATTTTAATATATTTTTAAATAAAAAACACTTTAAAATTTAACCGCTATACCTCTTTTGAGGCACCATTTTAACATGTCACATCCTTCTTTTTTTTTTTTTTTGTAATTTCTACCATTTGGTGGCTGATTTTTGAATTAACATAGACTCGAGATATTGAGATTGAAGTATACGATAATGCAAAGGTTTCTATATAGGCTAGGATTTGATTATTTAGAGAAGACATAGATGGCGTTTGGTAGCGAGGTTGCGTCTGCGTTTTCAACAAAACGCAGATGCACCTCGTTTGGTAAAGAAAAAAAACAATTTACTATTCATGAGACCCGCGGCATTTCAGCGTCCAAAACGCAGGAGAAAAAAAAGCAGACGAATGCTGCTTCCTGCGCCCTTCATGCTAATTAATTAGCATTGAAGCACTGTTCATGCTAATTAATTAGCACGAACAGTGTAGCATGGCTACGCTGTTCCTGCCAGACCGGTTCCGGTTCAAAGTTCAAAAATGCATTGAATCAGGTCCGACCCAGTAAAATAAAAAATAAAAATTATTTTTTATTTTTTAATTGTGTTTTATTAAAAAAAACTAGTGTTTAACATTATTCAATGACACTGCATAAATTAGACAGAGATCGCTTGATGACGTAACATTTATAGAATTGGATCGCAATTCCAATTTTATTCCTGATTATATTTTACCTGATGTTGTTGCGTGCTTAAGAAACAAAAAAAATTGTAGTCCTTGTCGTATGTATTTCTTACGTGATGAAATTGTAAATAGTTTAATGGAACAATAAAAAATATTTTATATAAAGTATTATTTATTTCATGATGTAATAACAATAGTTAAATTTACAATATTTAAATTAAAAACCATCAATATTAATATATATTTTTTAAAATTATTTTATAACCTCAATTTCAAAAACATTATTAACCAAACACATTAAACTACTTTTTATTCAAACTCAATTTCAACCACAGTTTTAACAAAACACCTATTTTTTCAAACCAACCTCAACTAAAAGTACTTTTTATAAAACAACTTTTTTCAAACCACAACCACAACAGCTGCCGCAATACCAAACACATTCTATACCCGTAAAGTCATGATCCACTCTACCGGGATGAGCCGACTTTAACCAATACACAGGCCAACGATTAGAAAAACACAACACTGCCTTGATAATTAGACAAATGAACAATGCAACTTACCCTAAATAAAGTGTACTAGGAGTGATACGTCTTTCTTATATACAACTAGTCCCCCTGTCCAGACTCTTAAAACTATTTAAGGTTTTTAGCGACCAAAATACTATGTGAAAACTCCAAACTCTTTTAATGATAAGGACAAGAATTCCTTAATTTTTTACCCATCATCAGAAATCCTGATCTAAGAGGATGATTGCTGCGATGCTGCACATGTGCAACAGATTCAATGATCTAAAATTTATCTAATAATCCATATTTTTTCCCAAATTTATTCTCAAATTGGGTATGATATCATGAATGTTTGAGATTATGGTGTAAAGTACTTTTCAAAATAGATTTTGACTTAAAAATGCTTCAAAATTATTTTTGAACTTTTATTTTTAACATTAACATATTAACATCATTAAAAAACGCTAAAAAAAATATCAATT
>Ga0307511_10006601_pt1 | contig 11690 bp, 10 predicted proteins | sample 13_EM_MG_FD_200266 | JGI IMG/M metagenome (GOLD analysis project Ga0307511, IMG submission 200266) | Populus trichocarpa ectomycorrhiza microbial communities from riparian zone in the Pacific Northwest, United States - 13_EM | ecosystem: Host-associated > Plants > Roots > Unclassified | place...
AAAGTTCGTTGGCCGCTGCACTCCGGTATTCTGATCGGTCTCCGGCGCGCCAGAAGTTGGGCTGGCTGGCCTGCTCGAACTGCAACCCAAGGCTGCCAACTCGAAGTTGCGCGCGCTGGGCAAACATGGTCTGAAAGGCGGCATTCGATGGACGCGCGCTGGGCATACGGCTTGCACAGGCGAGAGCCAGAGGGCTCGACATGTACACCCGTCAAGATTTCACACTGAGGTGCTCGCGCCGCGAGGGGGCGTCGTACGTAGAAGCGCTGGTCTTGCTCGCGTTTCTGGGGCTGGGTGTGATTGCTGGCGTTCGCGTGCTCGCGCACTCGGTCTCGCACAGCAGCGAGGTCGCCGGCGCGGCCATCGCACGGCTGGCTCCAGTTGAACATGCGGAGTCCGTGGCGGTGCCCACCGCATTGGATCACGAAGCGACCGGCCTACCGCCATCAGCGGCAGCCATGCCGATTGCCTGGAACACAGGCGCGGATGAATCGAGCGCGCCTGCAGCGGAACCGGCTGCCGAGCCGGAGCCGTCACTCGCCGAGCGCGCATGGAATTGGCTGGCCGCAGAGCCGCACCGAGCCGTCGAGCGAGGGCGGCAGACGCAGAAATTCATTGGAGATTTGGCGAAGGGCGCGAAGGAGAAGATCGACGAGAAAAAGCAGGCAGAGATGAACGCCAACGCGGCGAAGGCCGACCTCGTCAAGGACGTTCCGCTGCTTGGCCCGCTTGCACAAGCCGGCAAATCCGTGCTCAACGCGGGCAACGGCATCGCCGCGGGCGCGGCCACGCGGGCAGTTGATATGGTGGCAGGCCCGCTGCAGATGGCTGCTAACCCGCGGGACACGGCATCCCAGCTTCCGGAGATGCTCGAACACGTGCCCGTCATGCTGCCGGGCGCTGCCGGTCCGAATCCGCTCAAGCTCTTGCGTGCTGAAAATGACGAAGAGCGCGCGCGTGCGCTGAACCCTTTGCAGAGTCTGCGTGACGATTGGGACTATCACACGAAGCAGTACGAACGGGACTACAACAATGGCGACTACGCAGAGATCACGGGCAGCGTCGGCTTCGATGTCGCAATGGCGCTGCTCCCGTTCGCGAAAGGTTCGAAATTAGGGCCGAGTCTAGAACTCCCCGAGCTGGCGGATCCGCCGGCTGCTGCGCTGCCGAAACCGCCGGCCGAAATGCCGACACCGCCGGAGCCGGCGCCAGGTCTACGTGCGCAGGAGGCAGCGCCGTCCGCGCCAAACGCGCCTGGAGCAGCCGAGAGTGCCCCGAAAACCGGTGCGGCGGCCTTCGCAGATCCGAAAGAGCGAGCGATCGCGGAGTACCTGGAGGCTCGGGGTGACGAGGTTCACCCCAATCCAAAGGAGCATGTCGAAGGTGAGGGTCGGCAAGGGGACAGCTACGTCAACGACGTAAAGACGGAATTCAAATCGCTCGAACCCGGGGCGGGTCCAGGTACCGTGAAGAACAGTGTGAACGAATCGATCAAGCGTGGAGGCCAAGCTCGAGAAATTGTGATCGACGCCCGCAGCTCAGGCCTCACCGAAGAAGCTGCGAAGCAGGGCGCCGCCAAAGCCCTGGGGATCTCGCGAGGCAAACTCGATGGCCTCAGGATTGTCGGCGACGGCTATGATTTTAGATGGACCCCGAGGTAAGCATGACGATGCCACTTTCGATTCTGATCGCCTGGCCTGGAGCTGCCGCCGACTTGCTACGACTGCTCGCGGAGCTGCTCGGGCAGACGCTCGTACTCGAAGAGCTCGATACCGGCCCGGTCCACAGCGGCAAACTACTCGATACCGAAGTCGTGCTCATCAGCGACCATGGGCTCGAGGACGACAGCGGTATCGAGTTCAGCCTGTACTCGCACCAGCTGCAACTCGTGGCCCTAAACAGTGGGCGCTCCATGTCCAACTACGATCGGCTATACCAAGGTTTGGCGCTGTTCCTGGCACAGCGACTGTCGGCGCAGGGGCAGTGCCGGACCGAGGTCGTGTCGAACCTTCAAAAAAGCATCGCGAAGTTCGGTTGAAGTGGATGTCTGTCGAGGCGCCGTTAGACCGCTCTCGAGAGGCAGCCTGTCAAACCCGTGCAAGGCGTGGTTTGCGAATGAGTCATAAACGCTTGGGATGAGGGGCGCCCGGTCTGCGAGACGCCGAATGATACGGGCACAGTGAGTGTTGACTCGACGCTGTCGCGGTACTCTGGAGATCGTCAGGCAGCCCGGCACGCTAAAGGAGAGCGCGTTGGAGGTTAGGTCGCCGAGCTTCAGCCGATCTGTCGAGGCGCGTTCGATCACTCTACGGGCGCCCCGGGCTTTCCGCGGCACAGCATGACCACCATGCAGCGCGCGGCGACGGTCACGCTGTCGCCCGCGCTCACGGCTGTATGCGCGCTGCCAGCCTGCGTGCTGGCCGTATCCAACACGGTCGTCCAGATCGAGTCGAGACCAAAGGCCGGCACCCAGAGCTCGACCGGCTCGGGGCCGGCATTCATCGCCACGAGCGCGCTGACGTCTTGCGCGCGTTCGCCAGCGGCCGTGAAGTGATAGTCGCCGGCTTCACCGTTCAGCAGAAAGCCAAGGAACGAAGTCTCGGAAGCCGCCCAGTCCGACACCATGCGCGGCGTGCCGTCGCTGTTGAACCAGACCACGTCCATCGCGTCGGTTCCGCGAATGGTGTGGCCCGTGAAGAAGCGTTGCCGTCGAAACACGATGTGCTGTTTACGAAGCTCGATCAGCGCGCGCGTGAATGCCAAGAGCGGCTGACCCGAGCGCTGGGCTTCGGGCCAATCGATCCAACTGATCTCGTTGTCCTGACAATAGGCGTTGTTATTGCCGCGCTGAGTCCGGCCGAGTTCATCGCCCGCCAGTAAGAACGGTGTGCCCTGCGACAGCATCAGCGTGGCCAGCAGGTTGCGCTGCAGCTGGGCCCGCAAAGCGTTCACTGCAGGGTCGTCGGTCGGTCCTTCGACACCACAGTTCGAGCTCAGGTTGTGATCGCTGCCGTCCTGATTGTCGTGTGGATTGGCTTCGTTGTGCTTGGCGTCGTAGCTCACGAGATCCGCCAGGGTGAAGCCGTCATGCGTGGTCAGCGTGTTGACGCTGGCCCACGGCCGCCGCCCGCTGCGGTCGAACACGTCGCTCGAACCGGTCATGCGGGTGGCGAGCTCACTCACCACACCGGGGTCAGCGCGCCAGAAGCGCCGAACCGTGTCGCGGTAGCGATCGTTCCACTCGGCCCAACCCGGCGGAAAGCCACCCAATCGATAGCCACCTTCACCGAGGTCCCAGGGCTCGGCGATCAACTTCGTACGCGCGAGCACGGGATCCTGCTGCAAACTGGCGAGAAACGCGCAACGCGCATCGAACTCAGCCGAGGCGCCGCGCGCCAACGCGGTTGCCAAGTCGAATCGGAAGCCGTCCACTTCCATGGACTCGACCCAGTAGCGCAGCGAATCCAGGACCAGGCGCAGAACCGGCGGCTCGTGCAGCGCCAGCGTATTGCCGGTACCCGTGACGTCCGCATAGTAACGGCGATCGTCCGGGTGCAATCGGTAGTACGTCGCGTTGTCGATGCCTCGGTAGCACAGCGTAGGCCCGAGTTGGTTGCCTTCGGCCGTATGGTTGTACACGACGTCCAGCACGACTTCCATGCCGGCTGCGTGCGCGGCCCGCACGAAGGCGCGCACTTCGTCGCGTTCGCCGTTCAGCAAATAGCGTGACTCCGGGACAAAGAAATTGAGCGTGTTGTATCCCCAGTAGTTGCGCAGCCCGACGGCATTCAAATGGTGGTCGTCGATGAACGACTGTATTGGCAGCAGCTCGAGCGTGGTGACGCCGAGCGTTTGCCAATAGCCGATCACACTGGGCGAACTGAGCGCGCTGAACGTTCCGCGCGCATGCTCGGGCACGTCCGGATGCTGCATCGTAAAGCCGCGCACGTGCAACTCGTAGAAGATGCTGTCCTGCCAAGCGACGCGCGGTCGCGCTACTGTCGGCGCCTCGCTCGTGGCCTTCAGCACCTCGCACTTGGGAACGAAGCGCGCGTTGTCACGCCGATCGAACGACAGGTCGAGCCGCTCATCGCCCAGGCGGTAACCGAAGTTCGACGCATCCCAGCGCAGCGCGCCCGTGAGCTTCTTGGCGTACGGGTCGAGCAGCAGCTTGTGGTGGTTGAAGCGATGGCCTTGTTCCGGCGCATATGGGCCGTACACGCGGTAGCCGTACAACTGACCCGGCTCTACGCCTGGCAGGTAGCAGTGCCAGTGCTGGCCCGTGTACTCCGGCATGCGGATGCGCTCCAGCTCGCGGCTCGCGTCGGATGAGAAGAGGCACAGATCGACGCGCTCGGCGTGGGCCGAAAACAACGAGAAATTCACACCGCCATCCAGCGCCGTCGCACCCAACGGAAAGGGCGTCCCTGGCCAGACCTTGCGCGTCATGTCCCGATTCTACAACGCACCCGTGTTGCTGCGCTGTTTCAGTTTCGCACCCTCTGTACACGCGCGACGCGGGTATGAATAGCTCGCGAAGACGTGCGTGTTCGCACGCATCAAGGCAACTCGTCGATCGTCAAATTCCGTTTGACCCGGCGGCGCGGCTCTTGGTCGGTGACCAGCTCCTGACCGGGCTTTCGGGCATGCGATCGAGCTGCGCCATGCCACCGATGGGAAGCACATGATATCCCGGGTGCGAATCCCGAAGCGCTTGGCAACGAGCGCATGGCTGAGCTCGTGCACGACAACGCACGCGAAGACGCTCATGATCAACAAGAGCTCGTTCGCCGCCTCGACCAAACTGTGCCCCCCCGGCCATGTGACTGATCGCGATCCACACCAACAACAGCACGAAGGTCACATGCAAACGAATTGGAATAGAAGAACGAGCGCGCTTACGTCGTAGCGCTTGTCAAAGGCTACGAACGAAGTACATCCTGGCGCGCTTTCTCAGCACCCGGAGGACCATGTTTCCTATCAGTGATAACGTCCCAACCCGGCGCGCTGCCATGATGACGTACGCGCTGCTGCTCACGATCACCGTGGTGTGGACAGTCGCTCAGGGCGCGGGCTTCAATCCGCTGGCGCTTGCAAGCAGCGTCTGCAACCTCGGGATGGTCGCGGGTGAACTCACGCACAAGGCACGCATCGGCCAGGCTGTGCCGATGGGCCTGGGGCTGCGTTGTATCGTAGACGCCGAACCGATCAACTACCTGACGCCCCTCACTTCGATGTTTCTGCACGGCAGCTGGGCACACATCGCGGGCAATGGGCTCTTCCTATGGGTCTTCGGCAAGAACGTCGAAGACTGCATGGGACGATTGCGCTTCTTGTCGTTCTACCTGTTGTGTGGCCTGGCGGCCGCTGCCGCACAGATCGCCGCAGCGCCCAGCTCACCCGTTCCGATGGTCGGAGCTTCTGGTGCGATCTCGGGTGTCATGGGCGCCTATCTCGTGCTGTTTCCGCGGGCGCGGATCAACGTGCTGTTCATCTTCATCATCATCGTGCGGGTGATCCCGCTGCCCGCTTGGCTCGTGCTGCTGTATTGGTTCGGTCTGCAGATACTCACGGCCATACCACAATTCGCTGGAGCTCAGACCGCAGTGCCCTCCGACGTAGCCGTGATGGCGCACGTCGGCGGCTTCATCGCAGGCATCCTGCTCGTCAAATTGTTTGAGAGCGAACGGTTCGTGAACTGGCATCGCGCCCATCACTGAAACGACATGAGCCCAATGAGCGCGTGCGCTCGACGAGGGCGAATCGCTTGGTTTCGCGACACGCAGCTGAACTCATGGCAGAACTCGAAAGCATCATCGCCGAAGCGCTGGCGAGATACCGCCGCGAATATGATGGCCACACTCTCCTCGTCCCGTCGCCTCGTTGCGCTTGCGTGCTTGCTGGCATGCGTAGCCGTTCCTCGGCTGAGCGCTGCGCAAGCGCGCACGGCGCTGAGCTGGGTGCGCGAGCCTGGTGCCGAGAGCTGCATCGATGCGCGGACGCTCGGGCGTATGGTGGAACGCCTGGTCGGACCCGTGCTGGTTGCTGCGCCCCAGGGACAGATCTCGATCGAAGGGCGAATCGCGCGAGGCGCTGTGGGGTTCGACGCCGAGATTGTGGTCAGCAACGCAGAGGGTCGTCTGGTGGGGCGCCGCGCGTTGCGTGCCCAAGTCGACGAATGTCGCGCGTTCGATGACCAGCTCGCGTTCGTGATCGCCGTCGCGATCGATCCCGACGTGGCGCTCGCACAGCTGCCGGGCGAGTTCGCTACGATCGACGATCCAGGCGCCGAGTTGCTCGGCGAGCTGCGCGCGCATCCACCGCGCACAGACGCGGGTCGATCGGGCGCGGCAGCTGAGCCGGCTGCGGGCGTTCGTGACCGGCCGTCCTCCTCGGCATCAATCTCGGCCGAACGCGCGCACGGTGTCGCATTGCAGTGGGGCGTGGCCGCGGGCCCGGTTGCTGGCTTCGCAATGCCTGGCGGCACGAACGTGGGCGCTCGAGCCGAGGTCGCTTTGACCACAGGGCGCTGGTCGCAGCGTCTGCATGGAACGGTGTGGTTGGCGCGCGAAAAGGCCAGCGAGGCCGACACGCTTGCCACGCTGGACATGGCGCAGCTGGGCATTGCAACCTGCCCGCAGCTCTGGGCAGCCTCGAGCCTGGCCTTCGCGCTGTGCGGCGGCGCAACCCTGGCGCGCGTTTCGGTCCAACCTAGCGGTTTTGCTGGAACGCAGCAGGAGCGCTGGATAATCGGACCCACCCTCGAGACATGGCTGGCGTGGCAGTTCGCCGCCTTCGCGAGAATGTCGATCCGGTTCGGGGCGCAGAGCCTGTGGCCGCGCTACCGCTTCATTTACGAAAACGGCGGCAGTGCGCGTGACATCTATCGCGTGCCGCTGTTGATGCCCATGGCACAACTGGCGCTCGAGCTGCGCTTTTGATCAAGATTCTTCGGTCGGCCCCACACGAACAGCTTTCGAGCACTCTATGTCCGAATCGAGGCACGAGTTCGTAGCGATCTTCGACGCCCACGCCGCCTTCGTTGGGCGTGTGCTCGGCCGCTTCGGCGTGCCCCAGCGCGACCTCGCGGACGTTGGCCAGGAGGTCTTCGTCGTCGTGTTCAAGGGCTTGCCCGAGTTCGCGGGACGCTCCACGATCAAGACCTGGATCTACGGCATCTGTCGGCGAGTGGCCGCCAACTACCGCCGCCGCTCCGCTCATGTCCGTGAGATTCCGACCGATCCACTGCCTCATGCCAGCTCCGAGCCTGAATCGGACGATGCCTTCGATCGACTCGCGCGCAAACAGTCACTGGCGCTGCTCGATGGCCTGCTCGCTCGCCTGCCGCCGCTGCAGCGCGAGGTCTTCGTCCTATATGAAGTGGAAGAGCTGACCATGCGTGAAATCGCCGAGGCGCTGGGCTGTTCGCAGAATACTGCTTTTGCTCGGCTGTACGCGGGGCGACGTGTGCTCGAGGCCGCGATCAAGCAGCTGCGCGCGCGACGGAGGGTGGCATGATGGAACGTAGTGATCCGAAGCGCATTCTGGAGGCGCCGCATCCGGTGTTGGCCGAGCTCGAGTCCGGGCTTCTCGAGCTGAGAACGCGCGGGTTCGATTCAGCACAGCTGGCGGCCATGAGGGCTGCGCTCGACTTGCCGCGCGCCGCAGCCGAGTCAGCGCCGCTCGCACCGCGATCGACCGCCACCGGAGCGCCCGCGCACCACGGGAAGCGAGCTCGAGCCTGGTGGATCGGAGGTGGAGCGCTGCTGCTGGCGGCGCTTGGCAGCTACTTCATTGTGCAGCCTAAGCTTGCGGCCAAGACCACGATCAGAGCATCTGCCATACGCCCAACCCCGTCGCGCCCCGAGCTCGCGCCCGTTCACGCCGCAGCCGCTACGGGTGCACGAGAGCGACCGATCAGCGATCAGACCAACGATCGGGCCACTCAGCCGACCAGTGCACGATCGCTGGTGCCTGCAGCGGCTGCGTCGACTGCCGCAGCCAAGCGCGGCCGTGAGCGTCCGAAGCTGGTGCCGAGTTCGCGCGGGACGTTGATGCCGCGAGGTAATGCGGTTGACGACGCCGCAGCCGAGCTCGCGCTGCTCAAGCGCGCGAAGGCGCATGCACGCTCTGACCCGTCGCGCGCGCTCGCATTGACCACGGAGCACGAGCGGCAGTTTGCAAACGGTGTTCTAGTGCAGGAGCGCGAAGTGATCGCAATCGAAGCGCTGCTCGCCGCAGCCGAACACGACCGTGCCCGAGCTCGCGCGACGCAATTCATCGAGCGCTTTCCCGAGTCCGCGCACATACGACGCATCCGAACACTGCTCGATGAGCTCGCCGCCGATTACGACGCGAAACAGCGAGAGAGCGCACACCCATTCCGTTAGCTTCCAAGGAAGGACGGATATGAGGATGACGCGACGTTACACATGGCTATTATATTGGTTGCTCGCTGGCTGCGCCGGCGAGCCGCTGTCCGTGGGAGAGCTGCGCTGCACCGGTGAACGCGTGCGGTGCGTTCAAAGCAATGCGCTCGAAACATCACAAGATGTCGTACATACGCAGCCGCCAACGGAGCTTGAAACCCAATTCGTGTGGACGGCCGAACTCCCGTGCGCAGCCAAGAACTGCACGGCGATTCGCGCGGATCTGGTGCTGCACCCCGACCAATCGATGACTCTGGTGCGCACGCTGATCGGCGGAGTGTGGCTCGGTGGCTACAACGCTCGAGGAAACCTCGTGTGGGAGAACAACACGTTGCTCGATGCGGAGACGACGGAGTACGACGTGAAGCACTCGATCGATGCCGAGATCACGCTCGAACCCAACGGACGAGCGCTGCTGGCGCTGCTGCGTTCGACGCGGGGGCAGGGCGAATTGACAATCGACGAAATCGGCGCGGACGGCACGCTCGAACGCATCCTGCGCAGCGCGGGCCCATCGCGCATGAGTGGGCTCGCACTCATGCAGGACGATTTCGTGGTGTTGGGAAATCAGTGGGATGGCGACGAAAGTCGCGAGCCCAATCCCGAGCTTGCTCGCTACACGAGAACCGGTGCACTGGTTTGGCGCCAAACGTCGCTTTCGCGTTGGAACAATGACAGCGCAGCCGATTTCGACGCCGAGTATAGAGCCCGGTTCGATCTACCCCTCCTCGTGGACAGCGCCGGCCACGCATGGCTGGCCGTGCACGAGTTGTTGTATGGCAGGCCCACGGACTTCACGGTCATGCAGGTCGGTACGGATGGCAATGTCCGCTGGAGGGGAGCCGGCGGCAGTGGGCGAGTTGCAGCCCGCGACTCCAGCCGCGCTCTGCTCGAGCTCGATGGCGAGGGCCGAGCCGTTTTCGGTCGCGATCAGAATGGCTACCGGCTCGACCGCTTCAGTCCGCGTGACGAGCCGGTCAAGCACGTCGACCAGCAGACCGTGTTGCGAGACCAAACTGAATACTGGGAGCCGCGCCTGCTCGGGTTAGCGCGCGACTCGAGCGATCGACTTCTGATCGCGACCCAGTCTGGGCTGCGATCGTCCCCGCGCTTGCTGATCGAGCGATACTCTGACGACTTTGGGCAGCTCGAGACATTCGTCGTCTCTGAGGCTGCAACCTTGCTGCTGACTGGAGACTGGCCCGATCAGGATTTCAACACGTTGGATGGCATTCGCGTCGATGCACAGGGCGACCTTCTATTCTGGTCCCAGACCCACATCGGCCGAATCGCGCTGCCGTGAAGCGTGCGAGGTGCAGGCGGCGCGGCCATGCGCCCAACATCTTCGAAGCGTCGAGCTTCACGCCGACGTTGCGATCGGTGCCGATGACAGACACGGCATGGACTGGTGATGTGAGCACAAACCCTGGATCGGAGCGGAGTACGCTAACCTGCCCCCCAACGATTCAGTCGCGAGCACATACCCCGGCCAGTCCATGCCACACTTGCAAGCTCTGGAGATGGTCAAGATGCAGCTCACCCAGACTCGCCAGCGCGTCCTAGAAAACTCTCCGATCCGCGATGAGCTGCAGCGCTACTTAGCCTGCATCGAACAAACTCCTGCCGCACACACCGTGCGAGGAATGTACGTCGGTGGATTGGTGCAGGCGATCGCGGCCAGGAACTTCGTTCCGATCAACGCGGAGCCAATCCACCCGTTCAAGGAATATTCGCTGCGCGAGTACATGGAAATGCTGCTGGACTCGGCAATCTCACTCTATCCGAGCGACACAGTTCACGATGGACTTCGCAAGTTGGGTAACCTTGCGATTCCAACCTTTGCGAAGTCGCTCGCGGGAAGTGTGCTCATGGCGATGGTCGGTCGGCGCTGGGACCTTGCGCTGACCTGCGTATCGCGCGGCTATGAAGTGAGTCTGAATCCGGGTAAGTGCATCGTGGCCGAGAACGCGAACGGCCGTGCGTTGCTGCAGCTCCGCAACGTGTGGAACTTCGGCGATAGCTATCAGGTGGGAGTCATCGAAGGCCTGATGCAGTGGTGTAAGCTGGAGGGGACGGTAACGGCGGTACTGTTGGCGCCTTGCGACGTCGATCTCAGAATCGAGTGGAAGACAGCACACGACGCGGTCAGGAATCGGTTTCGTGTCAAACGGCCGCCGGCTTCAGACGCACATACCGCACGCAACATACGCTGAGTGCAGAGTAAGACTGGGCAGCACATTTCTGATTCACTACCTGGGTTCGCGCGAGGGCGGTTTCTGCGAGGAGGCGGTCGCCGCGAGTTGCGGACTGAACGAGATGCAGCAGCTCCAAGCCACAGCGAGCCTGCAGCTCGAACGTGTTGGCTCTGGAGACGAGCGTTCCGATGGTCTAGCCAGACGGCAGTGTGATGTTCAGCCATCCATTGCTGGTCAGCTCGAGCACCGACCGCGCACTCGACCCACCTCGAAACGGACGACTGCATTCGCAGAGCGCCGGATATTTCAGATTCGCACCGACAAGTCGCTTCGCGGTGCGTCGGGCTCGCAGCGGCAGAAGCAGACAAGCGCGGACACGCCGTCGTATTGTTTGTCGCGCAGTGGGCCCTGTACTCCATAGCCGATGACCAACGCCAACCAAACTCGCTATCGCGTACTGCTGATCGACGACACGGCGTCCATTCACGATGACATCAAAACCGTGCTGTGCGCAGGCGGTTCGCCACTCGACATCGCGGCCACGAACGCCATGCACAGCATGGAAGCGCTGCTTTTCGATGCTGAAAGCACCCTGTTGCCCGATCTAGCGCCAGCCTTCGACATCGACTCAACGTTTCAGGGCCAAGATGGTTACCGGGTGCTATGCGACGCGCTGGTTCGAGGCGAGCCCTACGCACTGGCCATCGTCGACATGCGCATGCCACCTGGCTGGAATGGGCTGGAGACCGTGGCCAAGCTCTGGGAAGTCGATTCGGAGCTCCAAGTGGTGATCTGCACGGCGTTTTCGGATCATGGCTGGACCGATATTGCCAAGCAGCTCGGCTACTCGGATCGATTGCTCGTCATCAAGAAGCCTTTCGACAGCATCGAGATTCTTCAGGCGAGCCACGCGCTTTGCCGGAAGTGGCAATTGCAACGCGAAGTTGGGCAAAAGCTGATCATGCTCGACGGTCTCGTCGCTGCTCGCACTGCCGAACTGCATGCGACGAACGCAGAACTGCAGCGCGCGGTGACGGAACTCTGGAGCGAGATGGACCTGGCTCGC
>Ga0307511_10006602_pt1 | contig 11690 bp, 7 predicted proteins | sample 13_EM_MG_FD_200266 | JGI IMG/M metagenome (GOLD analysis project Ga0307511, IMG submission 200266) | Populus trichocarpa ectomycorrhiza microbial communities from riparian zone in the Pacific Northwest, United States - 13_EM | ecosystem: Host-associated > Plants > Roots > Unclassified | place...
ATGCGTGATAAAGCCATTTATACGGAACAGTCGGCAGAGGGTCTGCTGGTTCACAGTATTATCCTCAACGACCAGTATTCGGTAGTGCGGGGAATCCTTGGGAGCAAACTTGTGGGCTTTGAGTGCTTGTAGTGTCGTAGTGGCCCCTGTGGCCAACTGTCCTATTGTAGGAGCTGATTTCCCACGACTGAGAGGTATGCGCTTGGGAGTACAGACGTGTTCCGGAACAAAACCAGTACCAAATTGCTCCTTGCGGGTGGGCGTAGGTTTAACGGTTGGGTCATTGATGACCTCGAGCTTCTTGAATGGGTAACTATATGCATCAGGAGGCGGAGCAGTCCTGCGTGCCTTGATGTAAAACGAGAATTCACTCCCTCTCCCTTCTTCAGACCACACCCAAATCCTCCCACCCTGCAACTCACACAATTCGCGGCAGATGTACAGCCCGAGTCCACTTCCCCCATGGGCTGCATTTCTGTTTGATGCTTGCTGGAACCGATTAAACAGCCTGTTGGCCTGTTGCCATTCCGTGCTAATTCCTATACCCGTATCTTTAACTCTGAGATGGAGATAGACTAGCTCCCCATATCCCCAGCCGTCACCTGCGATCATCTCATCACCATTGCTCCCACTATCAGCAATATCGTCTGGTGGAAAAGTGACAGCACCACAGTGGAGTGGTCGCTGCGTACATGCGCCGAGGGTAATTGTGATCGCGCGCTTACCACACTTTGAGCCTGTGAATTTGATCGCATTGGTGATTAGATTAATTAAAATCTGGGTGAAACGCGACGGATCGCATTTTAACCAGCTTGTGGCGGCACTTCCGGCGTAGGAGTCTTCAACTTCGAATATTGCCTTGATGTCTTTGATGCGAAACTCATATTGGAAGATCCTCAAAGTGTCTGAGATGCAATGGTGAATCTGCGCATCTACCGGTGCCACACTCATCGACGTTCGATCTGAGTCCAGTTTTGAGAGGGTCAGGACATCGTTGATGATCCTTAGTTGATTCTGGGTGCACATTAGGATCGTACTGGCACCCAGTTTAACATCCTCTGGATCCAAAGGCTTGACGGTACCGTCAACCGCCTGAAGTATCCACTCCGCGCTGTTCATTACGGAACAGAATGGCCCCCTGAGCTCATGGCTATATACATCCATAAACTCCTCCTGGCGACGCCGGATTTGAAGCGCCATCTCTGCTGCCTGACGATGGGATTCTTCGGAAAGCTTGAGATGAGTGATGTCTGAAAGGGCGAGCACATAACTCCTCGGCTCCCCGGGCAGCAAGTTCATCATGCTCGCAACCCAGTACTTCCAACCCGGCCCTGGGTGACCGTGGCCCATCCTTGCTAGCCAGTTGGTAGAACCCCCACTGGAGAGAGCCTCATAGAAACTCTCCTTGGCGACCCGGCGATCCTGGTCGTCTACGCAGCCAAGATACTCATAAGCTTTAATATCCTGCTGCGCCGATAGCGTGGTCAGCTCATAGAAGGCACTGTTAAGGGCGGTCAGATCTCCGTTGGCGACCACAATTGCCAGTCCGATCGCCGTCGCCTCGAATGCCTGTCTGCACGTTGACCCTTCGTTCGCGGGAGCTGTGTCCGCGCTCGTATCATCTAACGCAGTTACCGCTAATAACTCTCCCGACCTCCGAACTAGGCACCGCAACCCCGGGTTTCCAATTACAACTTCTCCCGCACACTCCGCATCCAAAACTTTCTCTACCATCTCCGCTATCCACGCTGCAGATTGCTTGTGAATGAACACTTCAAAAGAGTCGTTCTGGTAAAGGGTATGCGCCTTTAACAAGTCCAGGGACCCGGAGCCCCGCCGAAGAGCGCATGGTTTCAATATTGCGGAAGGTCTAATGTCCCCACCAAGTAGCTCAACTAGAACCTTCCCAGATTCATTGCTGCCACCCTCGATTGTTTCACATGAGTATTTTTGCATAATAACTGAATAGGTTTTGTTATAGTTCTTATCAGTGGCAGCAATTATCGGTCGCGATGTTGCAGGTTTGTATGAATGCAATTGTACGTTGAGGTTACCCACACCATATAAATGGGTAACAGACACACGGTATTCCCGTGAGTGCCACACTTCCCCCTCCAATCCTGAGCACTATGATATCACTTGCTGATCGCCTATTCTGCATTCGGTCCCCTGGGGCCGTCAGCAGTAAGGTTTCGTGAATCTATATATGCAGAACCGTGCCGAGTTCAGTCTAGAGATCATGCGAAGACTCCGATCCTGAAGCCTGAAGGAAATACCCGCTTGCATGACGACAACCGCGAGATGTGGTGCATGGGCAGGCGTAAAACATTGTACATTCCTGCAAGCCACATCGAATAAAAAAACTCTATTTTATTCTATTGGGAGGGTGTTGTGACTACTTCCTCTTAGCATGGTCACGGCTACTCGTAGTTACTAGCCCCCATCAAGTGGAGAACAGAACACCGGCAAGCCTCGGAGCGGAGTTTGATACGAGAGCAAAATAAGTCCTGGTAGTGTTCTCATGTAAGATTGCCTGCCTAACCACTTTCTCTTCCGCTAGGCTCCCAGTGATAACCTGGAGCGAGTTGAGTTCGCTGTCAAGGTGGCTAACATTGGTGCATGGTGTGTAAGAGAGAGCTGGATGTTGTATCATTTGTTAAGCAGTGCGGCATCCGGAGATGTGGTTGCCAAAACCCAGGCCTCACCTGGAAGGATGTGGCCTATGCCGATAAATCCTGTTCGAACATGATGAAAGTGATGCCTGCCAGTGGAGGCAATATCATGGCAGCAAATTTTTTTTTTTAAGTCCATGTCTAATCCGCCTAAGGCTATGCGGCGCATCATGGCAACAAAGGAGTGGAGGGAGGTCTTCATGTTTATGGGTTTGGGTTAACGGCATATATATTGGAAAGATTGCCTATGTTTTCTCTAGTCACGGAATCGAGTTATTTTAAGTACATAGATCATGACTTTCTTTCTTCAAACTCGGCTTTGGGAGCATTTCATACTTATGCCCGCTGCCATATACGCTACGCCCTGGGAGTCGATTGATGTATTTCTACCCCTGCGTGCCTCCATTTAACCGCTAGGCCCTGGGGCAGAGACAATTGTCGGTAATGAATGAGGGCCTGGAGAGAAAATCGCCTCAGCGGAGCGAAGAGGCTCTACTGAGTCTAGAGTAGATCCTGATCCATAGAGTCGCTCACCACTAGTTTTTAGCTCACATGTGACATACTAACTGTGTTACGCAATCCCGTTGGATAATTCATGCACAGTGTGTAGAGGCCATTCGCCCTAAATTGGGATTGATTAAAACAACAATATGGTTACCGCCAGGTCTCACCAAGTCAATCGAATACTGTTTACCTCTTATTGCAATATGATGCCGTGGATGAGCAACACCCCACCTTATCAATCGCCGTCCTGTCATGAATATTAGGTCACTGGAGCTATAAGCCCTTGGGAGCCTTAATTATGCTCCTATATCCGTATCCAACCAGTATTGGCTGCCGGATAGGAAGCTGAGAAGGTGAAATACCTGTACACAATGAGCAACTCCGAGCTATCTTGTTATACTAACTAAATCTACTAGATATGTACCATAGTCTGCCTTGCCACTACTTCAGACCCCGTAATACTCATGTGAAAGTCTTCAATATATCGCATTTGTAGTAACGCTAGTAGGAAATGCTGCTACTAATATCGTCACTGGTTAAGCGCAAAGCAATCCAGACATATTGCAACATATAGACGATAGCGCTTTTTAGTGCAATACTATGGAGTTACCATAAAGATTCAGTGTAATAATGAGAATCCGTGATGCAGTATGGATATAACGCACCGTAGTTATGCTAATATCATCCCCATCAAATGGCTAATAGCCAGTATCTTACGAATATTCGGATTTGAAGGCTTCTATAAACGTAAACTGCCGCTGTGGGGGAAATGGTGGCTTTTTACTTTTTTTTATTTATTAATTTTTAAATTTTTATCTTTTGATGTTTTTTTTTGGTTTTTTATTTTTTTATTTGGATGTGTGCGACTATGTACGAGGGATGAGCCAGGACCGATTTGGGCAAGTGCGTGTCGTGCCAAGGAAAGATTGGCACGAGACTCAAATAGGAATCGGTCATGTTGGTGTCGGTTAAGAATAGTGGTTTTTCCGGGTCATGTGATATTGCCCGCGAAGGTAGTTTTAAGTCGTTGTGCAGGTGCGATCATTTTGGACGGAACATGAGAGAGGAGACACACAGCTATCATACGCTTTACGGTTTTTTGCGGTGTGGTTTTACTGCGTCGGCTCTTGTACGCTATTACAAGTCATCGGAAACGTGTTAAGCAGCGCGCGCCGCTTCCTTTACCCTAGGGAACCCCACGACTGCGTGCGACGGGTTCTCACAGCCGGTCATAAAAAGTGCATATCCCCGCGTTAGCTGTGGAGTGCCTTTATACCGCCTGAGGCTTTTCAGGGGTACCCCGCGATCGCATTCAAGCCCAGAGGTGGTGGGGTCTTTACCACACCGAATAAGGATGAATGTATATCAGGTTTCTGGCACGTCATGGCCCTCCAATTAGGGCTGCACACGAGTACTGCATGTGGTAAAAAAAAAATTTAAAAAAATACCGATAGGGATGCCCTAGTGGTGTGTATGATAAGGACATGAGGGGGGGTTCAACACAGGAGGGTTCTTTTCATTGAATAACCCCTTGCGGAATTGCAAATATTTCGCAGGTTAACGTATTTGGCGGGGACCCGGCGCACTACCAGGATCTGGTGCACTTCTGGGATGCATGTATTTAATTGTTAAAAAATCGAATTATAATGCAAATAGGCTCAAATTAAAATTATAGTTTTAGTGTATATATGGAAGTTGTTGGAACATACATCCACCACATCCGAGTTATCCCACTCACTACATCTTGGCTACCCATAATTCATGGCTTATCCGGTGGATAATTATCCTGCAGTCAGCGCATTTGCTTATTTCCTGCATTTCCGCTACCTGCGTATATTTCTTATGTTATTCTCACATAACAGCGCTTTCCTATAAGCTTATTCAACGTCAGCTCAGCTTACTTCTGTTGCCGCCGCTTCCGTTGCAACCCCTTATTGAATTTCTCTTGCTTCTAATTGGCCGGTTAACATCCCTGCCCCGGTATGTCTCACATTGACTTTCGCAACTTCACTGTATATAAAGACATCCCGCTGCGCTCTGTATATTCCTAATAATTAAGCAAGTCTTCACACACCTCTACTGCCGTATCCACTGCTATTACCATCAGCACGCTGCTCCACTAGAACCTCCGTTGCCTCAGATCGCTACTACTGCACTACCTAGTACCACTTCCGCTGCCTTCTAATATTCTTTCTGGAATATTCTGTTACAGCGATCCCGGTGGATGGTAGCAAGCGTTAGCCTGCGGGTCGCCACCTAAACCTTAGTAGGTTCGAATACTGCCTCCCCAAAAGGATTTCGCCAACGCCAAGGAACAGGAATTTTCGCTTAGTTGAGGCTGGCTGGGCCAGTGAAGGTATCCTGAGACTTAGCACCGAATGGACTTGGATAATGGACTTGGATGAAACCACCCCAGGTTACTGGGCGGCTCAACTTGGCCCCCTTACTGGGGCCGAATATGAGTACTAACATGTATAAAAATAAAAAAAAATAGTGTGCAATGTCTCACCCCTCCTTCCCATGCAAAATTGAGACTTCCACGCTAAATGTGCACCCGAGTTGTAATGATACCTTCTGATTGTGCCCTGACCTCTTCCCCTTCTCTTTATCTCCCATATCCAATATCCAATATCAACCTAATGCAGCCTGGAAACATTAGTTTACCAACAATCAAAATTATGGAATTTTCGTCAAATTAAAACCAAATGTTATGGAAACTATAAGCAAGGTTTCATAAAATATGTTGTGAGTGCTGGATTGGGGAGGGAAAAGAATAGGGTTGTGGTGACATTGCAATTCATACATTCCGGGTAATAAGGTATGCCGTCGTTCCCGTAGGCCGTGCCCTGAGCTTAGTTCACCATTGTAGCATTGTCATGGCTCACATGTACATACAGTGGAACTTCGATACAAGCATGCCATCGGGCGGTCGACCCCCATGCTTATAGCGATATACAGCCTGGTGGCAAAATGTTTGATACCCCTGCATAAGAGGCCGTGTAGGCAGCGTGCTTGATACAGACTCAACGCGGCTGTCAGATTTTTGGCGAATTTGTTTCACTTATCCTCAACTAACGTGAAATCTCATGCCTTCATGATCATACAGTGACCTCGTACTCCTATACAGTGATCATACCAAGCTGCTTACCTCCTATCATGTCAGCCTAACTTAATATCTCCCGAGCCGAGCTTGATACCCTTCTAGCAGAAGATGCAGCTACCGATACCCAGCAGCTACCAATCCAGCAGCAGATGTGTGGGCATATACCATATATACCACGGACAAGAAAGTAATAATGTATAAGAAAGTAACTTCGAATACGACAGGCAAAAAGCTCCGACCCAATTTGCCATGGGTATGGATCGCGAATAAGAAAGGAAATGTTATGGTAGAGCCGCCAGAAAGACTTTCCAGTCCTGAACACAAGGAATCAATTCTCAATCATTATACCTCTATTCCCCGTCGTGTAGTAGCAGCTGTCATTCTACAATTGCTCTGCTGCCACCGTTCTCATCAAGTTGTAACCCCTTCTGCCGTCGTTATGCCGCTACCTACCACTCCTGAGACAAAGTTGGGCAGAAGCTGAACGCCATGAGATTCAAGCTATGCAAGACAGCATCCCACCGCGAGTGCGGCACTGGACGCATTAGAAACACTGCCCGTGTTCAAGCTGCAAGCCGGGGGAATGGATTCAACGCAACAGAAGTCATTCTGGAGGGGGCGGCGACGGATTGAGCCTGCAGAGAAAGGCCGCCAGAGGCAAAGGACGTTGGAGGAGTGCATAGGGATGGCTGGGAGGGATGTTTAGGGGTTTCCGCATGTATTTACGTTTATCTAAATACACATGTTGTTAGAAGCATACAGCCTGGTGGCAAAATGTTTGATACACCCCTGCATAAGGGTTTGCATTTAGCGCACATATAGTAGGTTTAGCGTGCATATAATAGGTTACGCTCATTTATTTTGGATTAGCGCGCATATCGAGACTGTCCGTGCGTAGCGAACAATAGGAAAACATGAGCAACAAGAGTGTGAGCAACAACACTATGAACAATGAAGGAATGAACAATATATCTACATACATAACCTCCTAATTCTTGGTATATCACCGCTGTGCTTAATTGAGGGTGGAACGGTGGTGGCATTGTAGAATATGGTGAGTTTGTAGAGCTCTGAACATGGAGTCACCATGACGTCAGGCCACTGGTAGCCAAATAACACGCTAGTGCCCCAAACCCCCTACTAGCCACCTTTTTTATATGAATATCACTGAAAACACAAGAATATGCCTAAAGAGTTTTTATACTTATTTTGTATGGGGGCATCTTGCCTTATAACGAATTAGGCCTCAAAGGAAATGCTTGTATCGAAGTTCCAATGTATGTGATATCAACCCTCATGAATATAGGCGCATGATTGCCTGGAATAAATAACTTTCAAATTCCAATTGATAAAGATATATTTGATATGGTGATAGGCAGCTCAAGAGCACTGCAGCCCCCGAGAGAGCGTTACTGTGACAGGCCTTCCAGGTGCTGCTAGCGATCATTAAGGCAATCTCACGTCAGTCACCAAGTAGAACCGGGCAAGGTTAGCTATATCAGGAAGACTGCATTCTCGTATGTATACATGGTTACGCAACAGCCTAGTTGCATCCTGTCAATTGGTTGGACCATGATACTGGATCCACGCCTTTGCCTTCCTGTAGCGGGTAATCTCATTCTGACGTTCATCCCCAAGGGCCTCTTTTGCTTTCCTCTTCTTACGATCCTCCTCGAGATCCTCTTTGGCCTCCTTCTTGTGGACAAGACGTTCTTTCCGCTCTCGGGTAAGTCGTTTCAACCTTACCATGATTGGTTCGCCGCTGATGAATCCACGGGCAGCTTTGGCATTTTCATTGCCGACCCAGGACGCACCAACAGTCCAGGGATCGTGGTCATCCTTGTCTTTGATGTGGTTGGTTATGGGTCCAGGTTTTTCATGGGTGAAGCCGCATTGGTCACAACGGTAACAGTTCCATCCTGTACCTTTGCGTTGTTCACACTGCCGTTCAAGGCGCTGTAACCTTACCATGATTGGTTCCCCGCTGATGAAGCCCCGGGCAGCTTTGACGTTTGCATCGCCGACCCAAGACGCACCAACCGTCCAGGGATCGTGGTCATTCCTTCCTTTGATGTGGTTGGTAAGGGGGCCTGGGAGTTTGTTAGTTAACCCGCATTGGTCACAGCGGAAGCAGTTCCACGTCGGTCTCTCATGAGGTTGTATACATTGCGGGGTTTTCCCGGTAGAGAACTGCGCACACTCAGATGTGGGTGTCATGGAGATGTCAGGGAGATCCAAGATGTCGGGAAGATCGTCGAAGTATGACAGGTCAGGAGCCCCAGCAGCCGCTGGTGCTTGACGTTGGTTTGGCTGGGTCATTGGTTTGTAAGCGAGGATTAACAACAGAACTGTTGAAAAGATAATGCAAATTGAGCGGTGCGGGGACTGTCTAATAGAGATTCACAATAGGGAAATGGAAGACAGAACCGCGGGCAACCTGGCAGCTGGCCAACAAGAACGTCGGTTGTGGCCATGCCGTTCCCCTCCACAACCTTGAAGATCGGTCTTGGTTCGGGCTTCCTGACCCATCATGGGCCTCCTATAGGTTATCATGGGCCAGTATATTTTTGTCTGAGACCGGATTAGGCCGTTGTAGCCTTTTAAAGCTTCCTTGGGCTCATCTAACCCTACTGCCATCGGTTTGCGGCTTAGGAGCTCATGTAGACTTCCCTCCTCGCGCTTCAACACCGTAGATCGTAGATCGGCTTGCTTCCTTATCCAAGCGTGCTCAGATAGGGATATGTCAGTTTATGAAGATGTCGGCGTGCACATCTGTACAGGCTGAGTCAATTCAGTGTAAATCTACCAAGGATATTCTACAGGCTAGCTCAAGCAAGTTCCCAAGTATATTGATGTAAGCTAGGCCTAGTACAGGCAACCTCATATTAGCATATTAGAACCCAAGTTAATACAACCGAATTCAGATTAGTTCATATATGTATAGGTAAGTTCATGAAAGCTCCGGCAAGCAGCCTAGTGAGCTAAAGCGAGTTTAGGAAGGCTAATGATATATCAGACGGCGTGATGCTGATTTAGGAGGACTCATGATACTCTAAACTAACTCACGGTAGAGCATAGGTGTTCATGCGGGCCCAGACTTGGTTACAATGGGTCAGGAAGCCCGAACCAAGGCCAAGCTTCACCTACTTGGCGCAGAGCTGGTGCAGGCTGGTGCAACACCTCCAGAGTGGCTCAGGCAGATCCAGCTGGGCCTGGCCTTGGATACGCAAGCCTAGGCTAGGCTTGGTCAGTTCGGAGTGGTCCATACTGGCCTCGGTTCCTATATATACAAACTCCGGAAAAGTGCACCAAGTGTCCATGAACTCTCTGCTCTACGCTAAAGGCCTTATAACTTCCACCCAACTTATAACGCATCTATAGGCACTAGAATAGATCATTCAACTCTCAATTGATATATATCCTCAAGACATGACTAGTGCTGAGGGTCAGTTTCTTGTCGCTTTTATGCCCCTTTCCACTCAATGCCACACAATGACTCCCCCGTAAATTGCCGTTAGCCATCCCTGACGCATTCCCACCACATGTCAATGAATTTCTGCATCTTCAGGTTGCTTATATATTTTGCTGGATATGATTCCGTTGATTTTACATCCCCAAGAAGAGTGCGACAGGGATTGCGTGGGGGCTATACATATGCAAACTAGTCCCAAAATTTGATCGCCAGAGTGTACTTAATTGTAAAATAGTACTCAACAGTAAGACCATCGGGACACTTGCTGGGATTTGCAGTTGTCAAGGCCGGGTAAGAAAGTACCTGACTCGGCCTAGCAACAAAGAAAGCGTGAAACAGCATGAAACATACAAGGCCAACTGTGTGGGTTCATAAGCAAAGACAAGGAAATCTGTATAAACCTGTTCCGTGGCACCTCCAGGGGGGATTTGGCCATATGTATATGTTCGGGGTCGCTCGCGGGCATCGGCCGCCCACGGGTAGCACATCCACTGTGCCGCTCACGGGCAATTATAATAATTCCACGATTTGGTGTATAACGCACCTAAATCAATAAAGGTTTACGAGTACTGATTTACAAAAATAAAAAGGGAATTGATAGAGGTATGCCTAGCTGGTGCTATCCCAGCGACCGCAATGGATCCATCTATTTCCAAGTCGATCGGGTTCTCCTCTACTAGTCTATTTGTGTTCAGTCACCTAGAATTTTATTTTATTTTTTATCCTCAGTACTCGCGTGCGGCTCCGATGGGATTCAGCTAGAATTGGGAAGTTACCACCGACATGATCCATTGACGCTTTCGCATTCAATAAATTAATCATTCTTACAGCATTGGCAGAAACATGAGTAGTTGTAGATGCCTGACGAGTAGAATTGGCCAATGTAATTGTGGTTTGTCTAGTAGACGGAGACGGAGTATCTGGAATGTCATTCTCCAAGCCCATAATGGTGAGAGGTCTTTAGTTGGATAAAGGTTAAATACCCCAGACTTGGTTAACAATTGATGGAGTTCAGGCTGTGAGTTTTCCTGCCTTCCTTACCCTCCAGTCGGGTTTCCGGCTTGCTCATCATGCCATCGGGGCCGCATATGGGTATCTGAATATTATTAAAAAAAGAAGGAAGAAAAATCTCACAACATCAAAAACATAAAATATCTTAAAGCATTTGCCATTTGGTCCTGATCCGCCTACCAACGATACTGTAAAACAGCATCTAACCCTTGCATAAGTCTTCGATTTAGTTTACAATTGTGGAATTGATGTTACCATAGAAATCGCATATAAGAAACCACCTGCGATTAAAGTGTAGTGCCTTGCCCCTTACCTGGAACCTAGAAGTAGGAAACAGTGGGGTTTTATCTAACGTAAAAAGAAATCGTGCCACAAGATGAAGACAGATATTATTGTTGTTCTAAACTTCACTGAATTCCATACAGAGCATTAATATCCAGCACAAGGAGGCTGGACCGTTTTGCCGAGCCATAAGACCCTCATGTATAAGAACCTCAGTGGATTCAAACCACCTGTGGGTAAGAAATTAATTTGAAATGCCTAATGCATAGGAAACGTTGTAGGTTCCTACCATAGCAATGAACGCAGCATTCGCCTCTCCATTGCATACCTCATAAGAGATGAAGCTGATGAGATGTTACCGTCATCAGCAAGTATGTCTGCCGTCACCCTCTAGCCAAAAGCAAGGGTATGTGATGTGGATAGGGTCGGCTGGTTTCGCAGGGAATTCTGAGTGTAGCCGAACGTTTGTTCATTGACATTTACCAAATTGAGTAATCAAATTCATTGCCCGCGACCGGCATACCATACTTCACCGGGATGCGGACCATCACCGGGAAGTGGATCAAAAACGTGATTATGCAGTTTTGACGATTTCTAATCCAATATCCAACCAAATTGGCTCAGATTTTGGGAATATTTTGTAGGC
>Ga0307511_10006604_pt1 | contig 11689 bp, 6 predicted proteins | sample 13_EM_MG_FD_200266 | JGI IMG/M metagenome (GOLD analysis project Ga0307511, IMG submission 200266) | Populus trichocarpa ectomycorrhiza microbial communities from riparian zone in the Pacific Northwest, United States - 13_EM | ecosystem: Host-associated > Plants > Roots > Unclassified | place...
CCGCTTCAACCCCCTCCTCATTCAACAGCCCCAACGCAACCAACCCCCTCCTCATCCGGTCCCTCTCCCTAACCGGATCCATGTCCTCCTCCCCCGTTCTTTCCACCTCCCCAACTCCAACTCCCACCCCCGTAGCACTAGCCACACTCCTCAAACTCACTCTTCCCCTCCCTAAACCTAGAGCCCCGTTCGGTACAACAACCATCCCCTGCGCATCGGAACCTGAGTTTGGCCTAGAACTCCAAAGGCGTAAAGATGCTCCTGGCTGTGATGCTGAGGAGCTTCCACTTGCGGCTGAGGATTGTCGCTGGTGGTCGCCGCGGTGTTGGCCGGATGCAGTTCGTGTTCTGCGCGCAATGGTGGTAGATGATGGAATGCCTAAAACATCCCTAGCTGCGGGAGAGAGGACAAAGCTTGGTGCGTTTGGTGATGAGGGTGGCGATGGGAGCGTTGGGGAGGGCTGTGTTGAGCGTGCTGCCTGGTATGTGTTTCCTGGGGGAGGTATTCGCTTAGAGCTTGTAGGAGGGGGAAAAAGGGTCCCACCTGGCGTGGAAGAAGATGACGATACTGATCGAGTAGTGGCTATAGGGAGAGAAATATTCGACCAAGAAAACTTTCCCCGCCCTTGGTTGACCAACTCATCCGATCCTCCTCGCCGTTCATGTCTATGGCCCAAACTTGAAAATGGACGGCTTCGTGAAGCATATGGCGGTTGTGGCAATGGAGCGGGTGGAAGTCGAGGTGGTGGTTGGGGTGTTTCCGCTTTGGAAGTGTCCGCCGATCCACCTCCCTCCAATTCCTCTGCAAGCCGCGAGTTTCTTCGACCAAGAATTGGTGAATTGTGAGGTGGTGCCACAGTGGGGGGTGAATGTACACCCTGGGGTGGAGATCTAGTGCCTGTTGTTGTCCCCTGGTTCTTTTGGGGTGCGGAAGCAGCTGCGAGACCCCGAGTAGCCAGGCATGAACACTCCTCGAGCCAATTCCTAGTGCAGTATTTGCACGGATATATGTACCCAACCACAGAATTCTGTCGAATACTCAAGTCTCGATTGAGTGAAGTTGGCGCAGCAGAACTGGAGGTTGTTGCTTCCCGTGGGACCCCCTTTGTATTCCCCAACCCTTTCCCTTTGCGATTTGAACGATTAGCAGTTGCTGATGTCTTCTTACCTGCTTCAGGCCCCGCAATTTCCGTTTCTCGATCACCGCCTTGTGCACCCTCTCCAAGTTCACCCACCGCAGCGAGTATCCTATTATTGCCCCGGTCTTTTCCATCTCGCGGTCGGATTTCTGGAGCCGGAGGAGGAAAGTTCACAAACGAGTTGTTACCGACTTCCGGATGGAATATTGCGCTCGACTGTGGTAGCGGTGGTATCGCTCCGAACATGCCTCGAACATTTCTGAGAGAGCGACGAACGCCTACGGTTCTTGACGGAGTGTGGGGAGGCGATGAGTGTATGAAAGACGCTTGCCTTTGCCCCATTGGCTGCGCTGAAACAGCTCGGACGCTTGAGTATCGAGGAAAGGAAGAAGAGGCTGGGTCGGGAGCCGGTGACGAAGCTTTTCCCCTCCGACGGCTCTGGAATATCTTCTGAACTCGAGATAAACCCCATGAGGCTGGCCAAAGCTTGTGGCTACGTATTGATGGTGGTGGTGGTGGTGGTTCCTTAACGCTTTCAACCATTCTCCGAGGTGCACGTATTGCATGCACTGTGGTAGTACTTCCACTTTCGCTTCCACGGATTTCCATGATATCATCTCCATGTGTCCTCTCACCTGCTGATAATGGTGATGGTGCAGCTCTGCTTGGTGAAAATGGAACCTCCAGTAAGGCGGGAGACAATACAGACACACTATGTGTTGGGCTTGGTGCGGCGACAAGGGGAAACATAAATGGATCGGACACCGCTACCTTTCGACGAGGTGAATTTGGAGCTACAGGTATAGAGCTTGCTCCACTGCTGCCACCAGCTGTTGATAATGAGACTCGGGAGGAGCCAGCCAGCGAGGGGGCCTCGGTGTGCGGTTGACCATGGGGAAGGGATACGGAAGAAGTGGTGCCACTCAGCCATGATGTCCGGTGAAAGTAATTTGCCACAGCCGAGGCAGAAGGTGGGTACGACGGGGAACCTGGGGGTGGTGTGGATGTATTGTTGCTACTTCTTTTAGATGAAAAAAGCCCTAAATTTATCCGTGAGTTGGACGCCCTCTGGTGCAATGATGAGCGGACAGGAATTCTTGGGGGTGGCTCCAATGGCGGCAGGATCTGGGATGGGTCATTGGATAAGCCAGCCTCTGCTTCGTGATTTGATGAGACAAGGGAGAGCGACACACAACTGGCCCCTTCTCTCTTGGGTGCTGCTGCTAGAGCAACAAAATCGGACGTATGGGGTCCCATGTTTCAGGGAGAGATCTGGTAAATCGCTTCGAGATAATATGTATGAAATGGCGACCAAAGTATTGGATCTGGACTATAACACTCTGAAATCAGCCTTCGACTCATCAGGCAACACATGTTTCCCATCTGCCCCTGCGTCATTGTTTCCCGTACATTGTATCTTCTTTCTTCATTTTCATCTCCCAGATATATAATTTGTAAACAGATGCCTCATGTGCTTGGCTGTGCAAAACAATACACGTGAAGTAAAGAACAAATTGGTATCATAGATGTTTTCATGTATTTTTAGAGCGATACTCATACGCCGTTTTGCGAAGTAAATTGAGTGTCTCTGCGGATTTGCAAGAGAGGCAAGAGAGAGAGAGAATTCGAAAATAGCCGAAAGAGATTGTGGTACATACCTCCCCTTCCCGTTTTATTCCCCTCCAACGAATGTTCGTTCTGTAATGCAATGCGGGTAAAGGCTGTTGCTCGGTACCGTACGGCGGTGCACCAGGACTAGTCGCAAATGCGGGAATGAGCGAGAAAAAGAGGACCCTTCCAATAGATAGATCCCTGACTTCCTATATATGAGGTACGTCTGCTAGGAGGATCCTTGTGTATTAAGCGCGGTTGTATCACTAATGTCGCCAAACAGTCAAGACGGGATCTTCTTATAAACATTCGCAAAAGGAACAGGTACTTACGGCAGATCAGCCGAGGTCAAACACAAGACTGCGTGTACTGTGCAACTGACTACACTACACATTGTATGCTCTCGTAGGACATTATACTACTATAGCAAGACCCGCAATCCGTGCAGAGATATGGCAGTCATTGCGATTGTACAATTGAAAAATTCTGCGAAGGTGAATAAAAGCAAAAGTTGAAGGTAAAAGTAAATTGAGATGTCTGGATCGGAAGTACCGGAAGTAGGTATATCGAAAGCAATAATTTCCAGGAAAACTGAGACACCAAGACCGTTTTCAATCCGGATCCTTCAGCAGGTGCAGATTTGTATATCTACATATACAATATCCCAGCTAAGCCGAGCGCGTGGAATATTAGATTATTTGACCAGCACGAAGTAATCTCCGGAACCATGAGCTGTTTGTACCGTGGTTTATCCTTTACCTTGTACTTCAATTGCCGAGAGCTGTGAATTGTATTGTTCCGAGTTGTAATTATGTTATTGTATTGATTCAAAGAATCCAGGGAGCTGGGAATTCAATATGTCGATGTCGACATAACGTTAAACGTTAATCGATCACCAATCTGAGTCGCCTGTCCGCCAAAGGTGACAACAGTGACTTGAAATAAGAGCCTCCGGCTCCAAATATACACCACCATCGCCGGGGAAACCTGGTCCTTGCGTAACGCAACGCACAGAACCCAGCGTCATCTCGCGTGTCTCACTTGGATTTTACTTGAGTACGTATGCCCACTTCAGCTATGAATTGATGAGAGCCCAAAGGCACTCTGGGAAACGACCTACCACTGGAGGTCCGATTAGGTGTTGTTGCATGACCACCACGCCTTATGCATGCACATTCCCGAAGCTGTAATTTCACAATTCATTAGAAACCATTAGGTATACGAAAACCAGGGCAAGGAGGTCGAAGTCATCAACCATTGTACCATTCTCGTATGTCTAGCCAGGCTTGTAGTTTTTTTCCCGAGACGCTTGGCATTGACCGTCCCAAACTGAGTCGTTATGAGACGAAGGCGACCCGGCGACCCCGGAATTACTGTACTATAGCTACCTGACCTGGGCTTCAGAACCCATGCCGGCTCTCCCCGGGTAGGCGCGGGGTAGACGCACCTATTTCGTTCCCTGGACGAAGCTTAGCATGCACCTCGAAGCTGACAGTCATGCTGCCGGGCTGCACATCGCAAATCTGTGCCAGCCTGGCAACAGGATACCTACTTACTTGCTGATCCATATATAGTAGTAGGTTCGAAGCGTTCCCGAGACTACTGGGACTGATGCATATGTACTAGGCTGTAGTGATACCGTAAACCTTAAGCTGCGTGAGGGATATTCCTGCTGTTGTCGAAGAGAAGACTTGTATCCAAACCCGACATTGACGTGCCCGTCGAGAGCATGAAGAAAGAAGGACGGCCGCGGCCAGTGCCGAGACGATGCCGAACAAGATTAAGAGCTTTGGAATGCGAATGCGAAGCGACTAGTCCACTTGAGACCCTCTTGCTGTCCGCGAAGGGTAGTTACTACCTTAATAGGCTAGGCCTCCGTAGCTCCTAATCTAGTCTAATTACTCGTAATAAAAACCCCAACAAGACCAATAAAACCAGTGCACTTTCCTAATAATAACCCGAAATCCCGGCTAATTATGTCCCCCTGTTCCAGTTAATTGTCACGGCCAACCAAAAGTGCTGTCAAGCTCCAGAGCTGTGGGCGGCCCCCACGGCGGTTGCCGTATACCGAGGACAACCAGACAGGTAGCATAGGTAGCCAAGGACCTTCCATGGGCATCCATCGTCTCCCCGCTTTCCTCAGAAGTCATCTCCTCTTTTGCCTCTACACGGCGGGGACAAGCCTACCTCTCCTGTAACCCCAGCAGCAATACACCCTCGCCTCTATGGACGAAATACTTGGCGAAACGAAGGGTCAACGACTCCCCAACAAACACCTGGTGCATACTCCAAGCAGGTCTAGACTATGGGAGGAAAGTCGAACTGGATTCGGTTGGGGGAGGAAGCACTTGGATTATCAGTGCGACAGGGGGATTTTATTCTATGATTTCATACGTCATCGAAAGACGGGATGAAGGGGAGCAGGGGAGCGGGTGGAACAGGGCATTCAATCGGACTATAGATCTTGCACAGAAGATATTCTCTTACGGCTGCTGTCACCCACATTACCGAACCCTCCGGCGATGAGCAATAGTGCGTCGTCACTCATCACTCTCGATCCTCAGGCCCGAGCGTCAAAAACAGGCCAGGGGGATATGAGAGTCTTTTGACACTATGTATAGGCGGTAGTACTGGATGCAGTAGGTAAAGAGTTAGTCCCCCCCCTGACTTCAGACTTTGTTGTTAATTTGAGTCAATCCATACCAGCCTTTCGGGTGGGACCAAACCCAGCCACAAAGCTTTTTTTTTTTTTTAAAGTCTGTACGTCGGTTCGACCTAATGTCATGCGACGGGGGCCACAAAGCTACCGGCCACGAAACTACCCAAACCGAGACTTCCAGAGCAGCTGTTCATTAGCAGGCCGGCCAGAGATTTGAAAAAAAAACGAGTTGGACTTTCAAGGCTGGTACCGGAAATAAAGCTCTGTCGGAGATCAACTTCCATGCGGGCAAAGGGCGTGTATCGACTGATTGATCGTTCATGTTAAGCAAACAGACTGATTTGGCGGGATTCTGGATTGGGAGAGGACAACAATCACACCCCAAACAGTACCCAGACATCGGGTTGAGCATTCTATGCTTTGTTTATGTTGGCTTGCGACTTCACCTCTGCTTCTTGTTGTACCCGAGCTCGCTAGCAGTAATCCGGAGAAAGGGCCTCATGGCTACTTTCCGCCAGGCAGAGGAAGCAAAGCTGGAAACCCCGATAGCTTCACTATATTCGATACTTCAGCATCAGGGTGATGGGAATTTCTAGCATCATACGCACGTCTCCTAGAGGAACATTACTCCGGTGAATGAAGAGGGGGATTGCCAACTGTTGATAATTCGTACTAATTAGTACAGTATTTGATGCCTTAATTAGTACAGTATTTGATGCCTACTATTTCCTCCCATACATGGTGAGACTGAATCGTCGACATCTGTCGATAGTCTCCTGTCTTCTAAGTGGAGATGTGCCCCTTAGCTTCCTTGAGTCCTCTATGGAAGCATAGCAGGTCCCAACCGGTGATAACTAGGGATCCCTACAAGGGATTGTGGCTTATTTGGCTTGGGAATAGTAGTGGGGAATGTTGATTTTGGAGCTCTGAGTTATCATGATGTAGCCTTGTTCTTGATGCTTGATCCTTCAGTAGATACGATATCAATATAGGTGTTAGTGGACTGAACTTCAATGAAACGGCTTGGCAAGATACTCGCCACAATTCTTTTTATTTCCTCACATCTACTCGCATTCGGCCGAGGCCATGGCGAGACTCGCCACATTAATGACGTGAGAATAAACTCTCGCATTCTGCTTCATTTAATCATAACCCCAAATCGCACCCTGTATATGGCCACCCCAAAAGAACCGAACATCAAGGTGGCGAGGTTGAGTTCAGGGTAACTTTCAAGGCGCCAAGATAACGAAAGTAACCAGATCATAGTAAGTTCTAGTAGCTTCGTACCCCGTCCTAGTCTAGTTGGCACACCCCATCCGTACCCATAAAACAAAACCTACTTAGTGCATGCTACCTTCGCACCATGGGAATATCAAATACCAGTACACCTATCAGATGTGGTAGCCTCCTTCGCGTGGTGCATAAAACGATCAGAAAATAAGAACTTCAGGAAGGCTTGAGTACCCCTCTGAACAGTTGACCTCAGCTCCAAGCCCCTACCACGAGGAACACATGCTGCTCATGTGGTCTGCTTGGCATAACACCTTCTACAGTGATATGTGATATATATCTATATATCCAACTTGAGTCTTGTGTTTTGGGGTAGCTGGCTCCTGGCGATGTTGTGATAACATGGCCCTGGCTTCAGACTATCCAGCTCAATTCGAAATAACATGGCAGAAGAGCATTCCCCCCCTTCGATTATACCTTATTCCAGCCAAGCCCCCCTCTCTCCCGCCTGGGCCCCTAGGAAGCTTTCGAGAAACTTACTCATGTTTAACAGATGCAGCAAAGGGCCCAGCCCAAAAATTTCAAATCCCTGATCAGGAATATCAGTACTACCCTTCATGATTGACCACAATAGCTCCAGGGAACGGCTTTTGATTTTCCATAGAAGGTGAGGTCTTGAAGGATTTAAACACATAGTGGGGAATCTCTAAATTCAGGACGGCCATTCAAGGAGAAAAATTAGAGGCATGGCTACAGATTAAAGATATCCTCCCCAAGCACAAAAATGGCTTTCCGAAAGGAAGGTGGGTACTGTCTTTCAAATTTGACTGGCAGTATCTGCTAGGGATCGGCTCTTGGTCTTGTAGTTTTGAGGCTATTTGAGAACCCCTAGACTCATCACGAGGGTTCAGGAATGGAGTAGAGGTGGTGGCATGGTTGCAGATATATGATACCCAGAGCACAAGAATATAAATCTCTGAAGGAGCAGCTCCAAGAACGACTGGCAGTAGGACCTGGGTATTGGTTAGCGTGGAAGAAGATATTTTGAAGACTGATGGGGATCTCTAGATTTAGGGCGGTTCATGAACGGTGGCCAGAGCCTCACTTATAGCCTATTGTGCCTGCTAGCCACAAAAATGCCACTAACATGCTCTCCGACATAGCCTAGCCAGAGGACGAACTCACATATAGTGGGATAATTCGGTTATACTCACCTTCTCATATCAGGTACCACAGTCACTGCAGTCCAATACACACAGAGACACACAGACATTAGCACCGAGCCACAAGTCTATTCAACCTACTAATCACAATGACCAATCCACTTACTCTATTCATCGTCGGATCCCTAGTCGAGGATACCGGCGGGAGTACTCGCCCCGCAAGAACACCTCGCACCCCGTCACCAACTGCAAGGAGCTCCTGGAGTCCATGAGCGACTTAGATACCCAGCTCAAGCCCACCCTCTAAGACACTGAAACTGCCTACAACAGGCTATCTAGCTGGAAAGCTACGGCAGGTGACTTCCGAGAAATTGACAAGAAACCCGAGATAATGGTTCTGTACTCTTACAGCTATAAGTATCTAGCCTGTATGCATACATATGTATATGGCACTACTTCATTTACAGGAGGGATTTGCGTGTAAGGTTACTTCCCATAGTACACACCAGGTCAGACTACACCAGACCACTTAGAGTAAGTCGGTATAGAGGAAGTAAGAACTAAAACCTCCTTGAATTTCAAAGATTTTCTTCTGACATCTTTTACGCCTAGTCTCGTGTCGTTTTTCCATCTCCCCACAGCACTTATCTATGACTTGAGACCTCTTACGGCTTCTAAAGGCTCCCTACCAGTACCAGAGATACATGACATGAGAACAGCTGCACGTAGTCTCATTGACTATGTAGCCTTGCCCCACCTTATCCACCAACCGTAACTAGACAACCTATGGCTATTATCCTATAGTCTCGGATCTCGGACTTAGCTAATTGGAACTTTAGCTAACCGCCGGACGCCGGTCTTAGCAAGGGACCAAGGCAGATCACTTTAGAGTTGAGCTTGAACAGATACCCGTCTTGCTTCTAGTCTTTTCTTTCGCAAGTACCCTTAGCGAGAACATGCATGCGCTAGGGACATATAGATTAAGTCTCCTGTCATTTCTATTAATATTCTTTTACAGGCTTAAAGTTATATTGAATTGTCAAAGCCATAACTAACGTTAGCGTAGAGTCTACTCATAACCAGGAGATCCAGATTCGTACTTGAAATTTATTATGATATTGGACAGGCTCTTGCACTATTCCCTGCCCCAACATGCACAACCAGGTTTAAAAGAGCAAAAGAGATACGCAATAGCATATATTGCTACATACGAGCTGGATCCGGGGGTATATGCATTGCATTTATACATATATCATTGCTGATAAGAGATCGTTATCGAAATGCTGAAAAATCCTACATGCAAGTTAACCTTTGGTAACCAGGACATCATGCACCAATATTGGCTTGTTTCTGGTGGCTTCAACTCCTCAAATTAGTTGAAAACTTCAATACCGCGAAAAGATGCTACTCGATGTACAAGATAGTAAACCAATGATCCTATACCACTATTTTTTTTATTCATTTTCAAACTTCCCTATGAAATATTGAACCCCTCTGACGTGGTACCAGGACACCGACATATGAATGGCTAGTCAAGTGGGTCACTGGGAACATTAACCCCCATGGGTGTGATACTGCTATTCGGATTGTTAAAGGATATGCGAAGTCCGTCTGGAGCCATTTCGGGGATTCCCGAGGTACCCCCGAATTGTGCTGGGGATCCTAGACGGAATGCTAAACTGGGGACAGATGCTCAGAAGGACAGCCACAGCGAACTCCAAGGGCCATAGCGCCTTACATATCCCTGCTCCATATGATTCCAGACAAACTTCGCAAAACCGGTATGTATGCGCCTTCATGGTAACCTATATATATCTGTTTCCTGTTTATGATCCCGAACTCCGAGACCCTGGTTGATGGTCATGTCAGCAGTAGGTAAGTACTGGTACACCAGAGTGCACTACTAATCCGAGGACAGCTGAGTACTATGACTGGTACTCCATTGGCATCAGCGAGACGTCAAGGAAGCAAACAAGGCGAGGGAGAGACATTAGATGCTCATGACTACGATCATGGACATTCCTTGTCGTTGTCACGACTGTTCACGAACAGGTCACGCTTCCTACTTTCTGGTCATCCGTTTTAAAAATCCAGCCTTATGTCACCAGACTCAACGAAATACCGGTAGAAGTATTGGGGTCTTCAAAGAACTTTGTGGTGAAGAAATCTCCCGTATCCCCGTTATATTGCGCACCGCCGATCCCGCCTGTCGTTTCTTGTTTGGTCAAAATTAGCTACAGAAGGCGATGGGGTGCTGTACGGTTGCTAATCCTAACACAGTCTAGCTGGGTACTTTACCTCTCACGTTATTCCTACACGGACCAAGTATCTGGGGGCTAAACTGCTAAACTGTGTGGTGTGCTGGTGAGGGGCAATCGCTGAGATAAGGGACTACAGTTTTCTGAACCCCTTTTTATTGCCATGAGACAAGAGGAAGGAAGGACAGCTGAGCCGCTGTGTCAAGTACATAGCCTTATGTTACAAGTGGCTTGGATTGATACATCGGGTCCCAGTCGCGTGGATTTGAGCTAGGAGGCAAGATTCAAGGTGCTTGCGCGACATAGCCAGAGTCAAGCGGAGACCGTGACCGTGACCGTGGCTTTTGGAGATATACACAAGTGTCATTGATCATACTGCGACTCACCTCGACATCACTTTTCATTCATCATCCCCTGGGCTTGCCTCGTGAACGTTGTCCGTGAACGCTAGAAGCAGCTTCCCAATTCACTTCGACCTCCAGAAACGTTGAACGTGGTGGTGGAGGCAGAACGCAAGCCAAGCTATAAAGGTATGTTCACGCCTCTACTTTAATTTCCGCTGTTTGCAGCAACTGCTCCTGAGTTATTTACCTCCACCATCTTCTGCGATCTGCTCACCTCCGAACCTCAACAACAACAGAATTCGATTATTTCCAAGTCCAAAAAATCCATAAACATGTCTGCATCAGACTCAGCGTATACTTCCGCGGGGGAAGCGTCTCCAAAGAATTCCAAGAGTGCCAGGCCTCAATCGTTGGTAACCCCCTATCCAAATAAATAAACCCCCATATCCCCCGCCATGTACAACACTTCACCCCTCCACCTCCAGATGCATGTGCTAACGCGCTCGCTCGCTATAGGATCCTCGCAGCTAATTTCGCCGACCAGCTGGACAACATTTTTCTCCTCAACGATACTCTTGATGAACTCTCGAATTCCGTAGAGAATAAGTTTGTCTCCTAGCAGCCCCTTTTCCCAGCCTCCCCACTACGGTTTCCCGACTGACTCGAGCTACGCAAATTCCAGGCGTTTCTCGTTGACATCCCATAATGCCGAACTTGAAGCTCTACAAGCCCGTCTAAAGCGGACAGAGGAGCTTCTCGAGGCAAATAAGAAGCGACTTTCCCTCCCAGGAAGCCCAACTGATGTGCCCCCAATGCCCAAATCACCACCTCCCCCACCACCAGCAGGCGGTTCCGACACAACCCCACCAATGCCGAATGCCCCACCACCACCACCGCCGAAAGACGACCCAGCAGAGGCAAAGGAGGGATTTGTGGTGGTAGAGAGATCGCCTAGTGTTATTAATGCAGGAGGGAATGTGCCGCCTATGCCCACAAGGATGGCGCCACCCGTGCCTGTGGAGTAAGAGTAGATTCCGTGAACCATGGCTTTGGTGAAGCGGGCGGATTTACGGCGGGAGCTAGGGCGCACGGAAGGGGGACTCGATCTGGAGGGAGTTTGTGCATATACTACTACCTTATTTTCCTTTGGCCATTTTATGTTGAGTTTGTGTGCGCTCTCACTTTGTTTCTTATGGACTTTGGATTAGGCTTGGATTGGCTCATGCGATCTCTTTTTCTTTTTTTGGTTATTTATGACACACTGACGCATATACGCTCGCTTTTAA
>Ga0307511_10006608_pt1 | contig 11687 bp, 5 predicted proteins | sample 13_EM_MG_FD_200266 | JGI IMG/M metagenome (GOLD analysis project Ga0307511, IMG submission 200266) | Populus trichocarpa ectomycorrhiza microbial communities from riparian zone in the Pacific Northwest, United States - 13_EM | ecosystem: Host-associated > Plants > Roots > Unclassified | place...
TGAAAAAAAAAAAAAAAAAAGGTTCTTCAAGGATTCCTTTAAAGGTAGAGACAGCCCAGAAACCAGGTTGCTAATTTTTCTATTAGAATGGAGTAGATAAGACTACGCTTCATTCAAGTATGTGTTAGGGACTCCAAAAGATTTTAGATTTAATTAGACGATACTAGCAGCTTGGTGTTTGAATTTAGATTTTTTATTTTGACGATATGATGAAATTTGTGCATAAATGTTTTGTTCAAAATATGATTTAGTTACAATGATTTGGATTAAGCTTAGCTTCGATTTAGTTAAATAAATAGCATATTGTTAAAATATTATTTTTTTTCTCTCTAATTGTAATAGGCTATATGTGGTTTTTTAACCTCCCCACCTTTTGGATTTATCTAAACCTCCTACAAACTCATTATTTACATCCTCTTTCTAGTAGAAAACTTCATGACAATACATTATATTGGATTACTTTTGAGGTTTTTTTTTTTTTTTAATAAGTATGTGATTAAGACCAAATTTTTTTGTGTTTTTCCCTTTTACTCCTTGTCACCTCAGTTTTATCATCTTTTATTAGATGATGACCAGAAGAAATTACTTCTTGAATAGATTTCCTATAAAGAAAACATGTCTTTAAAAAATATATCATTCTTTGATTTTATTATTGTAGTGGAATGAAAATCCTCACTAATTGGCATGTATACTAGAAATCAATATACATTATTATTATAATCATATCCAATAAATATATAATTCATATTTTTAGATCTTATCTTGATCCTTTTAGGATCATGTGTTGCTATTTTTTCAAAGCATGTTTATACTTTGAGATATTTATAGGAAAATTCTTCTATCTTTCCACAACTTATATGATATCTTTTCTAACTTCTTATGACATACTTTATTAGGTGAATAATTAGCAGTCAAGATTTTCTTCAATCACAAGTTATGAGATGCTTGCAAACTTATCAATATCACATTGATCATTTCATTTAAAGTTTAATTCTTTCGCTTTGAAATGTTATTTTATTTAGGTGAATAATAAGCGATATTTTGGTCGATAATATTATTTTAGAAAAAAACAATTCACTAAATTATGCTTTGTACACTCCACATTTATTTCTTCTTATTACCTTTATCCCTTTTCAGTTGATTTTTAACTTTTTTTAATGTGTACATATTTAAATAGCCTTAATTATGCTTCTTAGCATATAGGTATAATAATCTATCAAAGTAATACAATATTTTTTTTTCTCATTTTTAGTATGCATAAATTATAAATCATCAATATCTGAGTGGATTAAACCCAGAAGTTCACTACTTATTTTAATTAGTTCAAAAGAAGTCTTTGTGAATTTTAATTCTATATAAATTTCACATTTATGATTTTTTTTCAAAACCAATAATTGGTAAAAATTCAAGATTAATTAATATTTATATGGAATTATAATTCACATATCAAAGCCTGTCATACTATAAATTAAAATACTCAAGCAAGTATGAAAAAGAGGCACCCTTATCATTATTAATCTTATTTTTTGTTATAATAGTTATTACATTCATTTTAAAAATGTGATCACAAAGATACTTTTTTCTTATAAACACCTCCTTTTTATTTAGGATAAATTATCATTTTCAAAGGCCATCTGAAAACTATTTCTGCTCAGTAATAAGCTAAACATTAAATTCTTTCTAATATCAATACCATGAAGTACATTGTTAAGAATAAAAAGCTTTTTGAAAGTCATCTTTATAATGACCTTTTTCAATACTAAGTGCCTTTAAGGTTGATGAATTTTTCATTTACATCTATTCACCATCAACCTCATTATAAGTGAAGAACATCTTTATCTTAGCACAAACAAGTCTTGTAGCACTATTATCAATCCACCACTACTCATGGTAGTTGATCATGTTCATTTTGAAGACACCCATAAACAAGCTAATCTCTAACACTTTATTCTAGAGATTATCAATCTCAGCAACATTGGCTTGAGTAACCGTTACTTTCTTAAAAAAAATTTTGTTGAGACTTATTTTTGTAATATTTTGCTTGATATGTAGTTTGTTGTAGATAAAGCATTTGCCTTTGAATTTCATAGCAATATATTTGGAATTGGCTATCCTTTCAAAAAAATATATTCTTCTATTCTATCTTCAACCTCAAAATAAAATTTTAAACTACAATCTCCTTTCACTTATATTTAAGGAAGTTTTTGAAATCTTTCTAAGATAGTGATAATTTTTTAAATAATAGCACTCATATAGAAAGATTTATATTCAAAAACATCGCCTCAACATAAACATTATGTAGGATGAGTTGAAACTCTTAAACTTGATTTATTACAATCTTCAAATATTCAACCATATTGAAGTTAAGAATTTTATTGACTATGAATTTTTTTATAGTGGCATCTTCAACTTTATACTTTTGACCAAAAACTTCTTATTGTGTCTTTGCTCTATTAATGGAACTATACCCATTATAAAATATATTCTCCATTTCATTCAAGATATAGTTTTTATATACTAAATTGCATTGCATAAATACATCCATAATTGACATTATATTAGGATCAGATTCATTATAGGATAGTTTTGATGCATCTTTAATTAAGAATTTTTTCAAGTTAAAGGTAATCAAATAAACTACATTTTATATTCTCACTTTTTAAAATTTAAATTATTAAATTATTCAGGTTTTTTACTACGCATCACACACAAAAGATGATGATGGAATCTCTTTACTAAAATAGAACTTTTCGTTAAAGCAATTGTAGGAGCAACAATCTCTATAGTAGAAGTCAAAATTATTTTAATTGTAAATAAACAACAATCATGCATCACATAAGGTGATTGTGGAATCTTCATTGGTGGGAGTGAATTCTAAATTCCCACAATTGTGTGAAAGGTAACATGTGAACATGTCCTATTGATTTGACAAAAGAAGAATAATCAGAGGGTTAACGCTGGGCTTTTCTTCTATATAATGCCTATGAGGCCTCTACATTTCTTCATTGCATTGCATCCTTATCAGTTATCTAGCCAACGAGGTTTCTTAGCTCTACTGATAATATGGATTGCCTTCAAGAAAACTTCTTTGAAACACCAGTTCATTTATTTTCTGGTTTTGCTCCCCGTAGCCGAAAAGTCGTTGAAACACCAATTCAATGCTCTACTACTGCCTTTTATAAGTTCTTCAAGAAACAAGCAAACTTCTTACCGAATGTCTGCGGTTCTGTTGTGCAGACAATAGGACTTGTTGACAGTAACAAAAGCTGGGTTAATACTGTTGGCTCTCGCAAGGTGATTGAAATCCTGTCTGCCGAGTCTTGCCGTGGTACGTACGAGATTAATTAAGGATGCAATTACAATATTACAGTACTGATCCATTCAATAAATGATTTGAATTCTAGCTATAATAGATCAAATTCTGATTAAAATGACTAGGACATTTATAAGACTAGGCATTGATTTTTTAATTATAATCAGATACTGCGGAGAAATTCAAGTATATAGTTGAAGCCATTGACGACCGCTCCAGGAAAATCACCTACAAATTGCTGGAAGGATCGTTGCTGCAATTATATGACAACTTCACCGTCACTCTACAGGTTACTTCTGCCAGCACCGCAAAATGGACCATCGAATATCAGAAAAAAAAGCCAACCAGCGAAGACCCTGATTTTTACCTCAAACTTTTTCCTACTATCAACGCTACTGTTGATATTTATCTTCGTTCTAATGATGACTAAACATATCCAACATCACAGAACATGCCCTTACTAGTGTCTGTATTGAGGAATAAAGAGTTCAAAGGAGCTTTAATTATATGCATGCATGGTCCCGCCCACTTATATACTAAGATGTAAAACGTATGTACCTTTTGGTTTGGCTTGCTAGGCTACCATATATATTCACTCACTTGAAGGCTGGCTCCTGGTATGCTTCCCTTCTATGGAGGTTGTAGCATGAAAGGGCGATGCCTTCTGATATTGTGGGTATTTATGTAACCAAGGCGGCCATCCCTCTATATATGTATCTTGTCTGTGTCGATGAATAATAATAACGTGTGCGCTTTAATCACTAAAATTCAATGTGTTTTATAATAATAATAATAATAATATATGCTATGGAGTGATATCATGAGGTGAATTGAATCATTTCTAATAATTAATTACAGTAATAGTTAGAAAATATATAAATTATATCTTAGAAATTCATCTTACAACTTAAGTTTTTGTATTAGTTTTTTGACATGGTATCAAAGTTTTGATGACCAAACGGTCATGAGTTCGAATCTCATTATTTTTATTTATGTGATAAAAATTACGCATGAGATAGTGTGGTCCTGTGCAGGTTTCATCAATTATATATTAAAACTTTACCTAACAGTTTAAACTTCTGAATTGAAATGGTTCTTTCACAATAATTAACAAGAATAAAATTATAAAAAAATAAATATTTAATATTTAAAAAAGTTTTAAAAACTGTTTTACACCCACCAATAGCGTACACAACCAGAATGGGATGGAATAGAGCCATCCCTCTTTCCACCCTTGCAGCCTTTGGAGAGCCATGCCATCTCTACTGGACTCTGTTGCATCATCTTCTTCCTCCAGCATGAGGTTAAAGGCCTTCATGTTGTACTCAATAGCGTCAAAGACTGGAAAATGCAGAGGATCATGATCCTGTATAATAACATGATAATCAGTTCCTCTCAGCTTAAAATTTACCGACTCCTTAATGAATCTGCTTTGTCTTGTTCCAGCTAAAATGTTAATACGGACAAGACTGCTGTATCAAAAACTAATCTTGACAAAACTAATTCTGCCATACGCTGACAGAATCTTGTTGTTGCTATTTACATTCCAATAAACAATTGGTAGGTCAGTGACCTCAAGCCAGGCAAACCGATCGATAGGACCATCCGTCAATGCTAGGCCTTAATTCACCAAAGTAGACACTCCATGGTGTTGTATCCATTTCGAATGCTTCCATCATAATACCATAAGAATCAAATGATATGAGAACTTGTGTGGCTATTCCTTAGGCACACAATCTCCTCCTCAGAAGGATCATGGATAATATCGAGTGCATAGGCGCATTGGGACTACCACTGGCAACTTTACCTTGCTTCTCCCGAATCACAGCAGACAACCTATTTTGATTCCCCGATTGTACCACCATAATATTAACGCTCGATTTTGTAAAATAGTATTTGGTTTTGTCGATTAAAGACTGATTCAGAAGCGTAGTCTTTACCCTATTAATAACTAATAAAACCAAGTTGCTAGAATAGTGGTTTAAATTTGTTTAGTGTATGTATAATATTATTAATTATATGATTTAGTAGTATAAAATGAACTCCAATTATTAGTATATTATTGCCGGGCATTCGAGAGTAGAAAGGAAATTAACAAGGTGCCAGCAACACTCCCAAGCAATCGCAACAGCTTGGTTTAAATATCTTTCATTTGATCTCTTTTGGATTGTTCTATGTCAGTTAGTTTAGGTTAATAATTTTTTGAATATATATATGGAATATAAGCCATGAGATCACCTAGGGTAAAATCCTACTAAAATGAACTATTTGTTTGAATTTTAATGCATGGTTGTGGTTTTATAGTTAATTTATGTTTTATCTTATTACAGATGAAAGAAAATTGGATTTCTAGGCTGGGAACTAACAATCATGAAACATGTGAGATCCTTAGTCTTTCTTGTTACGAAAACCATAGAAAAGATGTATTTTAGGTATTGTTGTTTGATTTGAACTAAGCTTGGTCATTAGGTTTAGCAGTGAAGATCTTTCCATGTTTTTATTGTTGCAAAAAATTAACAAATGAAGTGCAATATATATGCTAGATTCTATCCAATAGCACTGACCCTCTTTAGAACTAGAACACGAGCATATATAAAACATGGCATTCACATGCATACTTTTTTTTAATTTTTAATTTTTATTATATTTCTATCTATCCAAAATGTGAGATAGAAAAACGTATCACTATTTTTATTATATTTTCATCAATCAAATGAATGTCAAAATGACCCATATGGGTTTCAATGTGGTAAAAAGAAATTGGAAAGGGTTATTGAGTGACCCATTTGAATCATAGTTTTAAAACCTGACTCGACCCAGTGGATCGATCCAGGACTTGGCTGACCCGGAGCTAGAACTGAGTTGGGTTTATAAAAAAAATAAGGGTAATTAAAAGCCCGGCTGACCCGTTCGACCTTACGAGTTGACCCGATGACCTGTTGACCCGGAAAACTCGGTTGCAACCCGTTGACTGTTTTTTTATTTTTTACTAAAATAATATCGTTTTAATTTATAAAAAAAAAATTAAGGTTACCTAGGTGACTCGGTTAAAACCCGTGACCCGTGTCTTAGGCCGGGTCACCCACTGGGCCTGATTTAAAAGCACTGATTTGAAGGATCACCAAATACCCTAATTCAATCCAAGCACAATGTGATAAGACTTTGAATGGGCCATCGAAAGAAATCACAATTTGATGTCCATGAGCATTAACTACAATTAAATCTAATAGACTTTCAGCATAATGAAATAAATTCAAATAATAAAAAATAACAAAACCGAAAGTGAAAATCAATGCAACGACTTTAGATTTATTTCTTCCTCCACTACTTATGAATCGTTCCTGCACGTGGTTGTTAATCCCTCCTATTTCCTTGCAGAAGAGAATAGAAGCTTGACTATGAAAAGACCCCACAACCACTTGAATGTATCCTATTAGAAAAACTAGCAGTGATTTTCTTCATACAACAAGCTATTTCTATCTTTTTTTTTAAATGGCAGCATCTCCCATATATATATATATATATATATATATATATATATATATATATATATATATATATATATATATATATATATAAAAACAAAAAATAATAAACCTGCAAATACATAACAATTTAAATGAATTATCACAAACCAATTGATTTTATTTCAATCTATATAAATAGAATTGGATTGTATGGTAATAAGATCACTTTAAGGATTGAATACTTCTTCCCCTCCTCGATTTTTTTGATAAAATAAAATAAAATCCTACAGTTTGTGTGATAAAAACCCTAACCCTTACCATTTCAAAATGTCCTTTTCATTTCCAAATTACCAATTACATCCAAACACATAATCTTACAGTTCTCTATTCCCCCAATAATATATCAATAACAACTCAAACATATAATAACCCAATTGCTTTAACCATACAAAATTAAACTCACAATTTCTATGCTATCAATTTACATTGAAGCATATCATTCCCTTTTCCACGTTTTCATACAACCAAATACATTAAAACACCAAACTTAATACAATTTAATAAGTTTTCATATTTCCAATTTTAAACATTCCTCACATTATTAAAACATCAAAATCAATATAATTTAATCAAATTTCACAAAACCCCCGAATTCCTACATATGGCCGACCAATTGAGGGGTTTAATTTTCATAATTGATTTCAATTTCTCTCTATTTACTTCCTATTACACCATTTCTCATACCAAAACAAACAAACAGGTTAGTCAACTACCATTTCTATACAAATTACACAACCCTAAAATTTGAGATTTAGAGATTTTCAACCCCCACCCCTCAAAAAAAATCAAAAAAGAATTTAATAAAAAATTTCAATTGTTCATTCCAACATTTAAATTTAAAAAACTTAAAAAAAGGGCGCGTACTCTTTAATCATTAAAGAACAAAAAAATCAAAAAAAAAAATCCTGCAACATTCATACAATCATTAGAGAACAAGAAAATTTTAAAAAATAAAACAAAATTCATTCAATTATTAAGAACATAAAATTTTGAAAAAAAAATTAAAAAATATAATGCAAAAAATCACAAAAATAAATAAGGAAAAATAAAAATGTTACCTTAATGTCATTGTGATTGAACATGAGAAGAGAAAAAAAATTCAAACATTATGTTAAATAACAAGAGAATAAGAGAAGGAGAAAATAGGAGAAGACATACCTGAACGTAGAGGGGAAGAGAAGAGAATGGGTTGATGAGAGAAGGAGAGAGAGAACAGAAAGAAAGATGGAGACGTATAGGAGAGAGAAGAAGATGCAGAGGATGAGAGAGATTGTATTTTACCCATTTGTTATGAAATTAGGGATTTTCTGTCATTTAATTTAGGGGATTTTTACCGACAAATCTCCTGATAAAAAATTAAATATTAATATTTTAATTTTTCTTTCAGTGTTTTTATCTGTAACGTTTAATTGAAAATTTTAATTTAATAAATTTTTTTTTCGAAAGCCCTCAAATATTTTCAATGACTTTTTAATCTGTCGGTGATTCCATCTAAAAAAAGTAATTAACATTGCAATTGAGAAGTGAACAGTTCCAAAGTTTTCAGGAAAATACCGACGAACATTAAATCGTTGGTGATCCCGTATGTAATGGACACCATGAACAATGCAATTGAGAAGTAAACAACTCCAAAGCTCTCAGAAAAATACCGATAGATATTAACCGTTAATGATCCCGTATTTAATGGACAATATAAACAGTGCAATTGAGACGTGAATAGTTCCAAAAAACAGTGTCAGAGAGAAGGGAACAATTCCAATGCTCTCTGGAATATACCAACAGACTTAATCCATCGTTGTATCTGTTGATATTTACAGTCCATCAGCATTTCCATCCGTGTAAAATAATTTATGTTGCTAGATTGTATCCGTATTTCTTATCTATTCATCCTGCAAATACTTAAAATCACAACAACATCAGTTTTATGTATAATATTAAAATCACATAAAATAAATGTTTCCTTGTCATTTAATAATAAATTAACATCATTGTCATTACATTAAAGTTAATTTCATCCAGAAATATTACGTTATAATTTATGACATTACATATATGTGTTGTGCAAATTAATTAGAATTGTCTTCTTCTTTTTCTTCTTCAATTGCATCATCGTCATCTTCATTGCAATCTTACACATTGATTTCATTTCTATCATCTTCTTCATCAACTTGGGTATATTTGTTGGTTCTCAAAATATCTTTTAACTCCTCAATATCAACATTAATGAAAGTATTCTCAGCGATACAAAACTTTGAATTTTCTTCCAAGTAATTAGACAGAGCAACTCGATATGGATTAACTAACTCATCAAGTTGAAAGACATCATCTCCCACTGTTAATTCATTGTTGTCATCTTAAACAACCTGGACATGACCCCTGGGTTTTGTTTTTACTATGGATAATCAATCAACTCTTGAAAAATCATTTATAAATGAAGAGGTGTATGTGTAATAAACTTGCTAGCATTGCATAGAGAAAACAAAGACATTGTCGATGTTGCAAAGTTTAGCCTTTGTATTAATTTCAACTAAACCATGATGTAAATCTACTCCAATTCCTCTATCAATGATATCATACCATTAAAATTTGAACAAAAAAACTATATTCTACTTGCTATGATATTTTCTAACTTTCCATAATAGTCAACTTCAAATTCACTTAACACAAACCTCATTATTATATGTCTTTCTACCTTGACCCTACTCTTTAGTATGAAACACGTGTCCATTGATAAAATACATATTATAGCACTTCACCTTTCTTTCAGGATCCAGACTTAGTAAATTGAAAGTAACACTAGCATTTCCTCTCAATTGATAAACCTGGTACATGAATTACAACCATTAATATTAAACGAGAAATGTAAAATGAAATTAAGTATCTCGAGAGACAAGAATAATTAACAGTCCTTAAATGTGTTTTAAATTACGTGGAAAATTGTTCATCTTGTAATCAAAAGATTTAAAATTGGATTAGCTATGAGTTTTAGGATAGTAAAAAATGATGATGTTACCAACTAGGAATTCAATAATCTATCAGTTCATGATATAATAAGAGATAAATTGTTTGAAAGTAACGACATGTTAAGTATTATACTTGTCGCAGCGCGCATGGTGTCGAGCGATGGCAGGTCTGTCTCTTGAGAAGATGAGTTGAAAAGAGGGTTTGTGTATAATCATAAAGTTATGATTATAAGGTTCAAGAGTCACCACCTAGTATTATAGTTACTAGAAAACCTATGGTCTGCGAGAGTTCAGGTAAGGGACTGGTTGTGCAAGGAGAAGACACATCACCCTCAATGCACCCTACCTAAGGTAAGCTACATGTTGTTTGATTTTTTTTCTAGGTCATGTTTCTGTCCATTAGTCTTTTCTAAGGTACAAGGTAGATCTTTCTTCGTGAGGAGTCTCTATCTTATCGGGTTAAATCCTAACCATTCTAAAATCTATATTTTAGCATCGTATTTATTTTTTTGTGTCTTTAATACCTATGAGTATACTCTACTGTGTAGTTTTACACCCCCAAATATTAAAGTCTATAGCTAAACCCTAACACTTTAAACATTAAGTGAACAAAATGATTGGTGAAGGGTTTTTGATATTTTGGTCAAACCCTAACACATAATCATAAATTAGTTACAATATTTATTTTTGTATTTTAAAACATGAGAAAGATGCATTTTTTTTTCTTTGTTTTTTTTTTTTAAATATGCTAGAAAAAATTTTAGGATTTGGTTGTATGCATGAAAATAAAATATTTTTTTTCAAAGAGAAAACTAATTTAATTTTTTAAATTTTAAATTTTTTTTTAAGTTTCGAAGAAAATCGAGTATTTTAATACAGGATTTGTATCTTACAGTGTAAATATACAACCCGATATTATACAAAATTGGTAGAAAAACATGCGAGGAAATCACAAATTTTTTTAAGGACTTTTGGAAATTTTTGGTTTTTTTATTATTATATAATTATATAATATTATATTATTATTATATAGGCTAGGCCGGACCCGGCTGGGTTGGGTCGGGCTGATAGGCGGCCCAATAGACCTAACTTCCCTCTTTTTTTAGCTAGGCTATGCTTCAGGCCCAGACATGGTCTAGTTAGGTCGGCCGAGGCCCAAAACACTTTTTATACTAGGCCGGCCCCGGCCCAGCATCTAGTCTGGGCTGAAAAGTGTTCGGCCCAAGCCCACATGATTCCTACCCAATCTAGGGACCATGTTAGGCATTTTGTAGAACATGATTCTTCACGTTCTGCAATTCGAGGGGGAGGTTTTAAGGAGAAAAAATAGAGGGAATGCTTGTCTGGTCAGGGGAGAAAAGTAATCGGTGACGTTCCTGGTATTGCAGGGAAGTCCGACGTGTGGCTGGTGGCGACAATGGTGGTGGAGGAAGTGGCAGAAAATTGGCAGGGAGAGGAAAAATAGAAACAGGGGAAAATTGTTGAGTTTCTTCAAACATTGGCTTTAGATTTATTCCTCTTCAAAACTTGGAATGCACCCCTATTTATAAGGGATGGAAGCGTAACACTTTGTCTTTATTGGGGATAAATCTTGGCCTTTGATTCAAACCAAAAATATCCTAACCGTTGGTTTAAAGTTGCTATCATGGCCTAAAAAGCTGCATGAGTTGGTCATTTTGGGGTAACACCAATGTTGTTATGGTGTCAATCGGCCAGAAAGAATCATACTGAGGTATGGTCAAGTGTTAGGTCATCATGGTGGTGTATGGTTTGTCTGGTTTGGTTGAGAGATGAAGCATTAAATGCTCTGAAAAGGTGGTCACCCGAACAACTTTCAGATGAAAAAAATGATGAGGAAGATGAACAATACCAAACGACGCGTCA
>Ga0307511_10006610_pt1 | contig 11687 bp, 19 predicted proteins | sample 13_EM_MG_FD_200266 | JGI IMG/M metagenome (GOLD analysis project Ga0307511, IMG submission 200266) | Populus trichocarpa ectomycorrhiza microbial communities from riparian zone in the Pacific Northwest, United States - 13_EM | ecosystem: Host-associated > Plants > Roots > Unclassified | place...
GCATGATGGCTCATTGTAGATACGTCTAATGTCTTGATGATGCCTAACAAGGTGTTAGGCACTGGTTTTCTAGTATATGTTTTCTCTATACGTGTTTTATCTATGGCAGTTTTGGTGGATTTTATTGGGTTATATCAAGGCACGTTTTTGGCCTGTTTTGGTACCTACTCTTTTTGGACATGTTTGGATTAGGAAGGATTATATTGGGATTAGCCATGTTGTTTTTCCTTGTAGTTTTCTCGTCATATTTCTTGTTTATTACCTGTCATATTCCTGTATCATTCTGGGTTAGTTTCACGTATGTTAGCCTGCTGACCACCATCTCCTGTTATGCCTGCCTAAATTGGGCAGTAGCATATTTTGTTTACTTGTTGGTTGTTTATCTCGTTGGCAGCCTTGTTTCTGTTACCTTGTTAGGCATCATCATGCCAGTGGACGTATCTATAATGAGCCATCATGTATTCATCATGATCTGGCATCATAATGAGTCTTTACTGTTACCTAGTATGAGTCCAAAAAGACTCATTGCCTTAGGAACTCAATATCTATTAAAGATCTGAATTCCGCGGCCTTAGTTAGGACAGTACTCGTTCAGCACAGTCTAGTCTAGTGCCTTCAGAAATACACAAGCTTCACTAGTAATATTCTTGTCTACTTTAACCTCTTGATCCCCAAGCAACCATACACTCAACAACCTCTTAGCCACCTACTATAATCCTATATAGGACATAGTGGGCGTGCTCAAGACCCCATAACCATGTTGGTAGAGCCGAGTTCCTTACAGAACTCCTCTACGAACTTGGCCCACACATACACAAGGTAACAGAAATAAGGCTGCCAAAGAAATAAACAACGAACAAGGAAACAGCAAACGCTAGTGCCTAATTAGGCAGGCATAACAAGAGATAGTAGTCAGAAAGCTAATATACATGAAACTAACCCAGAATGATACAGGAATATGACAAGGAATAATAAAGAAATATGACAAGAAAACTGCAAGGAAGAACGATAAGACTAACACCAAATAATCCTTTCTAATCCAAACATGTCCAAAAAGAGTAGCTGCTAAAACAGGCCAAAAACCTAACTTGATATAAGCCAATAAAATCCACCAAAACTACCACACATAACACACGTTCAAAGAAAACATAAACTAGAAAACTAGTTCCTTAGAATTATCCAGCACTTCAAACCCGAGCTCAACAAGGCTAGTGGAACAGTAGTCCCTATACCTCTCTTGTTACAAATCCCAGATTTTTCCACCACAGCACTAGTAAGTCACCACTAGTCCCCACTTGGCAACCAATACAATCAAAGCCTTGGAAACGAAATTTGCAAGCCACTATGTCAGTACAAGAACCATCCTACGCTAGAATTTCTAGTAGACTCAAAGGCTAAAATCTAGAATTTGGTCCCTTGTAATGAACAATGCCAATAGTAGTACCACGGGCCATTTTCCAGAGTCTATGCTATCACCGGAGTGCTAGTGCATGACTATTATTTGTTCCGCTAAGTCACGGACTCAGAGGGGCTTTGAGAGAATACCAAATTCCCAAGTGGGAAGCGAATTTACAAGTGTAATCTCTCTCTATTGAAGCTATCTAAGACTTGTCTGAACTCTTTCTGAAGTAATCTAATTTGAGAATTCTTGTTCAAAACAGTGGAATGGCTGAGTACTTATACTAGCCGCTGTGGTGAGGCTGAGTATATTGCGGCAATCAGGGTAACTTGGTATATGTGCGCCGAACAGCCAAAACCAGCAAAAGTGGAGTGAATTTTAGTTTCTTTGTTAGGAGAGTTTTGTTAGGAAGGATTGTTCATGAGATTCTAGCCCATCATTTGACAAATATCAGACCTCGCAGAGAATCTTCACCCAATGCTGGTAAGTCTGCCTATTTCGCACGCTCTACCAATCTTCTTTTTCATGTATTTTACGTTTTGCAGCAATAAACGTTTCTTCTCTACTCCTACAGAATTCTAGACAAAAGGTAGAGAGTTCTAGATCTCCTTCTGTTGCGTAATATATGTCAGTAAAAGCTACGGGAGTGATACCAATTCCGGAGCTATTCCTCGATTTTTCCTCTGTTTGTACCAGTTTCCCTCTGTGATCCGGTTATTACGCCAGTTCTCAACTCTCCGGCTCCACACTCAGTTGCCATAGTATCCCTATACAAATAGCGGCTTTATCATATTGGTATTTTCGAGTGGAGAGCTGTGGCGGAAGAATATCCTCATTGCCAGCTAAGAATATTCGATCTTAAGAGAAACTCATACAAATCTTACTGCAGACCGCATACTTGCACAACGAATTTGCATCCATTGTGGGGATCGCAGAACACCCCTTACAGCCATATACTATATCCATATTGCCCCCTCTCCAACACATGACATTGTGGCTCTTTTGGCAATCCTTATTGTTCTATTGTTGCCTGCCCATGTTCTTGTGGGCATCGCCTTGGCGCAAATGGCCTTAATAGAACAATCACTTGCTGGCATATCTATTGAATCCTTGGTTGTCTTGTGTGATGAAGGTTGGTGTGGGTACTTTTGGAACAAAGATAATATTGCACATAAGAATGAAGCAATAGGCCAAGGGTGGAGAGGAGGATCATCGAAAAAAAGATCAAAGAACAATGGACAATCAATCTATTAACAGTTATCGTAGAAGCAGGAACTATCGAGCCTGAAACAGGGAATCTTTTGATATTTTTATTCGCTTTGCACTTCTCGAACATCAAGAACATTCTATCTTCTCTCTTTGCCGTAGTTCTTCTCAAGAAAATTCTGGGAGTGACATACAATCTCTAAAGCCTCCCTAAAATAGGTCAGAGCAAGTACCGTTTTCGAGACAAGGTAAGATGGCGGCTAGGGCATGTGAAACTAGTACGAAAATTGTACCTGTTCAGGCTGGTGCAATGACTTCCGCACTATCTCTTTTCTCTCTACCTCATCAGTTAGAGGCCTCATATTTTGACTGAATTAATATTACTGAATTTTTAGCATGTTGGGAGGATCTGACGATGAACTGGAATGACGGACAGCACATCAAAAAGATGCCATTGTACTGTAAGACTACCTTAGGCTTGTATATTAAAGAGTTGGACATATAACGTGAAGGTAAGAGTTGGGGTGACTTCACCATTGTGCTTAAGTCAGAATTCAGAGAAGCTGATTCGTAGCAAATGCACAATACTGAAACTTATCTTCAGAATCTAATTCAGAAGATGAGGAAGGAGAAAGATCCTTCCATTGCTGCATATAGAACTTTTATTTTTGAATTTGTGCCCAGATCTAATTTCCTTGTTACTAAGTTAGTAATTAACATACATACTTGTATAGTTTTGTTTTTGCAAGCCTTTTCAGACAAAATTGTGGACAAGTTATACAAGAGATGTAAGATTGATATTGACGATACTAGCTTCACTGCTTATGTATGGTTGGAACTGAAAAAGGAGGCAATTAACATCTATACTAAAGACGATTCCTAGATGAGCAAGCTCTAGAAGACCAACAAGGAACTGGAGACCAGTCCAGTTAAGCCAATTCCCAAGATGCGAGAAGAGCAGCTACCGAGATTAGAAGAGGTCGGTACTACCTTGTTGAGTAGGGGAAGATCAGGTGGCCCATTGGACCAAGTCACGAAGCTGATGAAGGACTTGCAACTAAGTCAGGTAGAAGCACAGAAAAGATTTGAGAATGAACTAGTCTTTTTAAGGGACGTTTTCACTAAAGTACCTCCACCTACAACTGCGCATGCTCCTGCGCTGTACTATCCGCCACGCCAATATGGCAATAGACAGTACCAGCCGAACCAGGATAGTCAGATTAACCGTATTCGAGGTTGCTATTGGGACGGGTTAATGCATCGAAAGCATCTCAAGCACGCAATAGCTTGAGGAGGAGTTCATCAGAGAGACAGATTCACTTATATGGGTCAACAAGGTGTCGGAGATGCCATTCTCGTCCCTATTCCGCAAGACGTAGAAGGAAGAATTAAATAGCAAATAGAGTGGGTACATAAGCTCATGCTAATGATTGAAGCGAATCTATCTCACGCCCAGACAATGTTTGTTGTGGACTCCAAGGCGGGGGTATCCTGCAATGTAGTTGAGGAAGCTGAAAAGATCAATGGGGAGCCAGTGGTTTGTAAGACTTCAAAGGAACTTGAAGTTGAAGTTGAAGAAAAAAGAGTTAGAGATGCAGGCGATGAGGGGAATTATACTCAATAAACCGGGCAGCTCTTCAATCCAGATAGACCACCTAAAATCCTTAAATGAGGAGAGAAGTCTAACAAAGAAAATCAGGCTAAAGAAGAGAAGTAATGAAATAGCTTGTGCGGCATGGTTAATATCGATGAGCTCACAAAATGAACATTGGACGCACCGGTACCAGGAGTTTCTGTTCGAGACGTGTTTTCTATCTCGCAAGATATGATCCAACAATGGTTTGGTGTTAAGTGAGTTCCACCGATCAAGGAACATGACACTCAGGAGGTAGATAAGCGAGATGCAATGGCCTTCCCTGAGCGATGGAAGGAAGCTCTCAGAAAGTTGTATACTTGCACTTCACCCAAGTGTAAGGGTCATGTGGAAGAAACTGAATTTGAGATACTCATGGACTCTGGAGCAGAGCTATTTTTAATGTCGAAAGACGTAATCGAGGAATTAGACTTGCCTATCGATCTCGCAGTGGACTGGACAGTAGGAGCGGCAAATAACCAAAGGACGAAGATTTATGGTATTTGTCATGACGTTGAAGTTACTATCGCCGGAATTTTAACGAGATGTAGGTTCTTCGTGCTAGAGAACCTCCCTCAAGACATAATCCTGGGAAGGCCGTGGAAAAGACTAGTTAGAGCGAAGCATGATAATAGGGATGATAGGGGTTGTTTTACAACCATGCATAATGAGCGAGAGAATTCAGTCACTTTTTGTTCTGTTCCACCACATCACGAGAGGAATAGGAGTGAGCCTAGACCGACAAAAGTATGTGGGAAGTTAGAAGGAAAAGACAAGAAAGAAGTAAGATCTCATAACTCGCGTAATCGTAAAGAAAAAGACTACTTGAGTGACACCTGGGAGGAAGTGCATGTTGATGATTAGGAAGAAGTTTTTACCCTGAAAGCAATTCCAGAGAAGGGTGATGTCCAGATGATAGAAGGCAGGATAACTTGCGTAGGATTTGAGCTGAAAAGCTACGCGAGTGATAGGAATCGAACTCACAGGAAATTTCTGGAAGCTCGAACCTTGTATAAACGCAAAAAGGACATAATTCGCATGGCAAATCAGCAACATACGGCAGGTATTAAGCAGGAAGGAAGTGAGAATTGGAAGAAGTTATTGATAGGTCTTCCTTGTTCTAAAAATAAGAAATATCTATAGTTATTTCTTAAGTCTTCTGATATTGAGTGTGGGTCTAAGCTGACTCTGGAGCTCATCGAGAAGTTGAAAATAGGGAAGGGATTTACGAAGGAAGAGCGAGACCTCTTGATGGAGGTTTTGTTTTGTAGAGAGAAGGGTATTACATTCGATTTCAATGAGAAAGGAGTATTTAAGCCTGAAGTTGAGCCACCACATGTTATTCTGACTACGGCACATGAACCTTGGTAAGTAGCCAATTTCGGAGTTCCGAAAGCCTTTAAAGGAGAGGTTATCGAGATCCTTGGGAAAAAGTTGGAATGCGGAGTATTAGAGAGATGTTGTGGCCTATACTGCAACCCTTGGTTTCTGGTACCTAAAAAAGATAAGGGATATCGATTGATTAACGCAGCCCAAAGGTTGAATGCTGTTACTATCAATCATGCAAGTCTACCTCCATCAGCAGAGCAATATAGTGAAGACTTTGCAGGATTTCCAGTATTATCTTTACTAGATTTATTCTCAGAGTATGACCAGATGGCATTAGCTGTGATCTGCAGAGATTTGACAGCCCTCCAAACTCTGTTAAGGCTATAAAGATTGACAACATTACCTTAAGGATACACAAACGGAGTACAAGTCTTTGACATAGTAATGAAGAAGATTTTGAAGGATCAAATCTCAGCCAAGTGAGGAAAGGCATTCATCGATGATGTAGGAGTCAGGCCACCTACCAGAAGCTTGTTTCTAGACTCAAGTGGGAAGCCTATTGAGATCACGCCAGAGATAAGACGATATATTCTCGAAGCTATCGTCTCAATTGATAAGGTGATAGCTGATATCGAAGGAGCTGGAGAAACCTTATTGGGAGCAAAGAGTGAATCTTTAACGGAACAGTTGAAGATTGTTGCGTAGGTATGCGCAATGGATGTGACATCCCCGAAAGACATGAAAACTCGAAAAATTTATAATTGGCTTCTTTGTATCGATCTTTCTGATGTTAGGGTATTCCTAGAGTTATGCATATATTATAGAATATAGATTAAGGACTTCTCGACGATTGCTGAACCCCTCTTTCGCCGGAATAGAAAGGAGGTAGAATTTTATTGGTTTGAAGAACACCAGATAGTGATGGATGAATTAAAGAAGGCATTAACTAGTACTCCAGCCTTGAACCATATTGACTATGAGTCAGGAGGAAAAATTATGTTATCCAGGGACTCCTCATTAGTGGGATGAGGGGCAATCTTATAGCAGGAGGAGCCAAAAACAGGGAAAGGACATCAAGCATGCTTTGAATCGGGTATTGGGACAGAAGCCGAACAGAAATATGCTGCTGGCAAGCTAGAATGCTGCAGGTAATTGAAGGCATTAAAGAAGCTGAGAATGTACCTTTACGGAGTTAGATTTTTAATGGAAATTGACGCAAAGACCCTATTTCACTAGCTGAATCAGCCTGCTTTAGAGTTACCAGGCTTGGTAGTGAACAGATGCCTAGCTTGGATTAGGATGTTTTGTTTTGAAATTAAGCATGTTGCGGGAAAAAGGCATGGAGGCCCTGGTGGACTATCTAGAAGAATATCAGTAGAAGACTCAGACAAAGAAGAAGGAGTGGAAGAACTAGAAGAAGAAATGGATGCTGATCTCGCAGTGAATCAGGTTGATTCGGAAGAAGAAGGGGATAATGAGGATGAGATTGAGGAAGATGACGATCAGGCAATGCCAGATGAGATTAAAAAGGTTTCCAGGTATTTAACAACTATCTATGAAGAGGGCAAGGTGAATCCTGTGGTCTCCCCTATCACTCCAAGGTAGCGTAGGAGGGACGCTGTGAGCGAAACCGAAGGTAAGAGGAGAAGATGTGTGGTAGGTATTCCTGTCATCAACATGGACGTTGATGAAGGAGTAGAAGATCTTAAGAGGGAAGCTCGGGGGAAGGAATAGAAGGATGTGGCTTTGGCGGTGGAGGGGGCCATAAGTGTATTGTTTGGAGAAGGGAGGCCGGCAAAGGAACATGTAACTAGGTTGCTAGGGAAAATTATGAAGGTGTTGAAGACAGAGGTGGTGGAAATTGAGGAAGAGGAGGAATAATCGCTCGCGTAGAACTAGGATATTGGTAGCTACGCGAGTGATGAGAAAGAATGGAATATTCAGTTTTCTTGTATTCTGAAAAGTCCATATTTGCATCTGAATTTTGGAACTTTGACTGCTCATTTTTGATCATAATCACGATCCATTGCCCATGTTTTGTCGCAAGGGGTCTGCGAACTATAAAAAGGGTTGTAGGAAGTGGTGAGGCTAAGTATACTACGGCAATTAGGGTAACTTGGTATATGTGTACCGAACAGCCCTAACCAGCAAAAGTGGAGTGAATTTTAGTTTCTATTTTAGGAGTGTTTTATTAGGAAGGATCATTTGTAAGATTCTAACCCATCATCCAACAACTATCAGACCTCGCAGAGAATCTTCATGCCCTGCTGGCAAGTCTCCCAATTTAGCACACTCTAGCAATCTTCTTTTTCATGTATGTTACGTTTGCAGCAATAAACATTTCTTCTCTAAATCTACAGAATCCTAGACAAAAGGTAGAGACTTCCAGATCTCCATCACTCGCGTAATATACATCAGCAAGAGCTACGGGAGTGATACGAATTCCGGAGCTATTACGCGATATTTCCTCTGTTTGTCCCAATTTCCTCCCATGATTCGGTTATTCCGCCAGTTCTCGACTCTCCGGCTCTACACTCAGTTGCTATAGTATCCATATACTTATAGGGGCTTCATTATACCGCCAATCCTTCTGAAGTCTGAAAAACCTGGTTTCTGGCTGTTCCAGAAAGTACTTCTCCATAATCATAAATACAGGTATGGGAGGTCAAGAATCCAGTACTCAGAAATACAGGTGTGGATCCGTACTACATCACTATATAAGAAAATACATAGGGACTAGATATGCAAAAAGGCAGGAGTACATAAGATACTGTACTTGAGCTATTTGGCATATATGATAAGTGCTAGGAAATGTATACTAAGACAATTATAAGAAATGGTCTTTCGTTACACTTCCCCACTTAAAAGGATTACATACTCTTGTCGCCCTGCTCAAGATGGTGGTAGTCCGAAATAACAAGTACAAGCACGACAGTTATAAAGATTGCAGTGTTTACCCGCAATAGTAGGAGACTAATTTAACTTCCAAATCATCCATAGTAAACAGTAATGATATAGGGAAGAATGAAAACATCTTATAAATACTTTACCTGCCATACCTTCCTGCATTATTCATTTGGAAGGACAATGAAGACCATAGAAAGGAATGAGGGATTGCCAACTTGTTAATTCACCTGGTGCGAATTAGTACTTTAGGAAAACATTAAAGATATCTTCTGCATCATTGATAGCAGCGGGAGTGAGGTCTTGAATGTCAAGACTGTGAGCGAGAGCTCTGTCTTGTTTAGTTTGAACAATTAAGTTGGAAGTTTCTCTTCTGTGACACTTCTTGTATCTCTTAAAGGATCTTCATTGCTTGAAGATGTTGGAGTAGTTTCTGCTTGTCTAAAAGTCTTGAATGATTTCAAGACTAATATCTTCGAAGTTGATCCTACCATCGTCATCACTTCCATAGGCCTTTCAGCATACTAGGTATGGGTACTTGCTAGTATAAGGAGCAGTACAGTAATGGAGTAACCGTTTCACTTCCCATCTACCTTTCTTTACTTCACCAGGTTGGTCCTTAAGATGATTTAGAAAGTTGATTGAATCCTTTTCGATGTTTGGTTTGATGTTGCGGACGTAGGAGAAATTGTGAATAAGAGAAAGTCGACTGTCTGTTGACAGATCAAGGGTATAGTTGTTCCACTTCTTATTGATTGGTTGAATGCAGAACGGTCCGACTCATCTAATCTTGCGTGTCCTAGATGTGTTTCCGAGGTTGATGGTCACTGTAGAGAGAAGAACCTTTTGGCCAGCTGAACGAAGTGGTGGGAAAGACTGCTTCTTATTGACTAGTTTTGCCTACTTGACTTTGGAGAACCATAGGTGGCGTGAGGTGTCAAGGTGACATTCTTGGGCACGGGTATATAGATTAATCAACTACGGGAAGGATGAAGGACATACCTTTGCTTCAAAGCTTAGGAGTGACAAGAAAGGATAGTGTTGTCTTGCAGTGTTGTCTTGAGAGTTCAGTTTCAGCTGAATCTAAGAGTTTGTGTAGCCATTCGTTTCCTTCAACCTTATACGCTTGCGTGGCTTAGAGGATTGCTTGGTTGCCAATTTCTGACTGACTGTCCATCTGAGGGTGGTATGCAGTAGATGGTTTCAACCTGATTCCCTTTCTCCCTGCCCAATCCTTAAAATGGTCTCATATAAAGGGAGTTTCTCGGTCTAAAACAATATTATAGGAGTAACCGATAAGAGAAACAACATGCATATCAAAGGTATCATGCCACTTCTTTGTGGTAAGGTTGTCAAGAACAGGAATGAGAAACATAAATCCTGATTATGTACAGGCAATAATCCAAAGTCTTGAAAAACTAATTATATGATCATCTTCCATAGGAATATTTAGGTATAAGGTAGGGCAATAAGTGAAAACTGGAGACATCTTAAGAAAATTCATAGTGATATCCATGCAGGCTCTTGCAGGAACATGTAACATAGCTACTTGTCCTAGTGGTGGCGTGTAGCTATGCTTTGTCCTTTGACAGGTATCATAACTTGCAACGTATTCCTAAACTAGCCTTGAAAATAACTGTCAAATATATTTATCACTCAACCATTTTAACCTCTTCTCAACTCTGCCATGTGCCATTGCATCATGACCTTTGTTAATTGCAGCTTCGAGATAATTCTTACCATTCATGTGAAACATACTTGGTAGAACCAATCTCAATTCTCCTTTCTTATCCTTCGTATAGAAGAACCCGTTGTCCTTGCTTACTCCTTTCTTCCCTTATGGAGTGTTGTAGAGCTAGCTCCACATGAGGCATATCCCAATGTATGCGATAGAGACATTCCTCATTGTATTATCAATGTCAAAATGAGCAGCAAGATAGAAGTCAAGGTCTTCCTTGGGATCGTCTTAGAGATCGAGGTATATCTTTGCCATATGGGTTGCTGGCATGATCCTACACCTGAGTTCATCGTCCACCTTGCATTTTGTCTTACATGTTGAAGCATAGTATCCCTCACCTTTGCAGGAGTGGCAAGGACAAGTGGCAGAAGGTGCAGGAGGAATTGACATCTTCCCCTGTTGTTAGGGATTGTGAACAGGATTGTTTTCATCAATAGTTGTGTTAAGTTGGTGGTGCATAAATCCCACTCTTGGTACATATCTTACAGGATAAGTAGGGGATAGGTGGGTGTTATGACCTTGATGAAATCCACTAGCTGCTGTGGATGCTGCGTTGCCTTGTGATCTAGTAACGGTGACTGCAGCAGAGAGAAAGGAATATCTTTCCTCATCTGGTAAAATCTTGAGGTTATAGTCCTAGTGATTGTTTTGGCTGGGTTGCTGATTCCATGGGTCATGGCGAGCAATAGAGGTTTTCCTAATTGCCCATTCTTCCACAGTCTACATGTGGGTGCGGTTAGGAGCTTCTTTGATATTAAGCTTAGCAATATTAATATTGAGAGTCTCAGAGGTGAGGATATTAGTAGGAGGAATAGTGGTAGCTTTCAACTTCCATGAGTGTCACTAACTTGACTAGAATTCCTTCTCCTTCTGAAAAACTACCTCCGCCATAGTGCAGTCTAAACATCGCTATCCATAAGTTCAATAAACTGAGCATCTGGTGGTGGGAAAGTAAGGGTTCACATTCTGGTGTAAACTACTATGCAGCAGCAGTAGTAATAATGACAGTTTGTATTATGTTGCTTTTTAGGCTACTTGTAGTGTTCCTAGGTCTCATCGAGGACATATGTAATGATGTTGGGAAAATTCTTATTGTTAATGATATGGGAGGTATCATCTGCAGGAGCTCTGATGTGATAATAACCATTTAATTGATCATGTACAACAACGTGTGTGTGAGGATCAAACACATACCTATTAAAGATTTCTTCGTGGATAGTGGATGGGGTATGCTTATGTAATGGGCGATGCCAATAGTAGCACCGCGGGCCGTTTAACAGAGTCTATACTATCACCAGAGTGATAGTGTATGTCTGTTATAGGTTCCGCTAAGTCGAGGACTTAGAGGGTCTTTGAGAGCATACAGATTTCCCAAGCGGGAAGAGAATTAACAGATGTAATCTCTCTGTATTGAAGCTATCTAAGGCTTGTCTGAACTCTGTCTGAAGTGATCTGATCTGAGAATCCTCCTTCAGAAG
>Ga0307511_10006611_pt1 | contig 11687 bp, 13 predicted proteins | sample 13_EM_MG_FD_200266 | JGI IMG/M metagenome (GOLD analysis project Ga0307511, IMG submission 200266) | Populus trichocarpa ectomycorrhiza microbial communities from riparian zone in the Pacific Northwest, United States - 13_EM | ecosystem: Host-associated > Plants > Roots > Unclassified | place...
GGCTAATGCTCCGGGTGACCTGCTCTGCGAGCGGGACGGCCGGTGTCACCTGCTCCCGGCATGCCAACACATTGTTCTTCATTTGTTTGTCGGTGCCTGGTGCCCGGTGAGATACCCACGGCTAATGGCGCCGGTGTGGGGGCCTCGACCATTGTAGCCTGTGGGGGGGCTGCATTCTTCTTGAACGGGAACGGTGAAGGTGAGTGATGAGTTGAGCTGAAAGCCGTCAATGTGTGAGCCGCTGGGTGTTGACTGATAGGTTCTCGGTGTTGTTTGATATGTTTGGTGAGGTTGGTTGGGGGTGGCCAAGAAACAGGTGGATTTCGGAAAGTCAATCGCCAACACACGCGACTAAGGGAAGGTGAACAAGAGCAGATTCTCACTACTAGAGCGACCAACAAATTATCCCACGACAGAGACAGTGCCGAACTACACCTACATGCCGCCAAAGACTGGGACCAACAAGACACAAGCACAGACCTCTCCGGATATTTTCGACCTATCCCCGAGGGCGAGGGTGGAGCTCGCCGCATCAGTGAAAGACGCAGAAGAAGGGGTGCACAAGAGGAAAGAACTAGCAAGAAGGATCGCGGAAGACAACGCAGAACTCCGGAAGATGGACATCAACGCAGAAGCTCAACTCGTCGCAGAATCCAAGGAAGCAGAGGCAGCAAGGAAGCCCGAGATGGCACGGCGGCGGAGGAAGAAGCCCCCACGGGTTGGTTCGGCAAGCACAACACGGGGCACCCCATGACAGGCAGAAAAGAGCAGGAGAATGGGTAACAGACACCCTAGCACAAGGAAGGCGAGAGAGAACGACCGCAAGTCAGCTCACAAGTGGACAAACCCAGAGGGTCTGGACCTGGGGGATTTTTAAGAAGGCGAACCAGGCTTCATCACCCACCAACGCAGCATGGCAAACAATATAGCATGCCACAACCTTGGGAAAACCCCACCGCCACACGACACCCTGGCATCTCTCCAGAATTACGCAGAGAACCTCCCGCAAAGGGAGAGCAAGGAACCCTTCAGAAAAGGAAAAGGAAAAGCAGGACAAATGATGAGCGCAGAGACAATAGGCGTTCCGGCCATCACAAAGCTCATGGACGTCAAAGCTCCAGACGCCCCGAAGGGCCCGGGAGTCAGCATCTTTGGGCATCAAGAAATCTCACACACCGGTCAGATAGGGGAACGAATCGGCACAGTGGATCAGGAAGTCAGCCGAACAAAAGCCCTGATCATGGCCTACCCCCCTGCCCTAGGAGTAGCCAACGGAAGGAAGAACTAGCGGATGCCTTCAACCAGAGGACTGAAGACCTCGAATTAAACCACGATATTGACGTCAGAGAAGTCACCACGGTAGCTTCCTACCCGACCGAGGTCCTGCTTACCGTGGGCCACAGAGTAGGCCTAGGAGGTGGGGAACTGGTCGCGGCGATGACCAAGCTTCAAAGAATGATCATCCCAGGCAACACCGCAAACAGGTTACCCCAGGTTAGCCTGTCCAGGGACACCATGGAATTGGTTATCCCAAATGTGGACTTCGAAGGCAGAGCCAGGGCCCAGGAAGTAGTGGACAATGTATGCAGGAAGCTGGGGCTAAAGACAACAGCCGGACCGGCCAAATGGCTAACCAAACACCACAACCGGGAGGGATACCAGAACAGGAACACATCCACCAGGATCTCAGTACAAACCGAGTCGCTGAAGGCGCTCAACCAAGCAATCCCGATACAAGTACCACAGAGCGCGGCGAAAATTTTGATTTATAGAAGGCAGGACGACAAAGCCTATTATGTTGATGAAGCGGGATTCACCGTTACCAATGCCAGGCCATCGGCATCTCCGGAACCCATCAAACAATGGACCTTCTGCACTTACCCCAACAAGGCCAACCATGAGGAAACAGAATGTTACACAAAGAAGTATGGCCAGAAGCGACAGACCAGGGACACTCAAAGGCGGGAAACTGCCCGAAGCAATGTTTAAGTCGGAAATGGCGGGGGGGGTGAAAAACGAGGAAGGAACCAGACGGAAAGGAGGAGGAAAAACAGAAATTCCAAAGACAGTGACAACACCACAAACGGCAGCGAGACATACACATCATCAAGCGAACGAACACCACCTCATCACACTCATACACCTTCACTCACACCATCACAATGCATTACACAGACACAGACACCAACAAACCACACTCAGACATCAAAACACACAACCAAGCCCTCTCCCCTCAGTGGCACTCTCAGCGTAAGCTACATCAACGTGGGCCGCTCTCAGGCAGTCACTCATGCAGCGTTACACGCAACCCAACATCATGACGTCCTTTTCATCGGCGAGCTATTCATCGCCACTGTCCAGAATGGAGACCCAGGCCACCAGTCACACCCAGCGTTCAGAAGATGCACCCAGATTACCAAACGAACAAAACTAATAGGATTTGTGAACATGAAGGTCAGTTCTGTGAAGGGCTCGATAAACGCAGCTGGAACAGTAGGCACCATCTCTATTGGGCTCACACACCTAGTGGGTGTATACCTGAACGGGAAATCCCCTATCTAAGACCTCAGAGATGACCTCGCCCACATAACCAAAGCAGGGAGAGTGGCAGTCGTAGGAGACTTCAATGCACAATCAACAATATGGGGCGCTAGCCACAACAACTCGAGAGGGAAAGAAGTAGTGAAGTGGGCAATCGCACGCAACATGTCCCAACACACACACGTCGTCCGACTTGGAGAGGAGGCAACCAAGTGTCCACTCTAGACTTGATTTTCACTAATCCCCTGGCCACCTTCTGGAACAACAACCTCCACCACGCTCACCTAGGCTCCGACCACGATCTCATTTCGGGCACCTGCTCCACCCTAATCAAAAGGAACCGAGTTTAAACAAGTCCTGACCGGAAGGCATGGAGCAAGTACATCGAGGAAGAGGTACCTTTCCTTCTACAAATGGTAGGGGACGCGTACAGAGAACAAGTCAAACTCGCGGACCGGTTCAGCAGGATAAAGACAGCTTCTTACAGGCCCAAAAATGGTGGGACGACGAGGTCTCAACACAACTCGAGACAGTCAAACGAGCCCCCCCAGATCTATTCCCAGACGCATCCAAGGCCTTCAAGAAACTAGTTCGCAAAAAGAAAAGGGAGTGCTGGAGCAAATTCCCAGTGGACTCGGGCACCAGAGACCCATAGGAGGTAGTACGCATAGCCAAAAACCCCTTCGGAACGAACCAGGCCCTAGGAGATATCACCGGGGAAGATGGGGCCATCATCTTCTCGCAAGAAGATCTAGTAAAAGCATTCGAGAAACACAACCTAAGCAAGGCCGCACGGGCAGAGAGCCCCTTGGTAGTGAGGAGCCCAGTTGGCTGCAAACCAGCAAACGAAGAACCAGTGGCACTCGTCAGAGAGGATCTCAAGAAAACTGACACCAACAACTCCCCAGGCCCCGACCGGATCCCCTACCGCCTCTTGAAGCTTATACAAGATAGCAATCTAGGCAAGGCGATCCTCAATGACATAGCTAGGGTAGCGGACGGCAAGGTCGCCATTCCCACGGAGACACAAGGACCCAAAAAGGTCATGATCCCGAAACCGGGGAAGGACATAACGAAGGTCAAGGGCTGGAGCAATAACAGACTAGCCTTCCAACCGCACATGCCTAGATGCTCACATCAACAAGGCCAAAGGCCTAATGAACGTCAGGATAAGGCTAGGGAATGCTAATGGGGGAATTAGCCCAAGAGCCCTCAGAAGTCTCTACACGGGGGCCATCTGACTAATCTTCACCTGGGGGTTGGAGCGCTGGAATGGCCCACACAACAAGACCAACATCAGCAAAATGGAAAGGAAGAATACCAATACCTAAGGAAGATCACAGGTGGATATCACGGCAGTAGCAAAGAGAAACTGGCATACAGCGCAGGCGTAGAACCGCTTCAAGTCAAACTAGATGACCCGTCCACCTCCTGGTCAGCCAAATCCCTACGAACGGGAGACCCAATCATACGCTCCCTTATCTACTCACGCCGCTCCCCAGGCTGCACCGACTAGCACGATGGTACAAGGAGACACGGTACCATCACCGACAGCCTCATCGCAAGCGCTGTCTACATATCCCCCGTTCCCTCCCCGCGTCCAGGTCCTACGGGGACAGCGGCTCCTGCTACACGACAAATATCACCCACCTCCCCCTCTTGGACCCCAAAGACCAACGCTCTAAGGAAAAGGGTTACTGGACAGGCGCGATAGGAGGAATGATGGAATAAGGCTAGAAAATTATATACACGGACGGGACAGGGAGACAAGAAGGCGCCGCCGCAGCAGCAGTAAGTGAAGGAAGAACGTTCAAGTCCTTCGCATGCTAAGACGGGGAAATCTCGTCCTATGCAGAGATGAAAAGCGGGAGTGCGATGTGTGTAATACACGTCGAGTAGCATTTGGCTTCTGGTATTCCTGAAAACTAACCGACTGGGTCCCAAGAGAATTGAAAAGGGGTTGGTGGTGTATTGCCTCTCGACTGATAGTCTCCTTTGCAGTGCACTCCCCCACCCTGTCCCGGTGGGAGCGGAGGCCGCCTTCCCTGTACCACTTAGATCCATGCCGCTCGACTGATATTCTTGACTGTTACGATATGGATTCCCTCTCCTTAAAGTCCTGGTGAGGGCCCCTGACAGTCGAATGGCTGTAGTTGGGTCGAAATGCACCTAGGGTCGAGGAATCTAGGCGAGGGTAGAGACACTAACCCATCATAGAGAGAGCACCCCCAGTCATATATATAAGACCAGCGCTGTGGGATGACGGACTCAGTCATGAGCAACTCTTCATTTAAGAAGTAGTCCCACTTATCTTTGGAGAAAAGACTCACTGCCATTCACGTACGCTAGGTTTAGTCTGGTAGAAATCCGGTTGGGCATAGAGAGATCACATCTCGTATAGACAGACATGGCTAGTACTACCCACAGGTGGTTTCCTCTAGTACTTGGTATGTAATAGTTAGTTACAGGACGATCTTTAGTTCAGTGTCATCTATGAATTGTACACAATGAGCAGTAGTATTTATAGCAATGTACCTATAGAGACCAGTAGCAAGATATCAGCCGTGGAGGTGGAAGTTTGAATGTAGTACCAGTTACAACACGAAGGGGTGAGAAATATAGGGTGGGGTAAAGCCTTACATACTTTTCGGTGCACTATGAAAGTAATAAGTTTCATTATATGTGTTCTTACACATGGTATACAAATTCCTGAAGTTGTAGATTGTTTGCAGTATAATGGTTTAATAGGACAAAGGTGGATGTTCATCTCAATGAAGTTAACAATACGTACGCAATATACCTATGGAAGGTTAAAAAGCAAGGGCAAATACTATAGCAAGGTAGTAGCTATAGAGTTCTCTACTATTAGCAATAAAATTAGCAGTAACTTATTTGGATGCAGTACAAGTTGTAGAAAGCAGAAGATGCTGTATGTATATCCCATAGTGAAACTAAAAACTATTGAAGAAGGAATTGAAGATTATATGGCTTAGGGATTCTCCAGCATTGAGCTGGCCTTACTACGATATTAATCAGAACCTAAAATATGGGTAGGGGAGAACGTTGTTGGCCCAGGGCTAGAATAAAAAGCAGCCACCTCACATCTCTGGAATTTATACGATATCGCCACTAATAGGTCCAGTAGGACCCCAAAAGGAACAAGTGCAAGTTATACCATTTGCTATAAATCTGATATTGACTACTAGTAGTAATGTAAGAATGACTTAATATAGCATTTAGATATAAACCTAGCCTAATTTAAGGCTCTCTCATTTGTACTCATAACATCTAAGTAACTCCAGAAACAGGCCATTTTACCTGATATAGAAAACATAGATATAAGTCTATATTTTATCATAAATGGCAGTATAAGGAAATGATATTCTTAATAGATTGATGTATTAATATATCACTTATATACTCTAAACCAATAACTTATACCTATGGTACTACTAAGTTGTAATTAACCTTTTTGGTTAAGATTGTTGGGAAGATCATAAACAATTTCTTATAAGTGAATAATCTCCTGTCAAACATATCTCACTTTAAGGTTATAATATACTTAAAAAGTCAAAGATGAATTTAGAATAATGTATGACTCCCTACTATAGTATAGCCATGATAGTAAGTAATAGCTAGTCTTCTTATATAATACTTAAGGGCTATAGGTCTACATCTTCAGAGAGGGTATAGACCTAAAGAAAACAAAAATATCATAGTTAGGTACAGGAAATGTAAGAGTTCTGCTACTTAATTCTAGTCCTATGAGAACTCTTACTCAGAATTTAATAATCCAATAGCAGAATCCAAATACTTAGTCCTCAAAGTACTTTGTATTTTTGTAATATTACTGTATAGTAATATTACAATCTAAATACTTGAGATAGCAATTTCCTAAAATTTATGCTATTCTTTTTACTACCAAACATTAAAGGAAAGCTAGGACCTTTCTATTTCATGCACCAAATCAATCACTATACTCCTGTAGTGGGACAGTATCTTAACACCTTATATAACCTATACATCTGTAAAGGCAAAGAGGCCAAACAGGAGAATAAGAAAATGTCAATTCTACAACTTCTATAACAAAGTCAAAAGGTTCATCTCTCTACTGAATATATTAACCTTCTATAATACATCTATAAAATACAAGGCTAGATAGGTTAAACTATTCTATATCCAAGACATTACTAAAAGCTAAAGAAACTATAATTTGTATATGTTAATGGACAATTGACTCTTACTCATCCATATTACCTTCCAAATTAGTAACATCAAATGTATTATTGAAAACAATTAATATGACTTCCCTAGTTGAAATAGTTAGCAACCTAGGTAGCTGATGGAAGGTATATGAGAAGTTAAAAGGCTATAAGGAAGTGATATTCTCAGTATACTGATCAATCACCACCTCACAACTTACCTTGAACCAACATCCAGTATTTAATTCCTTACTAAGTTATACTAACCTCCTTGAATAATTATGTTGCAAGAATCACATGTATTTCCTTATTTTTCACATGTCAACTATGAGTCACATAAGACTGACTAATTTCCTATGACTTCTAAGTTATGACTCACTTAATGAGTTAGGGATGGATTTCAAATCATGTATGACTCACTACTATGGTACAGGTACAATAGTGAGTTACCATTAGCCTTAGCAAGTAATACTTAAGGGCTAAAAGTCTGCATTCAAAGAAGGGAAGTAGACTGGGAGAAGACAGACACAGAATAGTTAGATACAACAAATAAAAGAGTACCACTGGTTAATTCTAGTCCCATGAGGACTCTGATTCAGAACTTAGTAATCTAATACTAGAAACCAAACACTTAGCCTTTAAAGTACTTAGTAGTCCTGAAATATTAATTCAGCGTAATATTCCACATTAAATACTTTAGGTCCCTATTTACATTTTTTTAACCTAAGAAAGACTTTTATATCAAGGCAGGCTAGATCACCCTGGCCTATAATCTTATGCATAAGTAGTAAAAGGAAACTACTTACCAAGTACTACAACTCTATAGTAGATAAGAAACCATAGTAAAACCACGCCTGATAGTTAGCAAAGAAACAATATACAACAAGCAATAGTACAACAGAATCTGCATATTAATTAGAACAGAAACCTACAATAACTGCATAAGTAGACAACAGAAAGATATCACATTAGCAGATATTTACAATAAACTAACACCAGAACAAAAGAAATATAAAGAAGCAGTTATATTAACTGCTAAGAGTGAGTACTAAGGAAAGGCTCATCAACAAACCTTGTAGGCAATATTGGTAAAAGAACCAAGAAAAGCAATTAAGAAAACTTACTTGCAACACTCATTGCATTACCAACAAGCAGAAGAGTGGTACGCCCCCAAAGGATACCTAGTATCCCAACCCCAAGAAAACCCCAAGGAAAACCACCAGTCACACCTGTCCTTACACTCCCAGTAAGGATACCCCCTATACTTCTCCTGCCAGAAAGAATGGGCCTCCGTGGCAGTCCAACCCCTAAGCCTCCAAGAAGTACGTCTCATGTAAGTAGGAGGAATACCCCTAAGAGTAGTATTGAGGTCATTAACAAACCTGACCTCCTTAACCTTTTTTTGCCTACCAAAAGAAGGATCAGACTTAACAGAAGAAGGCAGTGGCCTAGCCCCAATCTGCCCAAAAAAATAGTTTTTAGGCCTATCATAAGAAACTGAAAAGGATTCCTCCTCATCAGGATCCACAAAAGAAGGAATAGCTGGAAGGAAACAAAGCCTTCCAAGGTTATCAGTAGTATAATTCCTAAAGATAGACATATTTGCTACCCCTAGAAAAGGAAATAAGGGCGTCAGAAAGGGCACTAAGGGAAGAAGAAAGGCCTTAACTCCTGATGAGGCAAAAGCACTACTTAAAGAATTACTACCCCCAGAAACACCAAAAAAAGCAATTTCAACTGGACTAAATATCCCAGAAAAAGATACTGTACAAAAAACAATCACATTGGAAGAAAAAGGTTTAATACAAACAAGAATAATTAGAACTCCAGTTGCAACAAAATAATACTGAGATAATATTCTTAACAAATGGAATTAATACATGAATCAAGTCCAGACATATTGCCTCCTCAACCAATATGACTTAGCTATTGAAGAAATAGGGCTAATCTTACAAGCATATTTGAACTATGTGAACTACCAAGAGGCATCAGAGTTAAGCAACCATAAATTACAAAATATGGAACTAAATGTAGGATTCAAGACAAGACTAGAACAACCAATAGGCAATCCAGGAAAAAGTATACCTTGGCTAATAAAGAACTGGCCAGAAATAGAACAATACCTTATGTTAAGAACCCTACATAAACTAGAAACTCCAGAAATAATAAACCCACATGACAAAGAAAGAACCGAGGAACAAGAAGAAGAAACAGAATGGCGAAATGAAGATCCATTTATCATAAAACCCTAGACACAACTAGGAAAAGGATCAGGAAGTGGATCAAAAGATAGGCCACAAACACCTCGGGGTAAAGGTAAAGGAACAGAACAACAACCACAAATATCTGAGAAACAAAAGAAAGATAAACCCTTACCACAAAAGAAGAAGGTCCAAATAAGACCAGAAATAGAACCAGACCCAAGAAGTAGCTCCAGTAGTGATGAAAGTGGAGCCAGTAGCAAGGATAAGGATAGTTACTCTGACTATGAAAAATCTGAAACAGAAACAGATAGGTCAGTAAGAGATATAACACCACGCCAGAAGAAATGGGAAAAAGTCACTACAATCAAGCAACACACCAATAAGATCAAAGAAGATACCATTAAAAAGGTAACCAGGCTTGCAAAAATAAAAGAGCCAGAAGCCTTTGATGGCAAAGCAGAGAAATGGAAGTACACAATTACCTTTGATGAATATATGGAACAGTTGGTAAGATGGTGGAAATAGTAAGGCTTGGATATTGAAAAAGAAGAAGCTTTGGAATGGGCAAGCTTTCAATTCCCTGGTATGGTTGCTAGATGGTTGAAAGACTATAGTGAGAAACCTAAACCAAGGAAGTGGCATATATATGATTTTATGGTTTTTCTGAGAAAAAAGATTATCCCATCCACAGCAAGGGAAGAACTATGGAAAAGGTATGAAGGCTGCCACCAAGCACAATTTAGACAATATAGCGCTGTCAACACATTTGTACAACATCTGCAAGACTACCAACTCAGATATAGAGACAATGAGGGAAATCTCTTATTTCAGACCATGTACTCAAAGTGAAATTTGTAAATAGTTTAACCTACCTAATTAAACAACAAGTTAAATTAGCAGTTGATTGGTATATGTCATTTGAACAAATTGTCAACAAGGCAGAACAAGTACAAGCTACTATGAAACAGACTCATAAACCTCTATCAATGATAAACCAAAATAGAAAACCAACCCCACCAGGAAAACAATAGTCAGCAGGAAAACTAATAAAATTTGTCAAGTCAAATTACAAATTCCCTACTGAAAAGAAAAAGATTGCAGCTCCTGCAGCCAGAGCAAAAGAAGGACCAGAAGGACTGTATGGTAATTTCCCTATGGCTAGAAAAAGAAAAGATGATATGACAAATGTCTTATCTTTGGGAGAAAGGGAAAAACTTAAACAGGAAGGTAAATGTTGTCATTGCAAGCAAACTGGTAATATGGCATCACAGTGCCCACAAAAGAAAACCATGACCTCATTATAGCAAAAGATCAGCCAACAGCAATACCAAAATAGAAATAGGAATCTCAAGGTCAAAGTTAAAACTGCAGCCCTTAATATGGAAATACAGTCAGCACTAATGCAGGTAATGAAAGGCCCTACCAAGAGCAGGACCTTCACTATACCTGAAGCAAGAAAAGAAACTATGGCTGCAGAAATAACAATAAATGTATACAAGGCTCATGAACTACTAGACCCATATACACAAAGAGGAGACCCGAAATCAAATAATTTCGGCACCCTGTTTAAACTACCATTAACACAATTGAAAAAGAAACCCCTAGAAACAGCAATCCAAGGAAGCAGATCACCTATGACAAATAAAACAAGAGTGATTATCAACGTACAACGATATGAGGAAGAAAGAAACTTCTATGTAGCCAATCTTAGAAATTGAGATGCTATATTAGGAGAACCAGCATTAAAGAAACTAAAAGCAATGATGAATATTCATAATAAGATGATAAATATCCAACCACCAGGAATAGCTAGATATGACCGTATAATGTTACAAAAAACTGGAAATGACTCAATAAGATCTGCAGCAACATCATCTGCAAAGAATCTAGGATGCCCCTAGTGCCTCAGGCGCCACCCGCGCCATCTAGGGGCATGCTGACAATCTTGAAGGCCACGGTCCGGACGTAGGGCGCGCTGACGCCACTGGTTCGGAACGCTGGCGTCAGGGCGCTACAGACGCTATAAATGCAGCCGAATATGCCCTAAAAATACGTTACTACGGGCTGGAATAGCTGCTATTTTGGCGCCGGGATGTGAGAGATCTTAGGGTGTGGCGCTCTGACGCCCTTAAGGCATAAGGGGCTCTAGAGGCAACTGCCAAAGTGTGGGTGTCAGGGCGCCACTACATGGTGTCAGGGCGCCCAAAATTCGTTCCTGATGATGGATGCAACCAATATGTGAAATAGTACGTAAATCATCAGCAAACCCACACTCAGATGCAGAATCAAATAGATGTAAAGGAAGACTGTTTCTTATATTTGTCTTAGTACACATTTCCTAGCACCTATCATGTGTACCAGATAGCTCGAGCATAGTACCTTATGTACTACTATCTTGAGCATATCCAGTCCTTATGTACTTTTCCTTTATCATGATGCATTACACATCCACACTTGTATTTCTGAGTACTGGAGGCCTGATGTAAATGGGGACCTAAAGTATTTAGGGTGGAATATTACCCTGAAGTAATATTCAAGGACTACTAAGTACTTTAAAGGCTAAGAGTTTGGTTTCTAGTATTGGATTGCTAAGTTCTGAGTAAGAGTCCTCATGAGACTAGAAGTAACCAGTGGAACTCTTATATTTGTTGTATCTAACTATTCTGTGTCTGTCTTCTCCAGGTCTGCTCCCTCTCTCTGGAGGCAGGCCTTGAGCCCTTAAATATTACATGCCAAGACT
>Ga0307511_10006612_pt1 | contig 11684 bp, 4 predicted proteins | sample 13_EM_MG_FD_200266 | JGI IMG/M metagenome (GOLD analysis project Ga0307511, IMG submission 200266) | Populus trichocarpa ectomycorrhiza microbial communities from riparian zone in the Pacific Northwest, United States - 13_EM | ecosystem: Host-associated > Plants > Roots > Unclassified | place...
TATCTAATATTGATTTAAGAGCCATCTAATTGGAGATTGAAAACACAACAAATATGATGCGCCACAATAACACTTTAGTAGTTAATAAAACCATGCAGGTCATGGTTGACCTGTTAGTATATATGCTCTATAACATTGAATTTGTTCAATGTAAACTTATTTAATTATTAATAAAGACTAATTTATCTTTAACATTCATCAAATATTTGATTTATAAATCTAATATTTAATTAATAAATCTAAAGTAAAGATAAAGTTCTAGAAATAAAAATGCTTTGCAAAGGAAATTATAAAGTTTTTATAATTAAGAGATTTATATTGAATCAAAACATTGTTCCTAAATGTTCCTGATTAATGTTCTATTAAGACTAAACATTAATTAGAGTCATTGGGACTTGTACATATTATGTTATTTTCTTTTGTAAAATGAAACAATTATTCTCATAAGCTAAGATATGAAGTATACCTAAAACTAATATGTAGGTTCTTGTCATATCATATGTACATTAAACTAACCCGCATGAGAATTTCATATAAAGAGATCATTTATATCTATGAAAAGGCTCATGTGATGGTTGTGTAAGTGATGCTTAAACTTGAAATCACTAAGTTAATTTATATAGAAAATGTTATATTTTAATCATGTTATATGTTGTCCTAATCAAAGGTAACAAACAGGTAGATATTGAGTATAACATGAACAAGATGAAGACATTTAAGTAATTAATATAAGATTCATCACCCTAGATGAATTAAGAAAAATGTTCTATCTATTCTCAAATAGTATTGATTATAAATCATTGCGCAAGGTGGAATGATAATTGAAAAGATTTTCAAATCTTATTCAAATAATCAATGACTATGATGTTGAGAATAAACATGATTTGATAAAATAGACACACTTTATGCTATAACATTCATTGTTGATAAAGAGATAATAATTACAGTAAGAAATTGATCATTAAAAGGTTAAGTCAAATTATTTATGACTTTTCTAAAATTTAAGGAGGTTGCAAGAAATTATATTTGATATTCAAATATAAATCAATTAATTATTGAATCGATAATAAATTATTTTATTTTATTTTATTTAGGATTGCGATTTATATTTAAGTCAACCTATTAAGGAACTTAATGGGTCACACACATAAGAACCGTTAGTTAAAAATTAAACTGGGATGATTAATCAAGTGTGACCTGATTGTAAATAAATTTTAAAAATGAAGGATTATAATTTAATTTATACAAGGAATTACAATTCTAGACCTTGAAAAAATCATGTAAGGATTTGATTTAATAAATTTTTAAAAATTATCCTAAAATAATATATGTGATATTATTCAGGCGGCAAATTAATATTTTGCTATTTATAGTGTTTTCAGATTTTTCTATAAATAGAATGTTATATCTCTTATTTTCTATATAGTAAATAGTATGTAGTACAATATAGAATATCTAAAAAACACAAAAGAAAAGAGATAGCACTCAAAGGTATAATAATACCTCTCTCCTAAAAGATTAAGAAGACTTCTCACTAGTGGTTTGTGTGAATTACTGTTAGAGACCGGACATTTAAAAGACATGTAATTTGCGATAACCCAACCTTGAAGCAATTATTTAAATCCAAAAAGAACATCTTATCTTCAGGTAATCTTTGTATAAACCTTAAATAACTCTAGATCTGTCTAATGAGATCTTGAGACTATTGAGAATTTTTAAATTTAATTTTTTTCTGCGTGTCTGTGTTTTGAGAAAACCAACACGATCAACTCAATTAGATTTAGAATATGAGATAAAATTGATCTCTCATGTAAACACCTAATGGACAAGTATAAGGTTATTTTTCAACAGCAAACTCTTTAATAAAAACATATGGAAGTTCTTAACTACATCCATGGTATCACCTATTTGCATAGCAAATATAGTTGCAACCCTAACAAAATTTGAGCATGATCCCACAAAAGTTGTCAGCTACTATACAGGTGTACAAGTAGCCTCAGGCCAATTACATTGCCCAATAGCCTTACTGGTAGACAATTTAACTTGTGCTTAGGTAATACAATACCCTATAAGCTACCTTTAAGCAAGGCAATATCAATCCTTATGTACCTTAAGAACCCATTGTTGGATATAAACCAAAATTTTTTTTGATAAGATTGAACCAGTGTAACACTTACGAGAGATGGATCTAGAAATCAAGTGTACAACAAGACTTGCATACCATCATTCATACTAGGGGTGAGCAAAAAACCTAAAAACCAATTAAACCGAGATAACAAAAAAAAATTAATCTAGAAAACTGAATCAAGAAAAAAAATTAACCGATTAGAAAATCATAAAAAAAATCTAGTTCGGTTTGATTTTGGTTTCAAATGCTTGAAATCGATTGAACCGAACCAGTTCAACCAGCACTTTGAACAAATAAAAGAGAGTATAAATAATCTAACCCTAACCTAAACCAAAGTAGCCCCCTTAGCCCCCTTTTCTCTCAACCTCTCATCTCTCTCAAATCCATCCATATATCTTATCTTCTGCTCCATGCTCTTTTCTCTCTCTTAACCTAAAAGATCGTTGTTGAGTTGATCTCAGAGTACTTCCTTTTGCTTTTAAAGTAGTTGGCTGAGCAGATCTGTTTTCCTTTCAGTTTCAACCGATTTTCAGCTTCTATTTTCCTTGACACTTTGTGGGGTATTTTGGGTTTTTTTTTTTCCTTTTTCCATGTTGTAATTTGTAACTCTGATTTTGCTTGTATGTTAAATAGAATTCAATCAGGTCTTAGACCATGTAAACTGGAATAAGTTCCTGAATTTTGTTTTTCCTGCCATTTTTTCTTTTCTTCATGGTTGTATATATATATTTTGCTTTTGTTCATACGGACTGTAAAAATCATAAGGTTCTAAAGAGGAGTGAATAATTGTAAGTGGTAGTTGGAAAAATTGGATAAAGTATTGTTTTACACGTCTGGAAACTGATGATTCGATCTATAGACTTCGATTTGATATGAACTTCTCCTAGGCTTATAGTTATAAGTTTCTTCTTGGTTTTACCAGTTTTTGAACAACATAAACTGAACTGAACCGAACCGAAATCGATCGATTTGAATCGGTTTCGATTTAGTTTTGGTTTTGAATTTTAAAAAATAATAATTTTGGTTTGGTTATTTTTTTCAAGTGAAAACCAAACCGAACCGAATCAAAAATAATCAACCCAAATTCATACCCTGAATAGGTTGATCGACTCCATCCAATTCCTAGAGAAATTAACATTATTTATTTCAAATAGATCTCTTGGAAAGATAATGAGTCAACAAGGAACATATCATCAAATTCACTTATTAATTAGGTGATGGTGTTGCCAATCCCTTAATAAAACTAATGTTATTTGGTTTTTTATTGATCAAAATGCCTTCCATTGCTTCTCTTTATTGTAATCCAATTCCATTAATAGTTTATAGAGACTCATTTTCATGATCACTTTTACAAAATAGAACTAGAGGTAACACTAACTAACTTGACCAAGATTTTTCAAGACCTGGGAGAATCCATAGAAAGTTGTGCACTTCACTTTAGAACTCTAGAAAACAACAAAACCATAGTTATAACAGAGTAGGAATGTATCAAGTTAATTCTAGAGGGGATGCAATGGAATATTAGAAAGAGATTTGTTGAAACCAAATATATTGATATCTATATCTTTATTGATTATGTTGCTCGAGAAAAAAATACTAGTAGATAATTATAATTGATTTGCAAGGCTTTTATCTACCTCTACTTAGAATTTAATTGCTAATTATAGTTTATCCACCATGAAAATTAAATAGCATGTTGATCCGGATTACCTGAGTTATCGATAAAATTAACACTTATTAAATTATTAAAAAAAAAGATAAATACATGACTTGATTATTCAAATTATTGGAATATTTTAAAATTATTGACACCTTTTGCAATCATGATAGTGTCAAATTTAAAACATTCTAATTCACATTTCAAGTACATACTTTCTTGCTTTTAAAGATTTATGTATAAAATTTATTTGTAAACTTGCAAGTATTATCAGTATTGTTTTTTAAGAACCACTAATAAATACATGTAGTGAGAATTTATTTGCCAGCTTGCAAGAATCATGAATATTCTTCATAAAAATGTTATTGTACAATATATATATATATATATATATATATATATAGGATAATTACAAAAAAAAAAACTATTAGTTTAATATGGTTTGTAGTCAATCGGTTGATTACATGTGACATTATTATATTCATGTAAATACATATTTATTATTAATAAAGACTTAATTTATCTTTAATATTCATATAATATTTGATTTATGAATCTAGAGTAAAGATAAAGTTCACGAAACAAAAATAATTTGCAAAGAAAATTATAAAGTCGTTATAATTATGAGATTCCTATTGCCTCAAAGAATTGTTCTTAAAATGTTCTTGGTCGATGCTCTCTTAAATACTAGACATTCAATAGAGCCGTAGAAACTAGTATATATTATGTTCTTTCTTTTATGATATGAAACAATTGTTCTCATAAGGTGAGGTATAAGGGATACCTAGAACTAATATGTAAGTGCTTGTAATAAGACATGTGCACTGAACTGACCCACATGAGAATTCTATATGGAGATATCACATGTGTCTATGGAAGGCTCATGTGATGGTTGTATAATTGATCATTAAACTTGAGATCACTAAGTTATCTTATATAGAGAGTGTTATGTTTTGATTCTGTTATACATTATCTTGGTAAAGGTAACAAATGAACAGACATTGAATATAACATAAACTATATGTAGGTATTTGAGTGATCAAGAGATAATTCATCACCCTACGTGAATTAGAGAAAATATTTCACATGTTCTCAAATAGTATTGATTGTTAAATCTTTGCACAAGGTGAAATGAGATTTAAAAAGAGTTTTAAATTTTATTCAAAGGATCAATGACTATAATGTTGCGAACAAATATGATTTAACATGGCAGACACACTCCATGCTAAAATATCTAAATCAGAATATTATTGATGAAAGGATAATAATTACACTAAGAAACTAGTTACTGAAAGGTTAAATCAAACTACTTATGACTTTCCTAATATTTAGAAAATCATGACATGTTACTAGACAGTGCACTTGATCTTCAAATATAAATTAATCAATTTTTGAATTGATAATAAATTAATTTGTTTGATTTATTTAATTCTATTTATTTAGAATTATAATTTATATTTGGGTTAACATATTAGGAACCTGATGGGTCACACACATTACGAATCATTAGTCAGAAATTAAACTAAGATAATTAATTAAGAGTGACTTGATTGAAAATAATTTTAGAAATTAAGTACTAGAATGTATTTAATTCACAGATTATAATTCTAGTCCTAAAATAATCAAGTAGGGATTTGATTGATTAAATTTCTAAAATTATTCTTAAATAATATATAGATATTCTTTAAGGGGCAAATAGATTTTTTTTTTCTATTTATAGGGTTTTTAGGATTCTCTATAAATATAAAAGCATGCCTCTTATTTTTTAAAAAAGGTTGTTTGTTAGAAATAAAAACTTCGTAAGTCACAAAATAAAAAACTACCACTCTAAACAAAGCAATTCATCTCTTCTAAATACAGATTTAATAGATTTCTCATTAGTAATTCATGTGAATTACTGTTGGAGACTAGACAATTTGATAACTTGTGATTTGTGACAACCTAACCTTTAAAAAATTATTCAATATTGGAGAAGATTATATCTTCAGATAATAAATCTTTAAACAGCTCTAGATCTGTCTAACTGGATCCTAGAGACTTCTAAATAATTTTATTTTATTATTTTCACTTCATGTATGATATTTAGAAATCCAAAATAACCTCTTATAGTTTAATTATATTTTCACTATCATGTTATATTTACAAAATTTACACTTTACATTGTGAATTAAAAATAATTCCAAAAAAAAAAATACTCTAATATATAATGTACATTAAACGAACTAATCGTAGCAACACTCAACACTTTCTCTCTTTCACGCATCTTTTCTCTTCGTTTCTAAATTCAAATCACCAATTCGGTAACAATTTTTTATTTTTTTTTGGTGTTGTTGTTATGAAAAAATCCACAGAAAAAGTTCAGAAAATTGTGGAAAAACCAAAAATATTTGTTGGTAACAAAATCAACACTGGGATTTCTTTATTGAACCCATCTGTTCTTGCAAAGATGCATTCTTTTTTTCTTTTTTTTTGTTAATTATGCAATTTCCATTTTGGGTTTTGTACCAGACCCATTCTAGAGAACTTGTAGTGCTTGAATGGGGTGTTCTTGATATTCTTGTTCAGGAGGAATTTTATTGAACACTTAACGGGAATTATTAGAAGTGTTTGTGAAGTTTATATTCATGGAAATAATAAAAAGGGTGTGTGTGAATGAATTGTTTGAAGTGATTTTGGCAAAAATGTGCGTTGGAGATGCAGATTTGTCATTGTGAGAGGAAAATGCTTGTGGTGGTGTACTGGGAAAGTTTAATTTCAGTCTGGGAAAAGAAAATGGTGGACAAACCCCTTCAGATCTTGTTTCTAGGACTAGATCTTTATTCCAAAAGCTGAAATCGTTCAATCAACCTTATGATGATAGCAGACTGTGAAAGGCTACTGCTAATCTTTAAAGCTACTGATAACAAAAAATTGTACCTGGCAAAAAGCATGGTGTTCCTGTGAAGTTTTGATCTTCATGCCCAACACCCATATTCCCTGTGGCTCCTATAGCCTGTTTCCCACCATAAAGAACAGATCCTCTTCTGTTTCCTTGAATTATGTCTTTTCCCTTTTCAACCAATGCAGTTCTGGATTACTTGATTCCGCTGAAGCCTCTGCCGGAGGAGTGACGATGTCATCAACATAAAGCTTGTCAATTGCAACAGAGTTGGGTATATTCTTCCCCCCGTACCAATGGACTGTTTGTGCTTTCACCACTCCCACCAACCAAAAAAAATTAAAAATTAAAAAATAAATTTGTTATATAATACTATTAACTTAAATAATATTTTATTTTTATTTTTATTTTTTAATAGTTCTCTTTTCTTTGGTTTTCTTTTTCAATTCAATATTTAATATTAGCTTTATTAGCGATATGGTTTTATATTATTTTTTTTTATCAATTTAGCTTTTATTAACTTTGTTGATTTGATTTTTTTTTTTTGTAATTGATTTTTTTTAGTTTCATTCTTTAGCATTTAATTGATCGAGAATTAAGTTTTTTAATTTATTTCGGTCTGTTTTCTATGAAATTATCATCATCTCATGATTCGGATCACAGGCTTGGCAAGTCGTTTTTGTATGTTCTTTTTATATTTTTTTTCAATTTTATCTTTTCAACACTGAATTGATTGAGAATTAAATTTTATATTAAATTTTTTCTATATATTGAATTCTCTTAGTCTCATGACATAAATAATGAGTTTAGTTGGTTAAATTAAGTTGATTCAGATCAATTTTTTTAATTGAATTTTTTTTAATTTAATCCTTCACCATCAAGTTTATTGGAAATTGAGCTCTATAATTTGTTTTGATTTGTTTTTTGTGAGGCTATCATGATCTCATGACTTGATATGTAGATTGATAAATTAACCCAAGTTGACCCGAATCGGTCTTATATATTATTGTCTCAATTTTTATTAAAAAAATTATCATCTTAAATATTTATTTTGATTCAAATTATATTTTACTAGTTATTTAAATTATATTTAAACCTGCTAAAATAATTGAATTATATTAAATTAATTCTACAATAATTATTTTTAAAAAAAAAATTATAAACTCCAAAATATTTATGTAAACAAAAAAAAATCCAACCGCAGTGCAGCAGGTAATCATGTAGTGTATATCATATTTTTAAAGACTTAAAGTGAGGTCTTTATTTGAAGAACCGGAAGAATAAAAGGGAGGAGAAGCAGAACTCAAGCTTAAAAGGGCACGAAGATTTGTGTCGCACGTTAATAATATTATTTTCTCCTGATCTTGATGACTATTTTTTCTTTCTCGATATCTTCAGGTATATACTTAGGAACAGGGATGAAGCAAGAAAAAAAAATTAAAAAGGTCAAATTAAAAAAATTATTTTAAAAAAATTAAAATTTTAATTATTTTATACAAAAAAAACTAGAAAAAATTTCTTTACAGTAGCCGGACCTTACCGACCCCCTGGCCTCCACCACTACTTGAGAAGCCATCAAAACAATATTGACGAATGAATTGTCTTGCGCATAAAGTGTTCTATGAAATACAAGTTTTAGTTTTTTTTTTTTTGGATAAAGTTATAATATTAATTTGATGATAAAGATTTAATATTAATATTGCAAGGACTTTTAGTTATTAAAATAAATATAATAGCAAACTTATAAATATTCACATATTTTTTATATATTTTTTAGCGCTTGGGGTTAAGGATTTAAACTATTATTTAATATATAAATCCCATAATATAATATGTAATTTCATGAAATATAGAGGATAAATAAAAACACAATCAAACTAATAGTTTTTTTATATATATAATTATCCCTATATATAATATGATTTTCGTCAAAGGTGGGGTGCTTGTTACTATATAATACCTATATTCTATGAGAATAAATATTTTTAGGATGGAGAATGCCCCCTCCAGCCCTCCTTTGGCTCTGCCTTTATCTTCTGTTACTAATAACTAGATCGTTGCTCATGCATCCTTACGGTTACTTAAAGTGATGCTGTACTTAGAGGTCAAATTAATTTATTTATTTTTTATGTAAAACAAATTTAGATATTGTTAATGTGTTTTTTAATATGAGAAATTAAATTACATGGAAATTAATTTAATATAACTTGGTCAACTTAACAGGTTCAAAAATGACCAATAAGAATTTAGTTTGATTAACGAAAAATCAAGACAATATTTTTTTTAAGTGTGTGTGTCTCTGTGTGTGTAGGGTTGTCAGGGTCTTAAGATCTGGGTAGAAGATTTGGTAGCTTAACTCGAGTTGATCTGAGTCGATCTAATATATTGTCATTTCGATACTTAAACTCAATTCTTAATTAATCCAATATTGAATGTTGAAATTAAAAATAAAATTTCACTAAAAAATGAGTCGAGTCAACCTGGGATAACTTGTCATCCTAAGTCATGAGATCAGGATAACCCCATAAAAAGCAAGTCGAAATAAATTATGATGATCAATTCACAATTAACTCAATATTGAATGATGAAATTAAAAAAAAATTCAATTAAAAAACCACTCAAGCCAATCGAACAAGCTCATGATCGGGGTTATAAGACCAAGATAACCTCGTAGAATGCTGACTGAAAAACATTATAAAGCTTAATTCTCAATCAATTCAATATTGAAAGATGAAATTGAAAAAAAAAAATCAACTAAAAAGGGAAAAAAATACCCAACTCAACCAGCCTTATCCGAGTCAACATGGCTAACCTGTAAAACACGTGATCCAGATCATAAGATCGGGATAACTTCATGTAAAACAAATCAAAATAAATTATGAAGTCTAATACCCAGTAAAACAATCATTTTGGTTCATGACACATGTACATGCAAGAATTGAACAATATTTAAATTAAAACTAAACTCAACAAACAATCCTATTATCTTTGTTCACATGACGACCTGTAAGATTTTTTTATTTTAAATTATAGTATTCTAAATTATATCCGAAAACTATATGAATTTCAACTTAACGAAAGCAAAAAATTTCCAAAAAAAAAATACAATATTACAAATAAACTAAAACATATTAAAATGAATTACAAGCTCATATTTAATAAAATAACACAACATCAAACTCATAGCATATAAACAAGTCTATTTATCTATGTATATATCGTCTACTAAATGGGATAAGCTCATCAATAATATAATTGCCTCTTGTGTTTAGTGGCCTCGTCATTGGCTACAACATCATCAAGAGTTAATGTCTCTCCAAAGTTCGTAAGTGCAGTGCGATAAACAGTGAACCAATAAGATACCTAAATGCATGCTTTATTTTCTTCATCAAGATTACAAAGCATATAGGCAGACTCTTGATTCTCCCATAACAACAAGTCAACGTAATGTTCATAAAATGCATACATTAAATTTCCATAAATAAAACACATCTTTCAATATATATTAATTCTAAAAAGTTAAGATTACTTACGATATTTTAAATCTAATGCACATGTTACTTGTATTGCAAGTCTTTCAATGGAGGAACCTGCTCAGGTTTTTACGTGCCCAATGTAATATAAAGCTTGCATGGTGAATTAACTAGAGTCATAATCATCGGTTTTACCCCGACAACTTATGGTGTGTAGCACATAACTTGTATTAATGTCAACTAGAATGTGTTATCTGTAGTCGAACATCGTATCACCTGATTAGGGCAACGTAACTCAGCCATCTTAAAAAACCAGTGCGACTGCTTTTGTCCAGGTGTCTATCTTGCTAATACAAACTGCTGGAGAAACTACTAATTTATCATCTTCATATGGAGCCCACATTACCTACAACACAAATGTCAAAACAATAAAATGACAGTAATAGGTAAAAGTTAAACTGAATTACCAAAAAAGTTGTTCAACATGTACCTGGAAAGGTTGTTGTCTATCTATCTCGCTTTGATAAAATAACAACATATTTGTGGAATTATTATCAAACACCCTAATTATAATAACCCTAATCATGTACCACCTAACATTACAAATCATAAGCTTATTAACAATTGTTTTAGTCACATTTACACAAACACAATATAGTTGCATATAATTTTGAACATAACATTACTTGTATTATAATAGAAGCTTAAGCGTAACCTTCATAATCTGTGACTATCATAATTATTCAGAATCTGGGAATGACCCATCTAAAGATGCTCTCAGGACTATAGCTATGTCAAAAAAACCATTGAGTGATTTTTTTGAATTTATTATAAATATTTTAAATGAAAATGAAAATTTATTTCATTCATACCAATAAAAATAGCATGCATCCCCCAATCTATTTTGCCTCATTCATGCATGCAACACATAGATATTTTTACAGGCATGCAAATATAGCAGAACCCTAGCTATATATGGGAATCAAATCAAAATCCTCAAGAAACATTGGATAAATAAGTGACACATATCTCTTGGACAAATATGTGAACATAATACTGGCAAACATATGCAATATATATGCTCTAACATACCTATAATAGCTTCACATTATCAAACAAAGATTTACAAATAATTGACATATAAAAAAATCATAATTTAATGCATACTTGTACAAGATCTCATCATCAGCATCCTTTAATGTTGTGGTGAATGTTATTCTAAGTCATTTAAGGCGTATTTTATCCCCCCTAAATTCATTAAGAGGGGTGCCATTCTAAATACATGCTCACACAACTCAATATGATCATGTACCCTTCTAATATGATTTCTCGTCCATTAATGAGCATACCAAGCATAACTACTACATTCTATAATGTGGGTGTCATCTCCTCATTCTTGAGGTGGAACATATGTGTCTCATGTCATCATATCTCAATAATGAATGTAACAAAATGTGATCAAGCTTTATGTGTTCTAGATAACTAATGTATAAGAACCCCACCTAGGAACATGAATGATTTAACCCAGTCATGTAATTTCATCATCAA
>Ga0307511_10006613_pt1 | contig 11684 bp, 6 predicted proteins | sample 13_EM_MG_FD_200266 | JGI IMG/M metagenome (GOLD analysis project Ga0307511, IMG submission 200266) | Populus trichocarpa ectomycorrhiza microbial communities from riparian zone in the Pacific Northwest, United States - 13_EM | ecosystem: Host-associated > Plants > Roots > Unclassified | place...
GCACATTCAAGTAGCTTTCACGGGGAGCCGCGGGGCCGATCCGGACGGCTTCATCCGCTTCCCGCACGTGCTGCGCCGAAACATCAGCGTCGGAGAAAACAGCGATAGTGCGGATTCCGAGGCGCCGGGCCGTGCGGAAGATCCGGCAAGCAATTTCGCCGCGGTTCGCGACCAATAGACTTTCAATCACGCGTCGGTCCCCTTTGATCACATGCGAAAGATGCCGAAGCGCGTGTCATCTCCAGGCGCATGCCTGGCCGCCGCCAGACACAGCGCCAGTACGCGCCGCGTTTCGGCCGGATCAATCACACCGTCGTCCCAAAGCCGCGCCGACGAATAGTAAGGGTGACCCTGCGTCTCGTACTGTTGCCGAATCGGTTCCTTGAACTTTTCCTCCTCTGCGGTCGCCCAATCCACGCCCGTGGCCTTCATCTGGTCCCGCTTTACAGTAGCCAACACGCTCGCGGCCTGTTCGCCGCCCATCACGGAGATCCGCGCATTCGGCCACTGGAAGAGGAATCGTGGCGAATAGGCACGCCCGCACATCGCATAGTTACCCGCACCGTAGCTGCCGCCGATGATCACGCTGAGCTTCGGCACGTTCGCGCACGCCACCGCAGTCACCAATTTGGCGCCGTCTTTTGCGATGCCCCCCGCCTCAGCGCGGCGACCGACCATGAAGCCGGTGATGTTCTGGAGAAACAACAGTGGCACGCGCGTCCGCGCGCACAATTCAATGAAGTGCGCCCCTTTCAGGGCACTTTCGGAGAACAGGATGCCGTTGTTGGCGAGGATGCCCACAGGATAGCCGCCGATATGGGCGAAGCCGCACACGAGCGTGGTGCCGTAGAGTTGTTTGAACTCATCGAGCTCGGAGGCATCGACGAGCCGGGCAATCACTTCGCGTACGTCGTAAGGTTTGCGCAGGCTCGCCGGAACGACCCCATAAAGTTCCGCAGGATCGTACTTCGGCGCGCGCGCGGTCTGCGGCGGATTGGAGTCGGCCGCGGGCGCCAGCCTGGAAACGATTCGCCGCGCGATCGACAGCGCATGCGTATCGTTTTCAGCGTAATGATCGCAAACCCCCGACTCGCGACAGTGCACATCCGCACCGCCGAGCGACTCCGCATCAATGTCCTCACCCGTTGCCGCCTTCACCAATGGCGGCCCGCCCAGGAACACGCGGCCCTGATTCCTGACTATCACGTTCTCATCCGACATCGCGGGAACATACGCCCCGCCTGCAGTACACGAGCCGTGAACAACGGCTATCTGCGCGATACCGGCACCGGACAACGTGGCCTGGTTGTAGAAGATCCGGCCGAAGTGATCCCGATCCGGGAACACCTCGTCCTGCGCGGGCAGGAAAGCGCCGCCGCTCTCCACGAGATAGACGCACGGTAAGCGGTTGTCGCGCGCAATCTCCTGTGCCCGCAGATGTTTCTTCACGGTGATCGGATAGTAGGTACCGCCCTTCACCGTTGGGTCGTTCGCGACGATCACACACTCGCGACCGCTGACTCGACCGATGCCCGTCACTATGCCGGCCGAGGCGATTTCACCTCCGTACAGCCCGTGCGCCGCGAGTTGCGAGAGCTCGAGAAAGGGACTGCCCGTGTCCAACAGCACGCGGACCCGTTCCCGCGCCGTCAGCTTGCCTGCCGCGTGGTGCTTTTTCACCGCGGCCGCCGATCCGCCCAACGCCACTCGAGCCGCCTGGCGGCGCACATCGGCGGTCAGCTCGCTCATGGCGCGCTCGTTGGCGCGGAAATCCTCTGAATGCACATCGATGCGGGAAGAAATTGCAGCCATACTTGCCACGATTGCCGGTTTGTCCGACAATCATACGATCGTACAGAAGGGGAAGGCAAGCATATGGCTGCCATAGATTGTGATTTCGGGCTCGATGCGAGCCTCGAGGAAATTCGCTCCCAGGTGCGGCGCTTTGCCACCGAGCGCATTGCGCCGCGGGCGGCGCAGATCGACCGCAGCAACGAGTTTCCGCGTGACCTGTGGCCCGCGCTGGGCGAACAGGGACTGTTGGGTGTCACCGTGCCTGAGCGCTGGGGCGGCGCCGGTCTCGGCTATCTTGCGCATACCATCGTCATGGAGGAGATTTCCCGTGCATCCGGCTCGGTGGGTCTGTCGTATGGCGCGCATTCCAACTTGTGCGTCAATCAGATCCGTCTCAACGGTACGGACGCGCAACGCGATGCGTACCTGCCAAAACTCGTGAGCGGCGAGCATGTTGGTGCACTGGCGATGTCCGAGCCGGGCTCCGGCTCGGATGTTGTGTCGATGCAGTTGCGGGCCGAGCTGCGCGGCGACAGGTATGTTCTCAATGGCCGCAAGATGTGGATCACGAACGGTCCTGACGCGGACGTGTTCGTGGTGTATGCCAAGACGGATGTGTCGGCCGGTCCCCGTGGCATCAGTGCGTTCATCGTGGAGCGCGGCTCCGCCGGGTTCTCAACCGCACAGAAGCTCGACAAGCTGGGCATGCGCGGCTCCGGAACGTGTGAGCTGGTGTTCCAGGATTGCGCGGTGCCGGTGGCGAACCTGCTGGGCACGGTGAATCGAGGCGCCGCGGTGTTGATGAGCGGGCTCGACTACGAGCGCGTGGTCCTGGCCGGCGGACCCATCGGCCTGATGGCTGCAGCGCTCGACCTGGTGTTGCCCTATGTGCGCGAGCGCAAGCAGTTCGGCCAGCCCATTGGCACATTCGAGCTCATGCAGGCGAAAGTTGCGGACATGTATGCGTCCCTGAACGCGAGCCGGGCGTACGTCTACTCAGTGGCACGGGCCTGCGACTCGGGCACCGTGAAGCGACGCGATGCGGCCAGCTGCATTCTGTTTGCGGCCGAGCATGCGACGCGGGCGGCGCTCGAGGCGATTCAAGCGCTCGGGGGCAACGGCTATACCAATGACTATGCGGCCGGCCGCCTGCTGCGTGATGCGAAGCTCTACGAGATCGGCGCGGGCACCCAGGAAATCCGTCGCATGCTCATCGGCCGCGAGTTGTTCGAATCCGCCGCATGAGCGTGGAATTCGACCAGATCCAGATGGAGCCGGCCTATCGCAAGGTGGCCGCGGCCATTGGCGGGCGGATATTGGATCGCAGCTTGCGCGAAGGGGATCGGCTGCCGCCGGAAACGGAGCTGGCACGCCAGTTCGGTGTGAATCGCTCGACCGTGCGCGAGGCCCTGCGCGAGCTCGAGAGCAACGGGCTGGTCATGCGCCGCGCCGGCTCCAAACTCATGAGCGTGACCCGGCCGCAACATTTCGCGATTGCCGGTGCGGTGACTCGCGGACTGGTCATGCACGATGTGACCTTCCGCGAAGTCTGGGAGGCCCTGACTCTTCTCGAGCCGCCGATTGCCGAGAGTGCCGCCCGGGCACGCACATCCGCTGATCTGATGCTGATCGCCGGAGCCGCGGAGCAGTTCGCAGCGGACAATACGGAAGCCCGGAAGGCCGCGCATGGTTCGGCGGAATTCTTCCGCAGCGTCGGACGTGCAACTCACAACCAGGTACTGATTCTGGCGCAAGAGCCGTTATTACAGTTACTCGAGCCTTCGCTGCAAGTAATGATCGACGACGTGCCGCAGGCACGCTCGCGAATCATCACCGCACAACGCAAAATCAGCGAAGCGTTGAGCGCGAAAGACACCGATGGAGCGCGCACCTGGATGGCGAAACACATCCGTGACTTTCGCAAGGGTTTCGAAATCGCAGGAATCGATTTGGAGCATCGCATAACCGCCCGGTGAGCTAAATTGTTGGCGGCGCACCATTGAATTTACATAACGCCCCGGCTATGTTCTCGCCCCCAACAACAATTGAAGAATGAACGAAGGATGAGATCGTTCGCATTGTTGCTTCTGGCGTTGCTCGGCAGCTCGCTGCCGATGGGTCATGCGCGCGCCTCGTGTCTGGAGCCGCAAGAGGTCGGGGAGTGGATCAATGTCGAGCCGGACACGCGCAGCGTGGTGAGCATCGATCTGCGCTTCATATGTCAGGATCACATCCTGAACGGCGCGCCCTACCCGCCCGGTCCCGAGTGGTATGTGCACGCAGTGGGCAGGTGCGAGCCCGTCGACTGCGACTGGCATGAAGTTAGTGCGCAGCGGCTCGCGACCACACACATCTACGCTGTGTTTGAACAGGGGGCCGCGCGCCGGTATGTTTACCTGCGCCTGTCACAATCCCAGCCCGATCTGCTGTGGGCATGGGTCTACACCGACTTCAAGGACCCAACACGAACCAACTACGGTGTTTACGATTGGTTCCGGCGAGTCGAGCGTTGAGACCGGGCTGGCGGGTATTCGCGTTGCTCGTGGGTCTCGCCGGATGCTCCGGCAGAGCCGAGCCCGCCGTGGACTCGATGCAGAGTGACCAGGATCACCAGCCGGGGACGCAGCAGCTGGTGAAATCACATGAGGCGGTGCCGATACCGGAAGAGCCGGACCCGCCGGCGAACCTGCCGCCCTGACCGCCCTGCCGCAGGCGATTGCGGCCCATGAACAAAAAACGTGCGAGGTGCTGCCACCTCGCACGCTCTAACGCCGCGACGACGAATGAGGGGGTCAATCGCCGCTGCGAACGTGGCCTCACTTGGGCACTAAAGCCGGAGTCGTCATGCCCGGTGTGAGGCGCACCGCCGCGAGTATTAAAGCAAGCGGCATGCCAATCTCCGCAACCCCTGAATCGAGGGCTCGAGGGCCAGGACTGCGGCTGCAGAAGCAGTGAGTGCACTTTTCGAGTGCACACAATGGCCCTGGGGGCATCGCCAGAGTGCATCGTCAGGTGGCATCCCGCCTAAGGCGTCACGGTGATCCACTGCATGGCCTGCCCGGCCTGCTTGGCCAGCATGCGCGCAAAAAGCGGTTGCAGCTTGTCCAGCATATCCAAGGGCATCCGCTTGGGATCGGCAGGCGCCACGTAGTCGGACCACTCGTCGACGTACCCACCGCCCCACTCGCGTGCCTCGAGCTTCGCCCCATCCGGAGTCACCCCGATCAGGAGCACCTGCGTCATGTCGAAGAGCGACGGCTTGACGGCGTCGGCGGTCACGAATCCCCAGCCACGCAGGTAATCGGGAAGGTCCTTGCGGAGGGTTCCGCCACCCGCCTGGGACGAGTTGTTGAGGGCCGGGGTCAAGACCACGAGCGCGTCCAGCCGCTCCGACGCCGCCAACTGCGCAAACTGGCGGGCCACATCACGGGGCAGACCCTTGGCCACCGAGTTGTTCACAAATGACTCGTCCCGGCCGCGCAGCAGAGCGTCACTCGCTCCCATCACTACCGGGACGAGCTCGAGCTGGGTCAGACGCTGGCTGACGGCATCCGCCAGCATGGAGTCCACCTGCCAGTTGACGAGGTGTGTCTTCATGAAGCTTTCCGTGATGGCTTTGCTGGCGTGGAAATGGGTTATTTCCGCATCCATCATGTTGACGATGCCCACCCGGGCACCTTTGTGAAGAAGTAACTGCGTAGGATCTTTGGCAACAGCCAACGGACTGGCCATGGAACAGGCCAGCAGCAGACAGGCAGCGAACACCACCTTGGTCATGCGTCCCCCCCGGGAATTTTAGTTCAGCGTACTGAGGTCCAAAGTCTACGTCGGCTGGAGGCATGTAGATAGCCCTCCATCGCACTGAAACTGGGCGTTGGAACACAGTTGCGCGTTGCTCAAGTTTCATCGGCCGAGGTCGTTATCCTGACCGATGTCGCGACTCACGAAATACATGCCCGCCGTGGTGGGTTACCGGGAGAGGCTTGCCACATTGCAGGGCGCCTGGGACAGCCTTGCCCTGCTGTCCCACTTGAGTGACGACGGGACCAACCTGAGCAACACGCGCGAGGCGTTTGAGTCGCTCGCGGCTGATCTCGTCACCCATCTCGAGACGGAAACCCACAAAAAGGCGCTGCTCGCCGCGCGAGCACGAGCCCAGGTGGCGATCGACATTCTCGTGCGCAACCTGTTCGAACGAACCGCGGACATCGGGTTCCTCGCAGCCGACGACGCCATCCGAGGTCACGCGAGCGCCGCCGTCGCCGTGAGTGACCGCCAACCCGATGTCGATGCGGAATCGACCGCGAGCGCGGTGAATGCCGCCCACCGTACGATGCAGCGGCGGCTGGCCGAGTACGTCGCCAAATATTCGGTGTATCAGAATGTCATTCTCCTTTCGCCCGACGGCCGCGTCCTGCTCCAACTCGAAGGGGGTCAGGCACCCGCCGCGAGCCGCGACCCGCTGCTTTCGACAACCCTGGCAACAGACGGGTACGTTGAAACCTTCCGTCACAGCGATCTCGTTCCAGACGCGCGCCGGGCCCTGATCTACTCCCAGCGAGTCACGTCCGACAGGCAAACACTCGGGGTGTTGTGCCTGTGCTTCCGCCTGGAAGACGAATGTGAAAGCATTTTTGCCCAGCTGCGCAGCCAGACCGACTGGACGGTGCTCTCGCTGCTCGACGCCAACAGCGAGGTCATCTTCAGCAGTGACGGTCAGCAGATGCCGGTCGGGGCGAAGCTGACCGGGACGGGTGACGAGAGCGGTCACGTCATGCGGTTCGCGGGCCGCGAATTTCTGGCAGTGACCTGCAAGGCACAGCCCTATCAGGGGTACGCGGGCCCGGCCTGGCGCGGCCACGTGATGATTCCCTTGGAGCGCGCCTTCGAGGCCCATGACGGCTCTGAGCAACCGAGCTGCGCAGCGGACGTGCTGGCGGACCTACGCGCAACCGCGTCCAAGTTTTCCGCGGCTCTGCGCGAGATCCCCCACAAGGCGGACGCGGTCCAGCGTGACCTGAACCGCTCGGTTTGGAACGGCAGCGTACGGCTGTCGCTGGGCAGCGGAAGCAACGGTACCTTCGCGAAGGCGCTGCTGCGCGAAATCAGCAACATGGGCCGCAAGACCAAGGAAGTCTTTGAGCGCTCGATCGAGGAGCTGCACGAAACCGTGGTCTCCTCGGTGCTGCATGACAGCCGCTTTCTGGCCTCACTGGCCATCGAGCTGCTGGCCCGCAACTTCTACGAGCGGGCCAACGACTGCCGTTGGTGGGCGCTGAATGCAACACTCGCCGGCCGCCTCGAGGGTGTGAATGATTGCACCGATGAATCCGCCACCCAGGTTCTGCGCCACATCAACTCTCTCTACACCGTCTATCACGGGATCGTACTGTTCGACTCCGAAAGACGAATTGTTGCGGCATCGCGCGCCGATCACGCGGCGATGCTGGGTACGGTGATCGAGGCGACCTGGGCATCCGAGGCGCTCGCCGTGTCAGGAAGCCAGGCCTACAGTGTTTCCCAATTTCAGCCGAGTCCGTTGTACGACGGACGGCCCACGTTCATCTTCGCCGCCGCAATTCGCTCCGCGCAGGGTCGCTGCGTCGGCGGCATCGCTGTTGTGTTTGATACCGCACCCCAGCTCGCGGCGATGTTGCAGGACGCGGTTCCGAAGGATGAGAGCGGCCAGCCGCAGGCCGGTTGTATCGCCCTGTTCCTGGATCGGGATCTGCGGCTCCTGGCATGCACCAGTCCGGCCGTGGACGTGGCGCTGCTCGATTGGATCAAAGAAAGCGCGCGCACGGGTGAGGCCCGGGTCATGCGGATCGGCGACGAATACCATGCGGTGGGCACCCGGCGGGATACCGGCTACCGTGAGTTCGAGGGATTGGGCGGCTATGCGGTGGTGCTCATGCCGCTGGGCAAAATTTCGCAGCAGGGTGCCGCTCGCCGCGCCCTGAGTCAACGACCCGGCACCCGCCAGGACAACGGTAAACAGGACACCGTCGAGCTTGCTACCTTCGCGGTCGGCGAGAACTGGTATGCGCTTCCAACAGCCCATGTCATCGAAGCGGTGGATGCACGCTCGCTGCAGTCGCTGCCCAGGACCGAATCCTGGTGCGCCGGTTATCTGATGTTCGCAGGCGAGCCGATAGTGGTCGCCGACATGGCACGGCTGCTCGGGACAACCAACATTGAAGCACCGCGCGTGGTCGTTACCATCCGGACCCCGGGCCAGACGCGTCCACTCGGACTGCTGGTGGAGTCATTGGGCGACATTCCCGAAGTGGCGCGCGAGCGTTTGCTGCCGATCGCCGGCCTGCGGGAGCAGCCCAGTTCCGGCTTGGTCGAATGTGTAATCGAGGTCGCGGACCCGCGCGATCCCATGGTCGTGATGCTGAATACGCAGCGGCTCGTGTCCCTGCTGCGCGGCGAAGCCCCGCCGGAGGCAGTTGAACCCGCGGCTTAGGGCTGTCTGCCTCGCTCTACCTGAGCGCACTGCAGCATCGATTAATCTGTCGAGCGACTCCTGTCGGTTTATCCTTCCTCGCCACTGCGCGTTGCGAGGCACACGGACAATTGCTTACTTCATCGCAAACCTCGGCCGTCCACGGCGAGATGGCGGATCGATTCAGGGACTTCGACTGGGGCTCGACACCACTGGGCCCGGTCGACCGCTGGCCGCAAAGCTGGCGCCATGCAGTCAACATCATCCTGGACTCGAGCTTCCCGACGGCGCTCGCGTTGGGTTCCCAACTCATCTATTTTTACAACGACGCCTTCATACCGCTCGCGGGCCGGTCCCGACATCCGCATGGACTGGGTACGCCCGTACCCATCGCGTGGAAGGAGATCTGGGAGCAGATTCTCGCGCACCGGTTTGAATACACGCTCAGAACGGGTACGCCCACCGGCGAGGCCGACTTGTTGATGCCTCTCGAGCGCAGCGGTTATCTGGAAGAAACGTTCATCACTTTTTCGTTTGCCGCGCTGCGGGATGCGCAGAACCAACCTAACGGTATCTTCTGCACGGCAATCGAAACCACCGCGCGCGTGATCGCCGACCGGCAGTTGGTATGTCTGCGAGCCCTGGCCGCGCAGGGCTCGGTGGCTGAAACTCCGGAGGCCGCGTGCCAGGCTGCCGTGGCGACGCTCGACGCCAATCCCCGCGATCTGCCATTTGCCCTGCTCTATCTCGTTGATCGGGGAAGCAAGCGGGCCCGGCTGGCGGGCACTGTCGGACTCGGCTGCGTTCCGGACACGGTGCCGGTTGTCGTTGACCTGTCCAGCAGCGCGGATCCTTGGAAGCTCGCGGTGGTGGCCGCGACGCGTGCCGCCGTTTCCATCGATGCGGTTCAATCGCTGATTGCAGGCTCTTTGCGCGTGACCGAAGTGACCCCGGAGCATGCCGTTGCGTTACCGATTGCCAGTCGCGGTGATTCGGAGCTCGCTGCGATCCTGATCGCGGGCGCCAATCCCATGCGGCCGCTGGAGGAATCGCGGACTTTTCACACGCTGATTGCCGGTCACCTGGAAACGGCCCTGTCAAATGCACGCGCCAAACAATTCGAGCGTGAGCGGACCCAGGCACTGGCGGACCTCGACCGCGCCAAAACCGTCTTTTTCAGCAATGTCAGCCACGAGCTGCGGACGCCGCTGACCCTTCTTCTGGCGCCGCTCGACGAGGCTCTGTCGCGTGACAGATTGGAAAGCGTAGATCGCCAATCACTGGAGCTTGCACGCCGTGGCGGTGGCCGTCTGCTCAAGTTGGTGAACTCGCTTCTGGAATTCTCACGCATCGAGGCAGGTCGCATTGAAGCCGCCTACGAACCGATTGATCTTGCGGAACTGACAACCGACCTTGCGAGCATGTTCCGCTCCGCCTTCGAGCGCGCGGGCGTTGTACTGACGATTGAGTGCAACCCGCTTCCCGAATCGGTGTATGTGGATCGGGACAAGTGGGAGAAGATCGTACTCAATCTCGTGTCCAATGCACTCAAGTTTACTTTCGCGGGCGAAGTCCGCGTCACCCAGCGCGCGTTGGCCGATCACATCCAGTTGGAAGTCCAGGACAGCGGCTGTGGGATTGCGGCAGGGGATCTCACGCGAGTCTTCGAGCGATTCTTCCGCGGGCGTGCCTCGCAGACACGTACTCATGAGGGCTCTGGTATCGGGTTGTCGCTCGTCCAGGAACTAGTCAAGTTGCACGGGGGCAGCATCGCCGCATGCAGCGAGCTTGGCCGAGGCACAACGATGACGGTACGGATTCCGCGCGGCTGCGCCCATCTGGATACCGACCGGATCGTTGCCCCGCGCACTACAACTTCCTCCACAGCCAGGCTCCATGCGTTTGTCGAAGAGGCTCTGGGGTGGCTACCCGACGACGCAGTTGAAAGCTCGGCTGTCGGGTGCGCACCCGATGATTTGGTGTCCGAAATATTGACTTCAGATGAGCAGAGGGCTCCCGATCACTCCGCTAGCATTCTCGTAGTCGACGACAACGCGGACATGCGCGGCTACCTGTGTCGCCTGTTGGATCAACGATGGCGAACGGAAGGCGCTACCGACGGCCTGACTGCCCTCGCGAGCATCAGGCGACGGGCGCCCGATCTCGTCATCGCCGATGTCATGATGCCTCGACTCGACGGCTTCGGGCTGCTCCGGGCATTGCGGGAGGATCCAGCAACGGCACAGGTGCCGGTGATGCTGTTGTCAGCTCGTGCAGGCGAGGAAGCCTCTGCCGAGGGCCTTCGGGCCGGCGCTGATGATTATGTCATCAAGCCATTCTCGGCGCGCGAATTGATCGCCAGGGTCGAATCTCGTCTCACCCAAGCCAGGCTTCGGGCTGCGGAACGGCACGGCCGGGATGCCGCGGAACGGGCCAATCAGGCGCGCGATGAATTTTTCGCGATGCTGTCGCACGAGTTGCGCACACCGCTGATGGCGGTGTTGGGTTGGACGGCCCTGCTGCGAGGCAATCGCCTGGGATTGCAGGACACCGCGTATGCAGTGGACATAATCGAGCGCAACGCCAGAACCCAACGGCGCATGGTGGATGATCTGCTGGATGTCTCGCGCATCGTCACCGGACGCTTGCGGATCGATGCCAGACCCATTCCATCGCTGGCGCCGGTCATCGCCATGGTCGTAGATTCATTCCGACCGGTCGCCCACGGCAAGGGCCTTACTGTTGTAACAGCACTGGAAAACGATGCGGGGCCTGTGCACGCAGATCCGGAACGTCTGCAACAAGTAGCGTGGAATCTGCTGTCCAACGCCATTCACTTCACTCCCCCTGGCGGCACAATTGAAATCCGCTGCGCACGCGAAGAATCAGGAGTGGTGATACGTGTGCGCGACTCCGGCAGAGGAATCAGTCCAGAGGCCGTACCCCATATATTCGAACGTTACTGGCAAGCGGGAAGCGTTCACCCGCGACGTCAAGGCTTGGGACTCGGCCTCGCAATCGCGCACAAAATCGTCGAGTTGCACGCTGGCTGCATCGAGGCAACCAGCGACGGCGAGGGTCGTGGCTCGTTGTTTGCGGTGACACTGCCGATCTCTGTGCCGGTGCACGGTCACGAGCCCGGATACGCAGCCGCTGACTTTGAGCCGTTCTCCGCCGCCAGTGCCCGAATCCTCGACGCTGCAACAGCAACCGCCGAACGTGATCCCGACGGCGCAATCGGCACCTCCCCAGCACTGCAGGTACTCGGCATGACAACACCAGTCAGGAGCGCGAATTCCGACGACAGTGAGATCTCTCTGAGAATTCTCTTGGTTGAAGATCACGATGGAATCGCGAGAGCCTGCCAACGACTCCTCGTGAGCCATGGTCACTTGGTGATGCGTGCAGCCGGCGCGGCGAGTGCGGTGGCCGCGGCGGAGCG
>Ga0307511_10006615_pt1 | contig 11683 bp, 15 predicted proteins | sample 13_EM_MG_FD_200266 | JGI IMG/M metagenome (GOLD analysis project Ga0307511, IMG submission 200266) | Populus trichocarpa ectomycorrhiza microbial communities from riparian zone in the Pacific Northwest, United States - 13_EM | ecosystem: Host-associated > Plants > Roots > Unclassified | place...
TAATCCAATACTAGAAACCAAACACTTAGCCTTTAAAGTACTTAGTAGTTCTGGAATATTACTTCAGGGTAATATTCCACCCTAAATACTTTAGGTCCCCATTTACAACTGGAAGACGATATTGTGGAACACACCTTGGAAACCGGCAGCACAGGCAATGGAGAAGATGATGATGACGTTACTCCTCCCTCAGGACTGCGCACAACAACAGGTGGAGGAGATGACGATGGAAACGATATTAGGTCTAGCAGTGATATCTCCAGCAGCGGATCGTCAGTCCACAGTCAAAGAAGCATACGCAAACCAAGGAAGGTCAAGAAGATCAAGAAACAGACAGATCGTGGTAAGACACCAGAACAACAGCAACGGGAAACGACAACAGGAATTGTGACACCTGAAACGTCATCAAAAATGTCCAAATGGATGAAGAGTATCAAGATTGAGGCTACTGAAAAGCTCAACAGGGGAGATAAGACATGGCGAGACTCACAGTATCTTGACACTTGGGTCAACGCGATACAGAGATGGTTAAGTATGAAAGGAATAAGATTGGAATCGCAGGAAGCAATGGACTTTATCGGATTCAAACTGCAAGGAAGCGCACTCACTACTTATAACCATCACCTCATCAATGAAAAAGACAAGGCGTCCTTTTTCAACTTCTTGCTAGGGCTGAGGGGATTTCTCATTCCCTCCACTAGCAAGGACCTTCTATAGAAAGAATAGGAGGCTGCCGCACCCTATAAGGATGGTTGATACATGGGTGTCAAAACCTTTGCCAACTGGTTGAAGTAGCTGCAGATTAAACTCATGGACAAGGATGGAAACTAATGCAACTCGGAAGAAGTCAAATGTAGGAAATTCCTGAATCAACTACCGTAATACATGGAAACTACCCTTGTTCCCCAAATACTTGATTCTTGGACGTTCAACGACGTGGTCAAGAAGGCAGAATCATACGAGGCTGCACGAAAACATGGGCGTATCTCAACTACACTCAAACCTGCACGACAATCAACTACCCCAGCAGTTCCGAACCCTGGTCGCAATCACTGCAGGAATCAGAAGACAGACAACAAGAAAACAAGTTCTAATCCTGGAAGGATCCCTGCTACGAAAACAACAAGCACCAAGGATCCTGACTGGGAAGTGGTTAACAAGACGATAATGTTACAAGACAAGATGAAGTTGATCAGGGATCGTAAGTGTCTGTAGTGCCGTGCACCTGGTCACACCTTCAAGGAATGCAAGAAGCGAATATCCAAACAACTCATGCGCACCGCTGCACAAGTCCTATCCCTTCAACACACCATTAAACCAGTTATCATGAAGAATAACTACAAGGGCAAAACCAAGGCAAAACCCCAGTCCACTGAAGAATTAGACTACAGCAGGGTTCGGATCAACGTTAACGGCCACCCTACATTCGCCCTTGTGGATTTGCAGACCACCGGCGGTTATCTCATCAATGCACAAATCGTGCACCTATATGGCCTACCCACTTATGGTATCGATAAGAAGTCACTCAACACTGGGATCAAGGAATCGAAAGTGTGTTAGAAAAAGCATGTGATGTCCAAATGGACTACGGAAGATATACGGAAACAAGAACGTTTTATGTAGCGCATCTCGTAGGCTGGGATTTAATCCTAGGCAAGGCAGCGCTCACAGCACTGAGGGCCTTAATCCCAGCAGGACCAAAGCCTGTAACTATCCAAGGTAAAGGAATGGTACGATTTGCGCGTAAGGAATGGAGGAAAGCAGGGCTTGCTACGGGGCAAGTCACATATGCTGCACTCTCCATAGAAGACGAAGTACCAGACTATCTTCTACCACTCTTCGAATTCATGGTCTCAGCTATGAGTCTCAGAGAAAATTGGGAATTTAACCCCTACGTTGAATTCGCCCAGTTATTTCCTGAAACCACCCCCAACGAATTACCACATCTCAGAACTATCGACCACCGAATCTGCCCGAAACCTGGCTCTACATGGGTACTAAAATGGCGACTCTCACCCTCCAAATTCTTTGCAGAGGTCACTAAACAGCTCACTGAGGAAGAAACCTCAGGCCGCATATATCGCGCAGAATATGATACCAATACGATAGCTCTGTTCGTACAAGCCAAACGAGACGATCCCATCAAACCACAGCGTATTCTGGACTACAGGGATCGGAACGATGCGATGGATCCCAACCTTACTCCTCTACCAAGCATTGAGAAACTCATGGAGCTAGTCGCTGCTGGGAAGTATTGTAGCAAGATTGACCTAGCAGATGGGTACCACAACATCAGAATTAAAGAAGGCTCGTAACAACACTCCACCTTCCTGACACACATGGGATATTACCGCAGTCGCATTATGGAACAAGACGACCGCAACACTCCTGCCATAATGGTAGGAGCTATGTACGAAATCTTTAAGGACTTGGTCTTCAAGGACCTTGTTATTTACATCGACGATATTATTATCTTCTCAGATACCTATGACGAACATGTAGCTATCTTACCCAAGGTTCTACTACGGCTCCTAGATGAGAAGTTTTGGTTGAAGGCTAGCAAGTGCCAGCTCTTCACCAAACGTCTAGATATGTTAGGGCACATATTAAATCCGAATGGGTTAAATATGGACCTTATGAAGCGCAAGAGAGTATTGGACTTCAAGGTTCGTAGTAACCAGCAGGAATTACAAGGTATACTAGGCGTGTTCATATTTATAAGCAGGTTCTGTCCGGAACTGGCATCCTGGTCAAGCACCCTGTCCGAACTGGAAGGCGAAAACGCACGCTGGAGATGGACGGACTCCCATACTAGGGCATTCGAGAAAATCAAGGAACTTGTGAATTCTCTACAGATTCTCAAACCCTGGGACCACTTCTCTGAAGTGCCAAAATACCTGGTATGTGATGCTAGTAATATTGGAATAGGATCATGTATAGGACAAGGAGAACTAGAATCAATTCGACCCTGTGGTTTTCACTCTCGGAAATTCAGCCCCGCACAGGTGAAGTACTCTATCTACCAAAAGGAGTTACTCGCTATTGTTGACTCCCTGAAGTTTTTTGAGGCCCAGCACGGAGACCACAAGTTCACGGTTCTCACGGATCACCAACCACTACTCTCATTCCTCCGGCCTCGACAAACATCTCAGAAGCTAGCTCGTTGGCAGGCTTACAGGTGAGAATTCGACTTGGTTATTGAGCATACGGCTGGAAAGGAAAACCTATTGGCAGCCGCTCTTTCAAGGAAGCATAAATACTCCCTCGATCCCACCGAGGAACAAGACTTCATTCCTCAGAGCATTGATCCTACAGAAGACAACACCGAACCTTAGCATACTTCTATTACTATCAACAATCTATCAATCTCTCCCATTCCAGAAGACTTCACAATGGTTTCCCACGGCTGCATCAACTTCGAGCACACGGCCTGTGACTACAACAAGTGCCCAGGCCGCGATGAAAGCCTCTGTTACCACTCCTCTTTTCACAATCTCGATGATGAGAATGACGGCGACTATGAAGATTACGACGATATCAAGGAGGAAGAAATGCAATCAGATAAGGATACCCTCTCCACTATCCACGAAGAAATCTCTGATGGGTATGAGTTCAATCCTCACCCCCACATTGTTGAAAATGATCAATTAAATAGTTAAAATCAAATCAGCGCTTCCGCAGATGATACCTCCTCAGTTACCAACGACGATAATATTCCCGCCATCATTACGAACGTCGTCAATGATGCCTTGAAATACTACAAGCAGTATCAAAAGCAACATAATACGGAGTGTCACGACTACTACTGCCGCTCGCATAGTCGCTCGCACCAGAATGGGAACCGCTATTTTCCCACCAGCAGATGCTAAGTTTGCGGAACCTACGGACATAGATGTTTAGACTGCTCTCTAGTGGAGGCAGTTTATCAGAAGGAGAAGGAATTCCAGTCGAGTCAGCGAGACTCATGGAAATTGAAAGCTACAACTATCCCTCCTTGCAACACCCCCTCCTCTGAGACTCCCGATATTGACATTCCTGAGCTTAATATTAAAGAAGCTCCAAGCCGTACTCACATGTGGACTGCAGAAGAATGGGCAATTAGTAACGCTCCTATTGCTCGCCACAACCCATGGGATCAGCAAAACGAACGAAACAATCCATGGGATTATAACATCAAGATTGTACCAGATGAGGAAATACCCTCCTTCCACTCTGCTGTAGTCACCACCAGATCACAACGCAACGCAGCTTCCGGAGAAGCTAGCGGATCTAACCAAGGTCATAACACCCTCCTATCGCGCACTAATCCTATGAGATATATGCCAGAAGTGGGATTTATGCACGAACAACACCACATAACCAGGGAGGAGAACAACCTTGTTCACGATCCTCAAACGCAAGAGAAGACATCAATTCCTCCTGCACCTACTGCCCCTCGTCGTTGCTATTTTTGTAAAGGCAAGAGACATAATGCATCAACATGTGAGGCAAAACACAAGGCAGACGCAGACCTCAGGTATAGAATCATGCCAGCAACCAATATAGCAAAGATATACCTCCATCTCGAAGACGACCCTAAAGATGACCCCGACTTCCATCTCGTTGCTCACGTTGACAAAGATGATAGAATGAGGGATGCCTACATCGCATGTATCAGGATATGCCCCATGTGGAACCAGTTCTACAACGCGCCACAAGGAAAGAAAGGAGTAAGCAAGGACAACGGGTTCTTGTACAAGAAGAATGAGAAAGGAGAATGGAGGCTGGTTCTACCAATCATGTTTGACATGAACGGTAAGAACTACCTCGAAGCTGCAATCAAGGAAGCTCATAATGCTACGGCACATGGCGGAGTTGAGAAAACATTGAAATGGTGCACTGATAAATTTCTTTGCCAGACATTTTCAAGGCTCGTTAAAGAATACGTGGTTAGTTGTGATACCTGTCAACGGATGAAGTATAGCAACAAGCCACCACTAGGACAAGTAACTATATTATATATTCCTGCAAAAGCCTGGGCCGATATCAGTATGGACTTTCTGAAGATGCCTCCTGTTTTCACTTACTGCTCTACCTTATACCCGAACATTCTTTTGGAAGACGATCATATAATTTGCTTTTCGAAACTTTGGACGATTGTTTGTAGACAATCAGGATTTATGTTTCTCATTCCAGTTTCAGATAACCTTACAGCCGAGAAGGGCACTGATACCTTTGATATATACATTGCCTCTAATATTGGTTATCCCTATTGTATTGTTTTTGATCGAGCCACTCTCTTTATGTCAGACCATTTCAAGGATTAGGCAGCAAGAAAGGGAATCAAGTTGGAACCGTCCACGGCGTACCACCCTCAGGCGGATGATCAGTCAGAAATTGCCAACAAGGCAATCCTCCAAGCCGCACGAGCATGCAAGGTCGAAGGAAACGAATGGCTGCACTAACTCTCCGAGATCCAGCTGAAGCTGAATTCTCGAGACAACACCGCGAGACAACACAGTCCATTCTTTTCATTCCTAGGCTTTGAGGCAAAGCTGGGCCCTTCTTCCTTCCCTTACCTGATTACTTCTTATACTCCTGCAGAGGAACGTCATCTTGACACCTCACGCAACCTCTACTCCTCCAAAGTCAAATAGGCAAAACAAGCCAACAAGAAGAGGTCTGTTCCACCACTTCTTTCAGCCGGACAAAAGCTTCTTCTCTCTACAGAGAACATCCACCTCTTGAATACATCTAGGAAACTCAAGCCTAGATAGCTTGGACCGTTCGGTATCCAACACGTCAACCAGAAGCGGAACAACTATACACTCGACCTGTCAACGGACAGTCGACTTTCTCTTATCCACAATACTTTCCACATCAGCAAGATCAAACCTTACGTCAAAAACGATTCGACAAACTTCCCAAATCGTCATGGGGAACACCCTGGTGAAGTAACGGAAGGGAGATGGGAAGTCGAACGACTACTCGAATTTAGTACTGCCCCTCGTACTGGCAAAAGCCAATACCTGGTATGTTGGAAAGGGTACGGAAGTGATGCCGATTAGTGGATCAACTTCGAAGATATCAGCCTTGAAATCGTTCAAGACTTTTGGACAAGTGGAAACTATTCCAACACCTTCCAGCAAGGAAGATCCTATAAGAAACACAAGAAGTGTCACGCTCGAGAAACCCCCAAGTCAATTATTCAAAGTGAACGAGACAGAGTTTTCGCCCTCAGTCTTGACGATCAAGACCTCACCTCCGCTGCTACCAACCTTGTAGAAGATATCTTTAATGTTTTCCTAAAGTACTGATTCCCACTGGTTGAATTAACCTGGCAATCCTGCGTTTATTCCTGTTGCTTTAATTGTCATTCTAAATTAACAATGGATGAAGGTATGGCAAACAAGGTATCTATTGGATGTTTTAATTGTTTCTTATGTCATGACTGTATGCTATGGATGATTTGGAAGTTAAATTGGTCTCTTACTGTTCATTGCGAAGACTGTGATTTTTATAACTGTGGTGCTTGCACTTGTTATTTCGGACTACCTCCAGCGTGGGCAACACAATAAGAGTAGGAAATCCTTTTAACTGGGGAAGTGTAACAGAAGACCGTTTCTTATACTTGTCTTAGTACGCATTTCCTAGCACCTATCATGTATACCAGATAGCTCGAGCATAGTAGCTTATGTACTACTGCCTTGAGCGTATCTGGTCCTTATGGACTTTTCCTTTATCGTGATGCATTATGCATCCACACCTGTATTTCTGAATACTGGAGCCCTGACCTCCCACACTTGTATTTATGGTCATGTAGGAGTTCTTTCTGGAACTGCCAGAAAGCAGGTTTTCTAGAAAGGCTAGGAAACAGGTTTTTCAGACTCCAGAAGGCTTGGCGGCTAGTATAAGTACTGAGCTGATCCGCCCTTCAGAAGGAGGATTCTCAGATCAGATCACTTCAGACAGAGTTCAGACAAGCCTTAGATAGCTTCAATACAGAGGGATTACACCTGTTAATTCTCTTCCTGCTTGGGAAATCTTTATGCTCTTAAAGATCCTCTGAGTCCTTGACTTAGCGGAACCGATAACAGACATACACTATCACTCCGGTGATAGTATAGACTCTGTTAAACAGCCCGCGGTGCTACTATTGGCATCGCCCATTACATCTTTTCTGTCGTTTCTCTTATCTAGTGTTATATACTATGACCTTTCATAGATCCATTTGCCACTTTATCTGGTATCGCCAAACCTCTATGGAGGAGTTCCATGGGTTTTTCGGCAGTATTGTCATCCACTACCACGAACCTTTCTTCGTCTCCTGTTCCCTTCCTCTCCATCTAAGTGACTGCCATCTCAAAGGACCCTTCACTATGATATTCTTCTTATTGTCAGGTCGCGCTAGACATCGAAATTGCCAGAGCTGCCTCTCCTTCTAATTCCTGGAATTTGGAGATGGCCAGCTAGTTCGCAACATTCTTCAAAACTACCTGGCGTCTAGTCTTGGTTTCACCATCTCTATCGATTTCCAGTACCAATTTCATGCTACCTTGGCCCCAGTTTTTGACTGGGCCAAAAAGAACTCCCTGTGGATGCAGTGCCATGTCAGAATCTCCCAAAGAGACTAAACCTTAGAATAAAATATTCTACGAGAGTGAGAACTGGTGATTGGTTGGTAAGGACAAGGATAACAACAGGGATCTGGGTCACATAGCAATGGTTGCTCTGCGGTGGGCAGAGCCTCGTAGAAACTATTCGAAGGTAGTGCGGCTGAGCCATAGAATCTCGTAGAATCGCAGAAAATTGGTATAGGTGGACTGGACCAATGTAAATTGGGGCGGTTGCCACGTAGGTTGGCTGGCGGAAAATCGCCCACTTTTGAGTGGAAAAGTTCAGGAACTTTACCCTCGGGGGGATTTTGTAGTTTCGCAGATGGGGAAAAATAAATTAGATCAAGTTGCTCGTAAGAGGACGCTGAGTAAAATAAGGCAAAAGCTGACATCGGGGTGGTCCTGGTTGTTGAGTTCTTGTAATCGCTCAGTCCTTGGAAGTTGATGAAGTCCTCCAAACTGCAAAGGCGGACATAGAGCTCAACTAGGTCTCTCAAAACAGGCGCATTTCAATGCCGAGGGGGCTGATTTATGTAGGTTTAAAATAGTGATATCAATTTTGGCGATTTGTAGTGCTACAGCCAAACATACAGTGAGTCGATTGAGACTATACTAATAGCACGCATAGAAGATACCTATGGGGAGCCTGTGGCTACTAGTAGAGGTCGTACTGGGTAGGGTGGTCGTGGTGGGAGGGGCGGCCACAGCAGGGGGGGGGTGTAGGGCGTATTTCGGGTGGGAGCGCTATGGAGACTTAATGGTATATCTGGGTAGGCTGGCGACATGAAATTTGAATTTCTCAGGTGCTTCTCACCTATATTCATTATTCTTATGGCTGGGATGTTTCAACGGTTGGTAGATATACTGAGAATGTCCTGCAAGCAACGGGGTTGTCTCGTCGTGAATTAGACCATTGTCGATGATTACGCCATTGGGAATAGTAATAAGTATATAGTTATATACATAAGCACTCTTGTACCAGTCGTGCTGCTTGAAGTATATATAAAATATGGCAGAACCAATATCCCTCGCTGCATCCATCACCGGGCTCATATCCGCCGCCAGTGCGATTGCTAAAGCTGTACAAGCCATTCAAAACGCCCCCCGGCTGATATACGCTGTCTCAAACGAGAAGAATACGCTCACGTCCATCTTCAAGAAACTCGAAGAGCGAATTGGGTCCCCAGCCGGGGTACGCGGAACGAACCAATCGATCCCAGATGCCATGCGTGAGCAGCTTCAGGACATACTAATTCGGATGCGGGACCTTCTGAAAGAGTTGCAAAAGGAGTTAGAGGGTGTGATGACTATAGGGGGTACGATAGAGGTTAACATTAGCCTTCTAGATCGTGTTAAGTGGGCGGCAAAGGAAACGGATGTAAAAAGTGTTCTCGATGATTTGCTTCAGCAAAAGTTGTCGCTGGTTGTTGTGTTGAATTTGTGGGCGGGGAGGTGAGTGTGCTGATTGATGGTTCAAGCGAATACTAAAATGAATTTCAGAATTGAAGTTCTGACCTGTGCGGGTATATATAGCCAGCCCTAGCCCAAGACCGTGTCTGGCCCCCAAAATCATGCCCCAGCCGCATACTCCTCCTCCCGAGGCTAATCCCCAACAACGAAACCTACAACTAGTCCATGGCTCACCCTGAACTTGAGCCGTCGCCCCTGATCTCCAGCTGGTACCCCATCACAGACACTCCTCCGTCGCAGCCTATTACCTCTTTGCGCCGTACGCCTCCTCGCACGACTCGTCCGGGATCCACAAGAGCCAAGCAAAGAGTTCTTCGATCACCCGCGCAGGCCCTCACTGAGCGACATTATATGCGAACGGTTCACAGATATCCACGAGACCCAGGGGTCTCAGAGAGCTGCAGGCCTACGTGCACGACTCGGTCCTGCCCTTGCTGTGTCAACGGGATTCCAAGAGGGCAGTGTTGCTGAGATTATTGCCCAGCCTGCACACTCGTATCAGCTACCTAACTCGGGTGTCTGGTTCGAAACCGCCAAAGCAGATCCTGGTATCGCTGCGTGGATTAACCGGGTCGCTCTCCAGGGAACTGGAACACTGTGGTTTGTGGAGGGATTCCGGACTATTGTGGAGGCACAGATAAAGGAGAGTAGGGCGATTGGGGCATGGACGACGCAGAAGGAGGAGGAGGATCCAGAGGGAGTTGGGCTAGATGGAAGGGAGGGTGCGGCAGTTGTTCATGGTGGCTTTGGCCATGGAGGGACGGGAGATATGCAAGAAATGCAGGTGGATGCACAGACAAGAGCATTCAATGTAGCCGACGAGACGGTCTACGCTGTCCAGTACCGCAAGGTTAAGATTAAGCACTCGAAACGAGGTACTGATGCAATTGCTGCAGCGAAAATAGAGTTTAAATCCAGGTGGGAAATAATGTGGGGGCATATGAGAGCTTAGTGAATTCCAAATCTTTTCCGGGCTCGACTTGGTTTGGTTGGCTGGAAGGTACTTGTTTCTTTGTTAGCTCAGTACTCGTATTGAAACTATCTAGTTTATGAGTGATTTTCCAATCTAGTAACGCACGGCATGTTGCTTTATTTATAGTAGGGTCTGGCACGATACCTGATTGACTGACCGCCAATATTACGATCCGGCATATACATATTTTTTTTATTTTTTTTAAAAACTCATTACTCGTATGCGGCCCTGTTAGGAGGGCCATGACGAAGGCATATACATATGTGACACAATATCTATAAACTTCAGTGCGTACTGCTACTATTGACGGGAGCCTGATAAGAATATCTGGAACGGAAATTACTCTTGTAGCACGACTTTCAAGGAGACAATTATTGGAAAAGATCTGACCTTCTATGTAAGTTATTACTTGCTTCCTCGCACAGTAGCTCTCCTTCGTTGTCCTCCATCCACACCGGTACTACTTAAGCGCTCCGACTCAGATCTCGACCATGAGCTGCTGAGTTGAGAAGGCATTGTGGTATGAGGGTAAAGCTCGCTGAAGATGCAATTCTGTACTTAGGAGTTGGCCAATGAATACCGCATCTACTGGTGACTTGAGTCGTGATCGCTGCATACAGTACATATTACTACTGATGCTATATTACATAACACTAGGTAGCATGGCTTAGGTCAGCTCCCGTATATACGGATTCAACCGGTGCACTGGGTATCTGAAATTCCACTAATATCAGTCTATTTGTGAGACCATATTTATATGTAAATATGCTGTAGAAGAAGTAGGTAGGTATTGCGGCATGAGAATCTTCTATACTGGGACATCAACTGGCCATGGAAGTCGTCCGCAATATTGATTGCAACGGCGGCGTGTTGAAGTTGGCTTTCCACGTATCTGCGATATCGGGTGGGTCAGGTACGTACTTATGTAGATAGTGTTACGGCTGAGATGCAGACCGGGGGGGTTACCGGTACCACTGAGCTTGGTAGGTGGCCTGAAGCTAACCCCGCTTTCCTATATATATTCGCACCTCTGTACATAGATATGTTTTTCAAGACTCGAGCGAAATATTGTATCTCTGGTCAATATTATCTCTTCCGCACCCATTCGTGCGACCAGTTAGGCCCGAGCCGTGATAGCCTCAGAATACCAATATCCCGCAGATTACCCGATCACCGGCTCGCCCCTATCATTACTTTGCTCCTCTATATTGACCGGCAATTCTCTCTATTGTTGCCTCTCCCTTTACATCTACTTTGTTGGAATACAAAGGGACCAGCGATTTAGCGCCTCTCCTTCTATCTCGTGCACAACCCCCATAACCCCCATAACCCCCACAACGCACATACCACCCCGAATATGGCCGCAACTGACCCGATTAATGTCGCTAGATCGTTATTCAGTATCAGCGACATGGGAAGTAATTACCTACCCCTCCTACCGTGAAATTCATCTAGGGCAAGACTAAAGACCCCCCCCCTTGGGCCAAATAACCCCCATATCGAGCTCAGCGACCCCCATATGCGCTAAACAAGGTCATCGACTCGGATATGAGCTCATCGACCCCTATATGGGCTCCATCACCTCCGAATGAGCTGCTCGAGCTCGCCAACCCCAAAATGAGCTGAATAAGCTCAACGACCCCCA
>Ga0307511_10006616_pt1 | contig 11680 bp, 10 predicted proteins | sample 13_EM_MG_FD_200266 | JGI IMG/M metagenome (GOLD analysis project Ga0307511, IMG submission 200266) | Populus trichocarpa ectomycorrhiza microbial communities from riparian zone in the Pacific Northwest, United States - 13_EM | ecosystem: Host-associated > Plants > Roots > Unclassified | place...
TACTCCAGTGCCTTGCTGGGGCCGACATAGTGGGGGTCGTCCTGAGCGATGCGGGCTCCGGTCACGAGCCGGCCGAGCAGCTCGGTGGCGTCCAGTGCAAGGAAGAGAGCTCCGAGGTGGTACCTGCTCTCGAAGCTGAGGCCGGACGCCTGCATCAACTCACGCATCACACCGCAGGCGTAGGAGGCTTTGGCCGCGTAGGGCTCCAGTCCTGTGGCGTCTGCGACTTTGTCCCACTGGTCGACTTCGTGCGAGAGCTGGACGGACCCGGAACGCTTGGTGAGCAGAGGGCGGTAATCCATGCCCGCATGCTCCGGCTGCTCGGTGCACAGCGCAATACCGAATGCGGGGTCCGAGCCCGCTGTATTCCAGGGCCGGAGGGCGGCGTGACACCCCTGCGTGACAGCCGGATCGGGGTGCGTGACGCCTCTGAGCGTGACAGCGTGACAGTGACTTTCAGTGATCCCCTGCGGCTTCGGCTCCTCGCGATGTCACAGGCTCACATGTCCTGTGACAGTGAACCTTGACCGATTGCCACTGAAGTTTGACCGCCTGGAGGCGCTTTACCAGCGGACCGCCGAGATCAGTCCGCCGGGCCGCTCCTCGCGCTGCGGCGGGGTGCTGATCGGGCGGCCGTAGGCGGCAGCGCGCTCGCGCAGGGTGTGGCTGTCGGCCTCCCAGCCGTGCCCGGCCAGCCAGCCCACCGGGTCGTCGGGCATCTCCGAGACCCACATGGACGCCGCCGATCCCGGCACGGCGTCCGCGCCGAAGCGCTCGATCACGCCGCGCGAGCCCAACGTCAGCCCCATCCGGCTGCCTGCTGCCGACTGCGCGCTGATCCGGGCCAGCAGCAGCTCCACCGCGTCCTCGGGCAGATAGATCAGCAGTCCTTCGGCGATCCACGCGGTCGGCGCGGCCGGGTCGTGCCCTGCGGCGGCCAGCGCGGCTGGCCAGTCCTCACGCAGATCCACCGCGACGGTGATCCGCCCGCAGCGTGCGACGGCCCGCTCCTGGCGCAGCACCGAAGCCTTGAAGTCCAGTGGCGCGGCGGTGTCGACCTCGAACAGCCGGGTGTCCTCGGGCCAGTCGATCCGGAAGGCCCGGCTGTCCATGCCGGCGCCGAGCAGCACGACCTGCCGGACCCCGGACGCGGAGGCCTGCTGCAACAGGTCGTCGAGGAACTTCGTCCTGATGACGATGGAGAACGCCACGGCCAGTCGACGGCGGCGCGCGGCCTCGTCATCGGGCAGCGGCGGCGAGGAGGGCCATAGGCCGCCGGCGGTGGCGAAGGCCTGTGCCAGTGGGTCGCGGAACAGCGCGTTCTCCCGCTCGGTCTCCAGCGCCCGCACCCGGGCCACCCCCACCGCCGTGGCCCACACTCCCGACGGCTGCACCCGTTTCTGCTCATCAGTCACCGCGCCAGCCTAGGCGGGGCCAGTTGGGCCTTCCGCTGCCGGTATGCCTTCTGGCGGCAGCGCTGTGAGCACGTCCGGCGTTGTTGCTGGCAGGGCCCTGCTGGTAGTGGTTCTCCGCAGGTCTCGCAGGGCCTCGTTGATGCCGTGGGGGCTGGTTCGGGTGGCTGGGGTGGTGGTGCGGGCTGTGGTGTCGGCGATGACACCGGCGGTGGAGAAGGTGGGTTCGCGGGAGGCTGCCTGAGCTGTTGGCGACGTGCTCGCTGGCGGCATCGGTCTGAGCATGTCCGGCGTGCTGCCGAGAACATCGGGCCGTCGCAGACGGGGCAGATGCGCGGTCCGGATGGATCAGCCGGGTCTGCTTCGGCCAACCACTTTTCTTCATGTTTGAGGTAGTTGGCCCGTCGGCAGGCGGATGAACACAGGCGATAACGCTGTCCGGGCTGGATCTTCATGCTCTTGCCGCACTCTCTGCAGGGGGCCTTCTGTACTGGAGCCCGAGGATGCCGTTTCCGGTATGCCTTTTCGCGGCAGGCCTGGGAACAGCGCAGGGCCTGGCGGCCGATGACGTCGGAGGGCGGTATCTCCGCGTCGCATTCCAGGCAGCGCCTCGTTTCCAGGGTGGCCAGCAGCGTCTCCGGGGCGCGGCCGGTCGCGGCGGCCAGCCGGGTCCAGCTGGGAAGACCGAGATGCTCGGGCGGTTCGCAGAGGTAGGTCCGCAGGTAGCGGGGCGGAAGATGGTTGACGTGGGCCAGGCGGACGATGAAGGACCGGATGCCTTCGCCGGACCGGGGCCGGACCTGGAAGGGCAGGACGCGGACGTTCTCGTGAGTCATCGGGAGGACCTTGGCCCGCGGAAGTGAGGCGATTCGGCGGCGACGTCCAGTGGGACGGCCTTCAGCCCGGCTTTGGTGATCTTCTCGGTGTCATTGAAAATCGCGTCGATCGCGGCTCCGCGGATCTGGTGGGAGAGGGCGCCGATCATGCCGCCGGTGCGGTCGTGCAGGTAGCGGTCCAGTCTCGCCAGGGTGCCGGGCCGGTGCCGCCGCAGGGCGAGGGTCTTCTCCATGGTGGCGACCAGGCCCCGCCACTCACTGTTGTAAGGGAAGGGGTGGGTGGGGATCAGGGTGAAACGGCCGGCGATCTGGGCCCCGCGGGTGCCGGTCAGCAGGCTGCCGTGCTCGATGTCGATGCCCGCGTAGATGAACGTCGCGGGGATCCGCTCGGAGAAGTACTTGAGGGTGTCGGCGACTTCGGCGCCGTGCTGGGTGGTGAGCGAGATGTTGTGGAGTTCGTCGACCAGGATCATGCCGGTGCGGGCGTCGGTGCAGACACCGACGACGGACTCGATGAGGTCGGTGATGTTCATGCGGGCCATCACCGGCAGCCCGAGGAAACGGGCGAACTCGGCCGCGATCATGCGGGGTGTCGCGGCGGGCGGGACGGTGATGTAGATGACCGGCTTGCGGTCGGTGGCGGTGGGGTGCCGGGCCCGGTCCAGCAGTTCGTGGGACAGACCGAGCTGGGTGATCGCGATGGTTTTCCCGGTGCCGGCGGGGCCGGAGACGATCAGGCCCCGGCGGGCACTGATCGCGTGCCGGTTCAGCACGACCAGGCGGCGTCCGGTGGCGACGGTGTGCCGGACGACGGAGGTGGCGACCACCAGAAGACGGCCGTGATGGTCAAGACGGGCCTCGTCGAAGGCCGCCTGGCCGGCCTCGCCCAGCGCGTCGTACTGAGCGTCGGTCAGCCGGGGCGGCGGACCCGGTGGCCCTTCGACGAAGCGGCGCCAGCCGTCGATCGTGGTCAAGTGCCGCTGGGAGTCCTGGGGCAGCGCGGACGATGCCGTCATGAGCGCTTCCAGGGGTCTTCCAGCGGGTCGAACAGTCCGAGCGGGATCACCTCGGCCACCGACTCCTCGCTCTCGTCCGCTTCGTCCTCTGGCTCCGCCTGAGCACCGGTAACGGATGCCGGGGTGAGCGGGCCTGCGGCTTTCGTGCGGGCCGCCACCCGCCGGTCGCGTTTGCCGGGCCCCGGTCCCTGCTCGGTCTGCGGGCCGCCGTGGGCCCGGGTGAGCAGGGCGGCGACCGCGTCGGCGATCTCCGCCTCGGTGGCGCGGGGCAGCTGGTGGCTGACGTGGTCCCAGGCCAGGTCGCCGAAGGGAATCGGTGCCCGGTTGAGGAACTTCCAGGTGGCCGGGACCCACTCGTTGTCACCGCGGTGGTTGCGTACCCAGATCCGGGAGACGTCGTAGGGGTCGCGGTGGACCTCCCAGAGGCCGCGTTTCGCCCGGACCCCGGAGTTCTGGCGGCGCATCGGCCCCAACGCCCGGCTGTCGTAGGTGCGGTTCTTGATCCGGATGCCGTAGTCGTTGACCACCCGCCATTCCGCGGGCAGGAGTTCGACGTAGTCGTCGCCGCTGAGTGCGACTGGGACGTAGCCGCAGGCCTCCACCAAGGCGGCGTACTTCTCGTTCGGCGTGAACAGCCGGCCCGGGTGGACCGGATCGCGCAGACCGTCGTGCTTGCGGTTCTGCCACTTCGCGACGATCCACTCGTCCAGCAGCTCCTGCAACTCCAGCAGCGACCACACCCGTTCGCGTTCCAGGTGCCGGCCGCGGTGTTCGACGCTGCGGCCGGTGTAGGTGGGCAGGAACTGTGCGAACAGCGTGGCCACCGAGCCCAGCATCTTCTCGATATGCCCCTTCTCGAAGGGCGAGCCCTGATGGGCCGGCTGCACTTCGATCTCCAAGAACCGGCAGGAGGAGATGAAGTTGCGGGAGAGGAAGGCCTTGCCGTGATCACAGACGATGACCTCCGGGACGATCACCGGCCGGGCCGCCGCATGGGCCAGACGCTCGTCCAGGGCCAGGAGCCTGCGGTGCGGCAACACCGAGCGGGACATCCTGAGCGCGTCCGCCCAGCCCGGCCGCATCAGTTCGGGAGTGACGGTGCGGGCCAGCAGCACGCTGGCATCCACGGCTTTCGTGGTCGGCCGCAGCACCGCCGCTGTCAGCGTCCTGGTGGCGACATCGATCATGGCGGTGAGCTCGACTCTGCCCGTGACGCCGTTGTCGAGCAGGACCAGCACATCCAGCGGGGTGGAGTCGATCTGCATGACCTCGCCCGGTGCGAACACGGGCAGTTCACCGTGCGGCGTCGTGGCCCCGTGGGCCCTGGACCTGCGGGTCACCGCCGAGCCGGACGTGTGAGTGCCCGAAGTCAGCTTCGCCAGCAGCCGGTAGAGCGTCCGCTGCGAGGGAAGCCCAACTCCCTGCCCACCAGGTGCTTCCTTGAGGATCTCGCCGGTCCGCCACAAAATGAACGTCCCCGTGCGGGTTGAGGCGTCCACCGCTTCCTTGATCGCCTGCCGCATCGCGGCCACCACCGCATCGTCGACCTCCCCGAACTCGGCCGTCCTGCGGACCGGCCGGTGATCGGCCAGGCCCAGCACCCCGCGTTCCTGGTAGCGACGCCGACGGTGGGCGACCGTACTGGCAGAGACCTTGTGACCAGCGGCAGTCAGCTCAGCGGCCTTTGCCCGCTGCCGGGCGGTCAAGGACCGCTCCGGCCCGTACTCAGGCCGGACCGCCGTACCGGGCTCCGCTCCGGGCGGCAGCCCGTGCAGCACCTCCAGGATGTGGCCCTCCCACCACAGAGCCCTCTCCACCTCCCGGGCGGGAAATGCCTCCAGCAGCGAGGCCGCCGGCAACGGCATCCGAACCGGGCTGTCCACGACCTTGAAATCGGCTGCCGCGAACAACTCGAGCAACGGCACGACCCGATACGGCTCTTCGCCCTCCGCCAGCGTCACCGCCTGGGCGGCAACGGCGAGCACTCCGCGGATCTGGCCCTCGAACCGCACCCGGTCACCGACCGCGACCCGACCCGGCCGCTTCATCCTGCCCATGCCGCCCGCCCTTCTGTCCAGACGAGGCTGTCCGCCCCCAGCACCGCGGACTCCAGGTCCGTGCCCAGCCGTCCGGACCACAGCAGATGAAACAGGACCGGCAGGACCTGCAGCCGATCGCCCACCCTGCCGGCTCCCGACCACAACGGCAGCGGCTCCTCGAAGACCTCCACCAGCGAGGCCGCCACCCCCTCCGGGCGTCCCGAGCGGGTCCGCCGGTAGCGGGCCAGCCAGCGCAAGTTCGCCATGAACACCGGCTCGGGCGTGCCCATCCACGCAAACTCCCAGCCCACCGCCTCACAGGCCCGACGCGTCGCCGCGAACGCCTCTCCGGTTCGTTCGTCCAGCCGGTCCGCGGACCGGACATCGACCACCCTGGCCCGCCCGTCAGCAAGGCGTACGAAGTAGTCAGGCGCATGACGACGCAGTGCAGGACCGTCCTGCCAGTGCAACCAGAACGGCTGCGAGGCGATCCCGACAACCCTCGGATCACGGTCCAGCAAGATCAAACAGTCCCGCTCCAGCCACGACTCGTAGCCCACGTGACCGCTGGTCGTCGCCGCGAAGTACCAGCCCGGGAAGCTCTCCCCACCCTTCGCCCACCGGAACTCACGTACCGGCTGAACGCCCTCAAACCGCGTACTCCACAACTGGCCCAACGGCCCGCGACGACGCCCACCAGACTCAAGAAAGTCCAGCTCAAAGGCAGATAACGCCGGATCCCCGTACGCCTGAGCCGATGCCCCCACCACGCCTCCAACCTCAACGGTCAAAGTTCGGTGGCAGGAACGTACCGGTGGTCAAAGTTCAGTGGCAATCGAACGAGATTCGCTGTCACAGGACATCACAGGTCTCCTTGCAGGAACACGCCTGCCTGGGAAAACGCCCTTCCCGCCTCACAGGCAAACAGGTCGTACAGGGCATTTCCGGCTTCAGTCTCACAGGGCTTGTCACAGGTCTCCCGGTGACCTGTGAGGTTGCGGAGGGTGAGATCAGCTCAGCCCGGACCGGGTGCGGGCGAGGAACGCGGCGAGGTCGCCGACGGCTTCGGGGGCCGCGGTGGCGAGCCGCGCCGCGAACGCCAGATGGCCGTCGCCGGCGTCCGGGGCGAGGTGGGCGAGTTCGGCGAGCAGCGCTGCGTGGGCGAGCAGGTGGGGAGGCAGGAGCCCGGCGGCGGCTTCCCGGGTGGCCGGATCCGCGTAGTGCCCGCGGTGCGCGGCCAGGGCGCGGGCGAGCCACGCGTCGACGTCGGCCTGGACGTGCCAGCCCGCGCGGCGGGTGAGTTCGTCCCGTACGGCTTCGTCGCCCTCGCGGGGCTCGGTCTGCTCCAGCGTGCCCAGCTCGCGCAGCGCCTGGAGCTCATCGGCCCGGGCAGCGATCCGCTGGGCTTCGCGCAGGCCGGCTTCCCTGGCGGCGGCGGCCGCGGCTTCGGCGGCGAGCTCCTCCTGGACGACGACGTCGACGCCGGGGTCGTACACCGTGTCCGGGGCCGCGTCGGCGAGCAGCTGCCCGATGCGCTCCCACTCCGCGAGCTCCGCACGGCCGCGTTCGTCGTCGGCGAGGTGCTCGTGGCGGGAGTCCTGGCGCGCGTCGGAGCGGGCGTCCTCGAGGGCCGCCGCGACGGCGCCGGCGCCCATGCCCTTCGCCCGGCGGCGTACCACCCGCCGGCCGATGCGGGCGGGGTCGACCGGCTCGCGGGGCGTGGCAACACGTGAGGCGGGCGGTCGGCGCACGGTACGCCGGGGCGGCCAGGGCGTGGTCATCTTCGGTCTCGCATTCGTGGTGCGGATTTGGGAGCGGGCCGCCGCCAGAGCGCTGTGCGGTGGCCCGCCGATACGTTTTATAGCAGGCCATGAATTCCGCGTGGTCAGAACTCTATCTCTATCGACCGCACGTGCGTGAAATCCGCTCGGAGACCCTGCGCGCGGGAGCCCCATTCCGTGAAATAGGACTCGGTGATGGCCTCCGCGACGATCGGATGCAGGTCTTCCTCCGTCGCACCGGCCTCCTGCATCTGGAGGATCTCAGCAGCGTAGGCGGGCGAGATCGCCGTGCTGATGAACCGCTCGCGGCCGTCGTCCGAGCTTCCCGTGCACTCGAATCCGAAGTAGGCGTAGACCTCCACCTGCATACCGCCGACCGTCGCCGCGCGCTCCCGCGCCTGTGCTCTGACATGCGGTTGCCACTGTGATTCAGTCTCCTCCACCAGGGCCGCCCGGAGCCTCTTCTGAGGCTTCGTCTGCTGCCCCGCGCGGTAGCGCTGCACGGTGCGGGGCGAGACACCCAACTGTTCGGCGAGGGCCTTCGTGGACTGCTTGGCCCGCTTGTAGAGGAATTCCACCTGAGCCTTCGCGGATTTCGGCGCGGGCCGGGTGAACACCTTGCGCTCCGCCCGCACGAGGGCGTCCAGGACTCTGTTGCGGCGCGGGGCCGGCTGCTGCTGCTCGTGATCGCTCATGCCTCCAGAGACCACGGGTGACCTGTGGACAGAATCTGCCGGCCCTCTCCCGACGCCATGGGCCGTTGGGGAAGGATGGCCACAGGCGATCACGAAGGGGGCGGCGTGCGGCTGACGATCGACACCGAGACGGACACCTACGAGCAGGCACTCGCAGCGGTCCAGGCCGCCTACGGGCTGCAGCCCGCCACCCCACCCGACTGGCCCGAGGCCCCGGATCCCCGGCCCGGCCCGCAGGACCTGGCCGACGCCGACCTCGCCGACGGATGGAGCGAACAATCGCTGTTCCAGCTGATCACGGCGCTGATGCCCGGGGCCCGGGAGGTACTGCGCCGGATCACCGACCTGGGCGGCACCGCCTCCTACGACGACGTCCAGCAGCACTTCGCCCACCATCCGACGCACCCGATCCCGCTCTCACGGATCGGCGGGACCTTGACCAGCGTGAAGGCGGTGCAGCGCCGCGTCGGCCCGGACGGCGCCGGCCCCCTGCTCCAACGTGACGAGCGGGCACGGCGCTACCGCATCGACGACGCCCTCGTTCCCGGGCTCATGCGGGCCTTCGCCATGGTCGATGTCCGCCCCGACCTGCTGCGCGGCGAACCGGCGTGAGGAGCAGTTCGCGCCGAGCCCCCCCCAGCGCCGGGGTGATCGGCCTCACCCACTCAGGACACACGCGCGTGCCCGGACCAACTGGTCCGGGCACGCGGGCTGTTCGGGCAACGGCCTCTAAAGATCGAATTCCAGGTTCAGCACGTCATTGATCTGCACTTCCTGGAGGGAGCCGGCGCGGCGGCCGCCGTCCTGGAAGTACACCTCTCTGAGAGCTTCGGCGGTGAGCTCGCGCAGCCGGTCGTCGTCGGCTCCCTGCTGCTGGGCATCGAAGAGCCGCGCGGCGTGCTGCGGGGGCAGGGCGACGGTGAGGTGCCGGATGCGGTCCTCATCCGTCGTGTCCATCGGAGCCCCGGCGTAGCCGAGACGGGCGTGGACGTCGATGACGATGCCGCCGGTCGTCGCCGCCTTCTCACGGGCCTTCGCCCGGATCTGCGGCTGCCACCGGGCCTTCACCTCGCGCTCCAGGCGGGCGGCGAGGTCGGCGCGCGGCTTCTTGGCCTTGTCCGCCACGTACCGCTCCACCTGCCGCTGGGACATGCCGAGCAGTTCGGCGACCGCCTTCGTGCCACCGAGCTGCTTGACCATGAACCGCATCTGCGGGCCTGCGGACTTGGGTGCCGGGCGGGTGAACGCCTTCTGCACCGCGGCGTCCAGGCCGTCCCCGAACAGGCTCATCGTCGCCTTCTCCTACTCTCCGTTGTCGGCGTTGGTGACGGTGCCGTCCTTGATGTACCGGGCCAAGTTGAGTGCGGGGGCGTTGAACTGCTCGCGCACGCCCTCGCCCCACAGCACCTCCTGAGTGCCCTCCCACTTGACCAAGCCGGGGTTGATGCCCAGCTTGAAGCCGCCCGGCAGCGGCTTGCCGTCCTTGTAGGGCAGGAAGTCCAGCGGGCTGGCGCCGTCGACCGCGTACACGACGCAGTCGGAGAGGATCGCCACCGGATACTGCCCGGTGAACGCCGCATGCCTGACGATCTTCCGGTGGAAGTTGATCCGTGCGCGGGAGATGACCCCGGCACGGATGTGCGGGTCCCACGTCCGGCGGGACAGCGCCCGCCACGGCTCGCCGGACTTCCAGCCCTCCCCGCGCGGGCGCTCGCGCAGCTTGCCGATGCCGCCCTTGACCGTCGCCTTGACCGCGTTCACGACGATCGCCAGCTCCGGGTCACGCCCCTTGTAGCCGTCCATGGCCGCCAGGAAGTCGGCCGGCTCCATGTCCGTATGGACGCCCAGGTCGGCCATCGTGGCGAGGAAGGCGTCGCGCAGCCGGTTGTACCAGGAGTCCAGGTAACGGCCACTCTCGTAGCGCACCCACGCCTCGATCGGCGTGACGTCGTAGCCGAGCTCCACCGCATACGCCACCGTCGGCGTCGCGTACCAGGCCGGACCTGTCGGGCGCTCGCCATTCGGCGTGAACGGGCTCGGCAGCAGGCCGGAATCCAGGTCCACCCACTTGTCCTTGGCGACCTTCACCCTCGACAGGTCGACATGGGACAGATCGACAAGCCACGAGCCAGGCAGCTTCGGGTCGAACACCGGCGCCTTCACGTGCGTCGGCGCACCGAGACCGACGATCAGCCCGTTGGCGCCGGCGGCGAACGCCATGTTCACGTCGATGCCCACCAGGTGCCGCTTGGTGCATTCGTCGTCGGTGAGCGGACGCGCCCAGTCGTACGCCTCCTCGAACAGCTTCTCCGCCGGGGTCCGTGTGTGGAAGCGCGGCAGGTCCGCCAGGAGCGGGTGCCCGTCCGGGGCCTCGCACGGCGCGCAGTCCACCGGGTCCTTGCCCAGCGAGCCGGGGTTGTGCTCGGAGTGCCGTTTCCCGTCGGCGTCGGGCTCGGAGGCCCGGGTCGGCGGGTGGAAGGCGGTCATCAGCTCCAGGCCGGTCACGGCGGTGGAGCCGCGGGGCGTCATCACCCGGGACGCGTACACACCCAGGAGCCGGGCGAGGTCCGCCGGCGTCAACTGCCCGGCATGGCCCCAGCTGCGGGGATCGAGCGCGTCCCACGACGGGATGCACAGCTGCACGCAGTTGCGCTCCGAGCCCGTGGCGGGACGGTAGATCCGCGCCCACGGCCCGAAACCCCTCTTGGTCAGCTTCCACTCCCCGCGCACCAGCTGCTTGATCACCTTGTGGCCCTCCGGGATCCGCCCGGCGAGCCGCTCCTCCGCCGTGAGAGCGACGGGCAGGCCGTAGCGCTCCAGCGCGGACTGGGTGAGGACGATCAGTGGGTCGGCGTCCTTGCCCGGCCCGGACAGCTTCGGCTGACCGAGCCTGGCCTCCTTCAGGGTCCAGTCGACCAGGGACGGGATGGACTTGGCGGGCACGTCCAGGACCAGGCCGCCGACGCAGTACGCGAGGACCTGCCCGTCGTCATCGACGTCGACGACCGCAAGCGGCCCGTTGACGAAGCGCGGGTCGGCACCGGCCGGGGTGTTCGCCGGGGCCGCCCTCCTCGATGCCGGGCGCCGCGACGTCGACGTCGACGTCGACGTCGACGTCGGCCTGGCGGCGGGCGCCGGACGCGACGCGGCGGCCGGCGCGGACTCGGTGGCCGGCGCGGACTCGGTGGCGGGGCGGGACGGGGTGTTCTGTTCGGTCGTCACGGCGGCAGCCCCGGGCGCCGGGCCCGTGGATACGGGCAGCGCTTCCGGTGCCGGGGCGGGAGTGCTCGGAGCGCTCGCGAATGTCGCGGGAACGGCCGTGTCCTGCACCGGCGTTGGGGCGTTGGCATCAGCGGGGTAGAGCTCCGCGAGCTGCGTGAGCATGCGGGCGTACGCCTCGCGCTCCTTGCCCCGCGGCTCGGTCGCCTTGGTGAGCGACTCCCAGCCGCTGACGGTCGCCCGACGCACATCCAGTGCTTCGGCCACCTCATCCAGGGTCAAGCCGTGCGCGACACGAAGCCGCTTGCGCTCCACCGGCGGCGGCAGCGGGGACCGGGACGCGACCAGCGCGTCGACCCGGTCGAACAACTCGGACATGGAACACCTCCTGCCTCACAAGCATAGCGTAAACCGTACGGATCGCGTACCAAGTGCGTACGGATCGCGAACATTTCCTATGTTGTCATGCCGCTAGGGGGCAACCGCCCCGGCAGGTCAGGCCCGTACGAGGCGGCCGGCGGCGGCGATGAACGTGTTGTGCGCGGCCCGGGCGAGGTGGCCGCGCCGGTCGCGATCGGCCCGGTCGGAGGCCTCGTGCAGGGTGAAGGTGACGTCGACGATCCGGTCGGCGAGCGCCAGGACGTGCGGGTCGTCGGTCAGCAGCCGGAGTTCGGTCAGGGCC
>Ga0307511_10006620_pt1 | contig 11675 bp, 10 predicted proteins | sample 13_EM_MG_FD_200266 | JGI IMG/M metagenome (GOLD analysis project Ga0307511, IMG submission 200266) | Populus trichocarpa ectomycorrhiza microbial communities from riparian zone in the Pacific Northwest, United States - 13_EM | ecosystem: Host-associated > Plants > Roots > Unclassified | place...
CGCTATCCCCTGATCGAGGCGTCCGTCGCGACCTCTGCGGAAGACGGATTCGACTCGGCAGGCCGGAAGGTCCACCAATATCTCGACGGAGAGGGAATCCCTCGGCAACTCGACACGGAAGACTGAGAAAGTGAAACTCACTCGTTCGAAGACTCTTCTCGCCTGCGCGGTGTTCGTCTCGCTGGCTCTCCTCGCGGGCATCGCCTACGCGGTCAGGCTTCCGCCCTTCGAGGAGAAGGCGGGCGACATCCAGGCATCGGACGTGTGCGCCACCATGGGGTCCGCGTCCACAAGTGCCGCCGCCCTGAAGCGGGTTCTGCCCAAGAAGTCGGCGTACTCGTTCGACAACAGTCTGACGGACCTCCGCCTCGACGCCACCGACGCCACGTACCAGACGGACTGCACCGTGGACGGGGACGGTGAACAACTCGCGTGGACGGGGACCGAGTTGCTGGAGTACGACACCACGGAGGCATGGGCCGAGGAAGTACTGGGGCAGTACGACTCCGTGTCGTCACTGACGCCGTTCAGCGCCGGGGACAAGGCTCTTGCCTCGTCAAAGGTCGCGGCGGTCTACCTTCCCTGCACATCGCACGGTGCGCGTCACCTCAGCGTGGTCGTCAACCTGAAGAAAAAGGGCGATGCCAGCGACTCGACCCTGCGCGCCGGACTCATCACCCTCGCCAGGAATGCCGCCGAATACGCCCACGCCAAGGCGAAATGCAATACACCGAACAAACTCGGTGAAAGTTCGTAAAGGACACCGATCTGGACCACAATGCCGTGACCCGATTCCTCGTCAGAATCCCGATCACTAACGGTATTGAACAACGCAATGCAGGGGCTCTCGGCCGAAGTATCTGTGCGGCACCAAGGTCTCCAGCGCCGCGCTGGAACCCCTACTGCTGCCCGGGAAGAAAATCAGCGCGCAGCCGACCTCCGCGGTCGGGGTGCAGCGGTGCCGACTCCAGGTGGACGGGAAGACCGTGTTGTCCGTCAGTACGGAGAAGCGGGCAGCCGGCGCGTCCGCCAGGGATGTGGCCATGTCCGCGATCGGGGTCGAGCCCACTGACGCGAGCGCGGACAAAGGGCAGGTGATCGAGCCGAGTGTTCGGCGAAGACCCGTAGCGCCGTTCTCGCATACGCCAGTTCCCGCACCGTCAGCCACGGCCGTTCCCGGCACCTGAAGTCGACGATATTCCGGGCAAGTTTGACGAGGCACACATCGACGACGTCGACTACGAGCTGTTTGGCATCGGCGACCAGGGCTCGGAAGAAAAACAACCCGCAGGCAATGAACACGTCCGACGCGCAGCATTGGATTGAAGAAAGGGCAGGGAATGCATCGAATTAAAGGGCCGCCCGCACGAATTAACGCGCTCGCCATCATCGCGGCGGCCATATTCGTCACTGGTTGCAGCAACAATTCCGACGACAGCGATACCGCAGGGCAGGACACCGGTGCACCGGCAGGAAAGGTGTGCGACGGAACCCTGGACCCAACCGCTTCGGCCGCGCTGCGACGGCTGGCCGGTTCGGATCGGTTCGACGAACTCACCGGGACCAACGAGGCAGGTGAGCCCAACACCTTCTCCTTGGCCAGATCCGTCAAGCATCTGCACGACGAATACACCAAACGGAGTGCGTGCAGGCTGTACAAGTCCGGAGACAACAGCGGCCAACCCCTTTTGGAAGTCCGCTTCTCGGCGTCCAGCAACCACCCCTCCGTCTCCACGAAGGCATCCAGCAACGCCCGGGTCTCGTATCCCCTGGGCGTCTACGCACTGGTCGGCAGCAGCGGAGCGGATCTCTTCTTCCGCTGTCCCACCAAGGCAACCACCGACAACGCGTCGGTCGGGGACACGAACTACGTGAAGGCTGAAATGTCCGCGATCGCCGACAACATGCGGGGCAACAGCGTGAACAAGGACCGCATGGTGGTGCTGAATTCGATGGCCAAGGCAATCGCCGAAGCCGCCGGCTGCGCCTCTACTGCTGCACTGTCGACACAGGTACCGACAGCAAACGGCAACTGAGTCCGGTGGAACGGCCTAGCACTGTTCTGCATACATACGTTCCCACACCGTCAGACGTGTGGGGTTTCGGGGATTGACCTATGCGACGACAGATACGCGAATTGCAGCAAGACAGGACGAGCGCACGCACCGTATCGCGTTCGGTGCTGGGCGCCATTGTGGTGGCCCTCGGGATCTCCGCATGTGGCGGAGGGGACAAAGGTACCGATGAGGCCGAACTGACCGCTTCCCAGGTCTGTGCCTCCGCTTTCGACACGTCGGCGGCCAAAGCTCTACAACGCATAGGCGACACGACGAAGTTCGCAGAAATGCCGGGTAGCGACGACTCCGGGAAGCCTAACAAGTTCTCCCTGAAATACGCCGCGAGCACGGTCCACAAGGACCAAACACAGCGCAATCAATGCGTTGTCTTCAAGGCTGGAGACAAGAGCGGTCACCCACTGATCGACAGTGATTTCTCGGCGTCCAGGTATGTTCCGAAAACGGAGACTCCAGGGTCGGGTGGGGACTCCGAGAAGACTTTCTACCCCATCGGCGCCTATGCCCAGACCGGCGACACCAGCAGCGCGCTGCTCTACTTCAAATGTCCTACCCAAGATCCTACGAAGGCAAGCGGCACTACTCCTTACGTCAGGGCAAGTCTCACCAGTGCGCCGGGCCAGATCTCCGCAAAGGCAACGGGCCGAGACTTGATGACCGTACTCAACTCCCTCTCGGAAGCCATGGCGAAGCAGCTCGGCTGCGCTTCGGAGGCGGCGCTTCCATCCGAGATTCCGGCATCGACACACAGCGGAGAAACGGGAACTTCCCGGTGAGACCGCGGGAATTGCCTACGCGGTCGAGCACCGACCACACACACCAGACGGACTGCGTGGTCGACGGAGGGGGTGACCGGCTCTCGGCCATGAAGGGTGCCAGCCGAATACGCCTACGTTCTACAGCATGACCAAGGCCCTCGGCTGTACATCGGAGTCAGGTCTGCCAACCAATGTGCCCAGCGGCACGCTGAGTTGGCCGTGGAGTGTCAGGGGGCGACTCCCCGCCCCACTCGGCGTCCGCAATAATCTGGAGCATGGAGACGGTGGTAGGGATTCTGCTGAAGGTGTTCCTCTTCGCTTTCGTGGTGGGGATGTTCGCCCTCGTCATCAGGGCGTTCGTGCGCAGCGACAAAGAGGACAAGCGGATCAGGCAGGGGTGGGCGGACCTTTCGCGGGTTGCCGCGGAGCACGGCTGGACGTATGAACAGCGTGCGCGAGGGCGGGCCACCGAGTACTGCGGTGTGGGACCCATGCCCGGCAGTGGCTCGAATCCGAGCGCCTGGCACTACATCACCGGAGAGTTCCGCGGCCGTCCGTTCAAGTGCTTCGAGTACCGCTACTCAAATCCCCTGTCGGGCAGCAGCGGCGTCGGGGAGTCCAAGAAGCTGACGATCGAGTCGATTTTCCTGGTCTCGGCGCCCAGTTCCGGGCCGTTCCTGCAGATCGGCCGGCCGAGCAAACTGGATGCGGTGCTCGGCCGTCGACCCAGAATGCTGCTGGGTGTACCGGAATTCGACGAGAATTTCCGGATCGTCACCGACAGCGAGGATTTCGCTCATGCCATCCTGAGCGACCCCCTGCAGGCCTTCCTGCTCTCGGACTCCCGCGCCCAGAAGTCCCCGCTTCGGATGCGCGATGACGAACTGTTCACGTGGTACACGGGCACACTGTCCCCGCAGGGCGTCGAAGAGCGGCTGGACTACCTGTGCGATGTGCTCGACCGGATTCCCGCCCAGCTATGGGCAACCACCTGACCAATCCGGTCCTAGGCGGGAGTCTCGTCCGCCGCCTCCACCGTCCTGAGGAATTCCTTGTAGTCGCCCCGCTGGAACCCCCACTGCCGCCCGGGCAGAAGATCAGTGTGGAGAAACGAGCTACCGATGTTTCTGCCAGGGACGTGGCCACGTCCGTGCTTGAAGTCGATCCGAACGACGCGAGTGCGGACAACGGGCAGTTGGTCTGTTCGGAGACCGGAGCCGTCGGCAAGTCCGACGCCTGCCCGGACCGAGGCCCTCGCCTCGGAATGTGACTCGAAATGAGGACAGGCAGGGGACATCAGCACGCCCCCTCTCGCGAAGTCACCCTCAACCGGTAACCCGAGAAGACCAACGTCCCGTCGCCGCCTGCGGCGCCGGGCGGAATGTAGTCGTCCTTCTTCGAGCGAGTGCGGAGCACATGGGCGCAGAAGGTCTTGTCCGTGCCGGTCGCCGTGATCGTGAGGTGGGCTTCGGCGAGTGTGTCGGTGTCGGAGGGGTCTGCGGTCACTCCCGTTTCCGGGGCGTCGCTGCCGCCATTCTCGGTGACCTTGTCCTCGATCAGGGACGCGAAGTCGTCGAAGTAGAGAGGGGTGTCCGACTGGTCGACCTGGTAGGGAAACCCGTCCAGGTCGTCCGTCGCTCCCCGCACCGCGCTGGTCAACTCGCCCCCGCTCCACGACAGGTCGTCGGAGACACCGAAGCCCTGTATCGCCGTGTAGACGCCAAAGCCCGCCATGGTGAGGAGGACGACACGGGCCAGCACGAAGCTGCCGTCGGGGACTTCGGGGGCCGAGGGGTTGATGCCCGCCCGCCAGGCGCGTATCCGGTCGGCCTTCACACAGGCCATGGCCACGAGTACGGCCGCGAGGACGAGGACGGCGACGTTCATCCTGCTGAGCGTGTCCATCAGCCGCCCGCCCCGCCGCCGCCCATAACCCGCCCCCGCCGCCTCCGCGCATCCCGCACCGCCACCGCAGCCCCCCCAAGCCCCGCCACCGCGAGCAGCCCGCCCACGACCACATAAGTCCCCAGCCGCGTATTCCGTTCGTCCGCTGTCTCGCCGAAGTGCAGCGGGGTCACCGACGGGGCCTCGGCCTTGGAGACTCCGCCCTCGGGGGCCGGGGATTCGACGGGGTGTTCGGGGTCCACGTCCGTGAGGGCCTTGACCGGGTCGACGACGCCCCAGCCTACGAGGCGGTCGTGGCCGGAGATCGAGCGTTCCGCGGTCTGTTCGATCTGGGCGACGAGCTGGCGTGCCGTCCAGTGCGGGTACTTGGCCTTCAACAGGGCTGCCACGCCCGCGACATAGGGCGCCGAGAAGCTCGTACCGTTGTCGGAGCAGTGACCGCCGCCCGGCACCGTGGAGATCATGTCGACGCCGGGCGCGGCCACGCCGACGAACTCGCCGGACTGGGAGAAGGAGGCGCGTTCGTTGTTGCGGTCGGAGGCCGCGACGGCGAGGACGCCGTCGTAGGAGGCCGGGTAGGTGACCTTGACGTTGCCGCCGAGGCCGTCGTTGCCGGCCGAGGCGACGACCACGACGCCCTTGCCGAGGGCGTCGTCCACGGCCTGGCGGAGGCGGTCGTCTGGGGCTACGGCGTTCGCCGTGTCCTGGGAGATGTTGATGACGCCGGCGCCCTTGGCCACCGCGTCGCGGATCGCCGTCGCGAGGGTGGCTGCCGTGCCGTCGCCCTCCGCGTCGTTCTGCTTGATCGGGATGATCGTCGCGTCGGGGGCCAGGCCCACGAAACCCGTGCCCTTGGCGGGGCGGGCCGCGATGATGCCGGCCACTCGCGTGCCGTGGCCGACCGTGTCGGTGGTGCCCTGGCTGTTGCCGCGGTCGATCGTCTCGCCCTTGGTGTTCTTGGGGGGCAGCAGGTTCTCGCCCTTGGACGCGTCGACCGCCGACTTCAGTTGCTTGTTCTTTACGTCGACACCCGTGTCGATCACGGCCACCTTGACGCCCTTGCCGGTCGACTCCGCCCACAACTCGTCGAGATTGACGCGCTGCAGGGCCCACGGGCGGCCCGTGTAGTCCTTCGACGGGAACGTGCACTGGCCGTCGTCCGCCCACACCGGAGTCACCAACAACGGCGACATCGACAGGGGTACGGCCACCATCGAGGCCGCCACCATTACCCTCAACGTCCGCGCGATCAGCATGAGTTGAACCCTTCCGAACCCTTCCCCGGTCTCGCCTACGAACCCTGCGGCTGCCGTGCCGCCGCCTCCGACAGACGGGGGCCCATCGGCAGGAACGTCGACCACTCGGCGGGGACGGGGGTGGGGGTGACCTTCTCGTAGCCGAGGCGGGTCTGTGCGATCTCGGCCTCGCTCAGTTCCTGTTTGCGCTGAGCGGCGGTGGTGCCGATGCCGCTGTCGTCGGTGGCGCTGTCGCTGTTGGACTGCAGGGCGTAGCGCAGACCGGTGTCGGTGACCAGGAAGACCGGGCCCGCCTTCGCCTCGATGCCCTTGACCTGGCGGAAGAGCTGGCCGGAACCGGCGGTGACGTAGGCGCTGGAGGAGCCGGTGGGCAGCTGCGCCGGGTAGTCGGTGCCGACCCAGGTGGAGAGCGTGGTCTTGTTGTCCGCGCCGACCGAACGCAGCACGTTGCAGACGGTGTTGGGACCGCTGGTGGCGCTGGTGCCGTCGTTGACCGTCTTCGGCTTGTACGTCGGCCAGTTCTTGTCCGCGTCGAACGTCGTGCTGTCGGCGACCGCGCCGGGGCTGACCTGCTGGGCCTCGCCCGCCTGTCCGACGCCGACGAGGTCACCGCTGTTGAGCAGGAGTGTGGCGGTGAACTCGGAGATACGGGCCACCTTGCCGGGCAGCACCACGTAGTACTGCATCACCTGACCGGCATAGGCCTTGATGACCTCGCCGACCTTGTCGTAGTCCTCCAGGAGGGCGGAGGCGCCGGCCTTCGTGCCCGGGGTGCCGCCGGTGATCTTCGGGATGGAGATCTCGTCGCCCTTGTGGAGGGTGTCGAGCCATTCCTGGGAGACGCGTTGCGGGGCACGGCCCTGGGTGTCGAGGGCCTTGAGGAGTTCGTTGTCCGAGGGGTCGGCGATCTCGTAGGCGGTGCCGTGGGCGTCGACCACGTACTGCGTCTTGCCGTCCGGGGCGACGACGTACATGAGGTCGCCGCCGGAGAGCTTGCCGGTGCCCTCCGTCTTCGGCCACTCCTTCTTCGCGAGGACGAACGTCGCCTTCTGGATGGCGCGTCCGCCGGCGCTGGGGCGCTCGCACACGGCCCAGCGCTTGGCCGTCTCGGCCTCGTCGGAGGAGGGGAGGCGGTCGGGGGCGTAGGGGATGCCGATGGTGGCGCCGTGCGGGAGCTTGCCGTTGTCGAGGACGTTCTCGTCGACGGTGATGACGCTGGACTTGTTCGGATCCAGGAGGAGTTTCGCGGAGGCCATGTTGAGGACCGGGTGCAGCTGCTTCTGCTTGTTCTTGCCGGTGGTCAGAACCACGTACCGGGTGGTCGACTTGCTCGCGACGATGACGTGCGACTCGACGTCGGCCCACCCCTGGGGCGCCGTCGGCTTGAACATGCCGATCCCGCCGAACACCGCGAGGATCACCACGCCGACAACGACTCCGGGTACCAGTGCGCCCAGCGGTTTCGGCGCTCCTTCTTCCGAGCCCGTCGGGGAGGGCTGCAGGAAGGACGCGAGCGTGCGGCGCTTCGCGAAGGTGTAGGCGTTGAGTTCGTCGCGCCGTGATGCCATCTGTGTCCGCTCTCTCCCCGTGCGGAGCCGTGGAGGACCTGTGGAGATACGGCCCCTGCCCCCGATTGCCTCTGATACCTCTGGTGTCAGACCCGCCCCCTACTATGCCTGTTGCGTGGGTGTGCTTGTGTCACGGGTAGGGTGCTCTGGCCTTGAGGGGACCAGTGCGCAGGGAATTTCGGGAGAGTTCGGGGGTTTTGGAGTGATGGCTTCCGCAACGCGGAACCGGTCGCGATCGCAATCGGCAGCCGCCTCGGATCACGCGGGCGTTTCGGGTCCGTACCGCGGTTCCTTCACGCCTCATCTGAAGTCGCGTTCGGGGCGCGGGGGTTCGTTCACGACCCAGCGGCTGGTGCTGCTGGAGGTCGCGGCGGCGCTCGTGGTCTGCGGCTGGCTCGTCGGCCCGGTCGCCCTCGTGCCCTCGATCGTCGTCGCCACGCTCCTCGTGGTCCTCGCTGTCGTACGACGCCGGGGGCGCTCCCTGCCGGAGTGGCTGGGCACGCTGCTGGCACTGCGGTCCCGGGTGCGGCGGGCCGCGAACACCCCGGTGCCGCCGGGGACGGACGCCGGTCTCGCGCCCGCCGTGGAGTGCGACCCGAGCCTGCGGACGTACAGCTACCACCGCGGTGACGACCGCGACCAGCGGCCGGTCGGGATGATCGGCGACGGCGACTTCGTCACCGCGGTGCTCCAAGTGGAGTCGGACGCGGGCGCGTTGCGTGCCGAGCGCGGGCGCAGACCGCTGCCCGTGGGGCTGGTCCGGGACGCCCTCGAAGTCGACGGCGTCCGCCTCGAATCGGCGCAGATCGTGGTGCACACCCAGCCCGCGCCCGCGCTGCATCTGCCGCAGCAGTCGGTCGTGGTGAGCAACTACGCGCCGCTGCAGGCCCAGACCGGCTCCCCCGCCGTCCGTATCACCTGGATCGCGCTGAAGCTCGACCCCGAGCTGTGCCCCGAGGCGGTGGCCGCGCGCGGGGGCGGACTGGTCGGGGCGCAGAAGTGCCTGGTGCGGTCGGCGGAGCATCTGTCGAGCCGGCTGTCCGGTGCGGGTCTGCGGGCCAACGTGCTCACGGAGGAGGAGCTGACGGCCGCGATCGCCACCTCCGCGTGCGCCAACCCGATGGTGACCGCGCAGGCCGGGCGGAGCGAGGCACCGCAGCGGCGGACCGAGGAGTCCAGCCGCAGTTGGCGCTGCGACAACCGCCGGCACACCACGTACTGGGTGCGCCGCTGGCCCCAACTGGGCGAGTCCGGAACCTCGTTGGCACAGCTCGTGGCCCAGCTGACGGCGGTGCCCGCGCTGGCGACGACCTTCAGTCTGACCCTGGCCCGCGGCGAGCAGCAGGACGTGGCCCTCACCGGACACCTGCGGATCACCGGCCGCAGCAACCAGGAACTCACCGACGCCCGGCGCGAGTTGGAGCAGGCGGCCCGGCAGGCCCGCACCGGCCTCGCTCGCCTCGACCGCGAACAACTCCCCGGCGTCCTCGCCACGTTGCCCCTCGGAGGTGCCCGCTGATGACCATGACGACCACAGAGCCCGGCACCACCGGCATCGCCTCGCGGCTGCGCACCGGATTCGGACTGCTGGGCCCGCGCCATCCGCGCCACGCACTGCCCGTCGAGCAGGTGGAGGCGCTGTCGCTGCCCATCGGGGACGACGGCGTGGTGGTCGGCATCGACCCCGACGGCCGGCCCGCCGTGCTCGGGGTCAACCGCCCTACGCCGTACGACATCCTGCTCATCAGCGGCCTGTGGACGGCCCAGGTGCTGGCACTGCGCGCGGCGGCCACGGGCGCGCGCGTCGCCGTGGAGACGGGACGGCCGCAGGCCTGGATGCAGATGGTGCACGCGATGGGCGGCGGACAGAACGGCCTCGCGGTGTACGACGTCGGCCGCGTCCCCCCGCAGGGCGCCTCCGCCGGTACGCCCGTGCTGGTGGTGCGGGACTGCGGGATGCGGCCCCCGCGCGGGCGGGTGACGTCGGCGCCCTGGCAGTCCGTGCTGACCCTGCTGCCTTATCTCAGTCCGGTGGCACCCCGGTTGATGCGGCAGGCGCGGCTGGTGGGTGTGCAGCGGGTGTCGCCGGACGAGGCGGCCGAGATCGGGCGCGTGATCGGGCTGCCGCGCCCTGACCTGGAGTCGCTGCCGACGCTGCCCGAAGGCGTCACGCTGTGGTGCACGGAGCGGGACCGGCAGTACGTGATGACCCAGCCGACGGACGCCGAGGTGGGACTGCTGGGCGTGGCCCGCCGCATGGACTGACAGCGGAGCGACGGCGGACCGACGGACCGCCGGTGGGGTGGATCCGGCGGATTGAAGTGCCCGAGCTGTCTTGTTTGGTCGATTTCCAGGGGGATTTGGTCCGCTATCGCCGGTCTCGGTCGTGTGGGTGTGCACGAAGGGGTGGGCGGGCCTGCCGAGTCCACGGTTTTGGTGATTAGGCTGGGACAGGGCACGTCACGAGTATCCGCGCGCGGGTGGTGCGTCGCCCAGGGCCAGGGGCTCAGGGGGACGACCCGGCGCATCGGACGTTCGGATGTCAAGAACGGTCGCCCCAGCACGGCATGAGGGTGCTCGACCACACCAGGAGGAATTGTGAGCAGCGATCGGGACGGGATCCGCGGGGGCTGGGCCACGCCCGGCGATGACCAGCCCGATGACGAGTCCGCCATCGAGATGACGGGCGAGTTCACGATCGACTACGCCCCGCCGGCCTGGTACACGCAGAACTCGTCGGGCACGCCCGCACAGGCTCCGCCAACGCCCGCACCGCCTACGGCACCCGCACCGCCTTCGGCGCCGACTCCGGCGAACGGTACGGCCACGCCGCCTCCGCCGTCGTCCCCGGTCGGCCTCCCGTTCTCGACACCGGCGTTGCCGAACAACCCCGGCTTCCCGTCCGCCTGGACAGCCGCGGCCCTGGTCTCCCACGAGGACGACGAGGACTCCGAGAACGGCGACCTCGTGAGCGGCGCGACCATGCGGATCTCGGCGGCCGCGCTGAAGCGGGAGATCACGGAACGGGGTGGGGCAGCGAGCCCCACGCCGGGACAGGCCGACGCGGAGGCCCCGGTTGCTCCGGCTCCGGCCGAGGGTTCTGTGGGGGATGCCGGCAATGCGGAATCCGGCTCCGGAGAAGGGGAGTTCGAGGGTTCCGAGAGTTCCGAAGGTGAGGTGCCCGGTGGGGTGCTTCCGGCCGACGGTGAGCTGACGGAGACCCCGGAGAACGATGACGCCACCGAGGTGAGCACTCAGGAGGAGGACAGCGCGGTCGCCGACGCGGAGAGCGCGGACTCGGCGGAGACCGAGGCTCAGGCTGAGGACGAGAGCGCCGACGACGCCTCCGCGCCTGCCGCCCCGAACGCCGACACGTCGCCCTCTACCGACCTCACGGACGAACCGAGCGACACCGACGCCCCGGCCTCCACACCCGAGTCCGACGCCCCGCAGCCCGCTGCCACCCCGGCCGCCGGCGCCACCGGCGACGTACCGCCCCTTCCGGCCGCCTGGACTCGCCCACCGGCTCCGCAGAGCGGGGTCCCGCCCCTGCCGCCCTCCTACCAACCCGCCGCCCCGGCCCCGGCCGACCAGTGGCCCGCACAGCCGCAACCCCAGCCCCAGGCTCCGGCTCCGGCTCCGGCTCCGGCTCAGCAGCCCCCGGCCGCGAACCCCGCGCCGCCTCAGCCGCCGTCGCCGCCCCAGCAGCAGCCCGCGTTCCAGCAGCCGCAGGCACCCCAGACCCCCCAGCCCGCACCGGCCCCATGGACCGCCCCCGCTCCACAGGGCCCGGCACCCACGCCCCCGGCCCCGCCGCAGAGCGGTTACGGCTTCCCCCAGCCACCCGCTCCGCCCGCGCCGCCGACCCCGAACGAACAAGGTGGCTACGGCTTCCCCCAGCCCCCGGCCCAGCAGAACCAGCAGGGCAGCTACGGCTTCCCGCCACCGGTACAACACGGCCGGCCGGGCACTCCCCAGGGCCCGCCCCCCGCACCGCAGGACCAGCAGGGCGCCCCGCACCCCGGGCCAGCCCCCACCCCACCCGACCAGCAGGGCGGCTACAGCTTCCCCCCGCCTCCCGCGCAGCAGGACGGCTACGGCTTCCCCCACGCC
>Ga0307511_10006621_pt1 | contig 11675 bp, 8 predicted proteins | sample 13_EM_MG_FD_200266 | JGI IMG/M metagenome (GOLD analysis project Ga0307511, IMG submission 200266) | Populus trichocarpa ectomycorrhiza microbial communities from riparian zone in the Pacific Northwest, United States - 13_EM | ecosystem: Host-associated > Plants > Roots > Unclassified | place...
GCAGTGAGAATTGTGGAAGAGACTAGACATGAGTATGCATTCATTCATTCATTCAATCCTTTTTTATCGTCTAGTCTAAACCGTGCATGTGTCTATTAATTGTATTATTCCACATAATATATATATTAGTCGTATATAGGCTAACTAGCTAGGTGGGGACTATATATGTATATGGTATAGAGACCCATGAGGAGGAGGAGGAGGAGGAGGAGAGAATTCATGAGAGGGACTTGTAACTGAAGCATTTTCTTGGGGTTGGGTTAACTTTATCGGAGAAATAGGGAGGACGTTTTGGAGAGGTCGTTGTCTTCTTGAAAGTGACTTCTCTCTCTCTCTGCCGACGCTTCTTCCTTGTTCTTTTCTATCTCTTGGCACCGAGTTGAGGGACTATTTGTAATTGTTCTGAAAACTCAGGGACTGAAGAGAGATTACTCATTCGAATTAAAAACCACAATCTTAATATATTTTGCCAAAAAAATAAAAATAAAAATAAAAATCCAAATATGGTTGAGTGGAAGTTCTTCTAATTAAACATGGAAGAACAGGTTATTAATTAGGGTGTAATTCAAACGATATCCATGCACGTCATCTTTTCTTGATTTTAAGATCTCAAGTCAAGAGTTCTTTGATTCATATAAATATTTCTTTCCTTGCAGAAAAAGAAAATTAATTAATGGAAGTTTACGTGTAATTAACATGTAGATATATATTTTGATAAAGAAACATGGATCAAAATTAGGGCAACGTACCGGCTGTTTTGTATTTTGATTGAAAGGTATTTGTAGTTGTTTTTCAAATAACTTTTCGTCTTAAGATGCATCAAAATGATATTTTTTTTATTTTTTAAAAATTATTTTTAACATCAGCATATCAAAATGATTTGAAAACACTAAAAACATATTAATTTGAAGTAAATAAAAAAATAAAAAAATTTCAAATTTTTTCAAAAATGCTTTTGAAACGCAGAAACAAATATTAAAAGTTTGATTAATATTTTAAAATTGAAGAAATATATATGAAAGAGATAGAAAATTTAGTTTGTTAGAATAATTATGGAGAAAATAACATAAAATTAATAAATTAGTTTTTAAAATAACCTTGAAATGAATTTTTATATTTTTAAAATAAGAAATATAGAATCACCTGTTGGGTTGTTTTGTTTTGTAGATATATTGGATGCAATCCACCAAGGCAAGTATACTTCCAAAATATGATTATTGTTGCTTTATTATTATTATTATTTTGCAGTTTGTCAACGCATTTAATACTCCAATAACGATGACATTAATATCATGCATCCATGGATGGGAATTAATGGGATCTTGAGTCTTGTTTTCACCCATCTCTCCATTCCCAATATATATATATAGTCCAGCATGCATGCAGCAACCTTCCCCTGTGCCTTGACCGTACAGGGAAGAATCATAATTAGGTAATCAAGCTCTATCCACCATTCTCTGCAGGCTAACTTCTGAACCATGCATTAATGTTAGGTTAACTAAACCCATAAACCCAGCAATTTGCTACCAGAAGAGAAGGAGAGGATATGGAGTGTCTGCCACCATTAGGTTTGGCTGGTTAGCTTACTTACTCAAACGTGCAAGGAAATTGCAGGAAATAATAATAATAATAATAATAATAATAAAGTGGGACCATATATATTAGATATGAAGTTAGGTCAAGCTTGTCATGATCTTTCTAGAATCTTAATTTGACCCACGTAAAGGGAGTAGTACTCCCCTGTAATTGATACGATCATACCAAGGTCTCACACAGTTACATGCTTTAATTTGTTGAGTTGAGCATCCCTGTTAATCAAACCTTGAATAATTTGCATCGAAACAACAAGAGAAGAACGATAAAATAAAACCTCAAGATCTTGTAAAGTTAGGAGGGAAGAACAATCACCAATCTCGAGGTCAATCAATCTTGTTGTGGGAGCTAGGTGGTGGTGTCCTGGTTAAACAGCCGACAGCGCCATGCATGATCCATTTCTTTTTCCATGCTTCTCTGTTTGAAGAGAAAAACCAAGAAATGCTGTTGATGTGTCCACGTGCCAAGATCAATAAAGGGAGGTCATTAATGGCGGGGATGGTAAGGAAGAAGAAAATCACAGAGCAATAACAGGTGGGGGTACGCATGGGCTTTGCTGCAGGGCATCAGTTTGGTCTGGTCATTGATAGATATCATGAGATCAGATTGTGTGATTTAGTTGTGATTGTGTTGGAATCTAGAGCCAGCCAGCCAGCCAGCCTAGAGCATGTCGTGTCACCAGCAATCTTGGGAGGCAGCTAGCTAGGCTGCTGCCTGCTTTGCTTTTTTAGTTCAACAGTGCAATATTCGACGGATTGACCTTTAGTTGCTCCTTTTTGTTTTTAATTGTGTGTTTGGTTAAAAAAAACATTATTAAAATTTTAATGTTTTTTTATGATTGTAATACGCTGATTTTAAAATTTAAAAAATATTATTTTAATATTTTTTAAATAAAAATTACTTTTGAAAAGCATTCTTCATCGCAATATTAAATACACATTTATATAGATAAAATTTAAAATTTATATCATAGTAATTAAACTTAAAGTTAAATAAATACAAGATTTAGATTTGAGGTTATAAGTTTGATAAATTAATTCTATCATTGGTTTGAAATCTATAGCACAATGATTAAACTTAAAATTAAGCAGATGCAAGGTTTGGATTATAGATTTAATGGATTAATTCGAATAATAATTTAGAATTTATAACATCATGATTAATCTTGAAGTTAACCAGATGCAAGGTTTAGAATATAGATAGGGTGGATTAATCTGATTAATAAATTTGGGATTTGTAGCATTATTTTTTATTTTCGGTGCATTTTATTAATTAATTGACAAAATTTAAGATTAGCAAGATTCATACGTTTCAAGTGTGTGCGCTCATTAATTATAAGTAGAGCGTTAGGAGGAAGAACAAATCAATGCTAAAAATAAAGAAAAAAAATTCATGAATATATTACACAAATAATTGAATCGCTATCTAGTCTCGCATCACGTTAATATCATGATCTAATAAATATCTAAAAGTTGACTTTAAAAATAAATTTAATTTACATAAACAAATCCAGTCACTGTGGGTTTTACTTGTTGGATATATTTTGAATAAAAAATTAAATAAAATCATTTTCCAGTACATAAAGCATTAACAAGATGTAAAATAAAAAAAATATTATTTTAAACTTTGAATTAGTTGACCTGAGAGCTGGTCAACTTGAAACCTAAACCAATTTAAAAAAAAATAAAAAATAAAATTAACTGCTTGAATTAAAAATCTGAGTTGATGTAATTAACAGGTATAAAAATCAACTATCAAGTAGTTAGCAGCTGTTCTCTTCTATTAAAATGATATAATTATAATTATTTTTAAGTGATAATCTCTCTTTATTAGTCGCCCGAAACTTATTCTAGTGCAATTCGAATAGGGTTTTAAAATTATGAAAAATATAAGTAGAAAAAAAAAAAAATGGAGAGAGAGAAGGGACACGTAAGGAAGCAAGAAAACAGAGGAGCGGGTGACACATGTCACGAGCAAAGTTAAAGCAAAGTAACACAAAAGGAAAGCAGAGCTGAACAGAGCAAAACTTAGAGAGAGAGAGAGAGAGATTCGATTCCTTTGGCTTCGTCTTCAGCTTCAGCTAGAACCTTCATCCCTAAATCAGATCTTGTTTCTCCTACAGTGTCCCTTTCTTCTCTGTTTCTCCAGAAAATTCCCTCTCCTTCCTTCCTTCCTTCCTTCGTTCTTCTGTTTCTCTGCAGTCACAGAGAGAGAAAGGGAGAGATTAGTATGCAGTACTGTTCTTATCATTCAATCAGCAGCTACTCATCTGGGGATTCTTTTGATTGATTGATACTGGTGTGTTTTGTTTGTTTCTCACTCAATCTTCTTCCTTTGAATTCAAATCCAAACCAAACTCAAAATCAAGCCTTTTCTTTCTTTGTTTCTTTTGAATATTTTTTATTGGGTCAAGGAATGAATAAATAAATAAATGAATAATGGGGAATGATTGAATGAAATAGAGGGCCGGATCCGTACAGTTGGTATCTAGCTGCATTGTTATTTTTCTGGGATTTTTTTATTTAATTTGGTGGATTCTTCAGGTTATTAAAGGGACACTTTTTTTTTTCTTTTTTAAGATTATTAAATTTATTTCGAGTATAAGTGATGTTTATTTCATTTGATTTTGATTTTAAAGGGCTTCACTCGCTCCTCTTATTTATTACTACTCCTTTTGTTTCTTTGTTTATGTTTTTTTAAAGCTCGTTACTTTTTTTTTTGTTTCTATCTAGAAATCAGTGAATACTAAGTGTGAAATTTGTTACTTTCAACTCTTAACTGTGAGTGGTGTCAGCTAAAGTTTGATCTATCTTGTCTTGTTGGGTTTATTATGCTGATGGAGAATGAATAAGTAATAAATGGGTTTACTTGTGTGGATTTTTTTTTATTCTTTGGGATTTTTAGTAGATTTGGATCTGTGTTTTTAATGATTTTTAAGAGTTTTGTTTTGGGATTTTAGAGATTGTGATTTAGTGAGCTGAAGGGTTGTGATTGGAAGTGAGAAGTTTGATTCGTTTTTGTTTTGGTTTTCAAGTCTCATTGATTGATTGTTGGAGGATTTGGAGGAACTGAAATGCTTTAATATTTGATTGGGATTCATTCAAGGGCAGAGAACTTGTCTCATGCAGCCAAAAGGGCTCTTCTGTTTTTGTCCTCTTTTTTTTAATCTAGTTTGATAGCTTTAGAAAAGATTAGTGTATAGGTATTTGTTTGGTTTCTTTATCTTCGAGGCATGTATTGGTTGGTGATTTAATTTAAATAAATTGCCGTCATTTTCTAATGTTTCTGTGTTGCAAGCCTGCAGTATTATGATAGTAACTCCTTTTGTGCTTTTGCCCTTGACAGTTTAGAGCGGCATGAATGGCGGCAAGTTTTCTGTGAATCTACTTTCTTGGTCTGGAAATTAGGATCCCCTTTTGCACTTCAGCAAAATGTCAAGTATGATAATTTGACAGTTTCCTTTTTAATGCAAATCACATAGCGAATGACCTAAATTGAATGGTTTCTGATGCTTGATTTTATTATGGTGATGTTGCATGTTGTTTGGCTACTACTAATAATAATCTCCATTGTCCGATTGAAGGTGTCGAGGGAATTGTGGTTAATGATGAATATAGAGAGAGAAGATCTGATTTTGAGAACTCTGAAGATGAAAGACGGCGGTCAAAAATTGGTAATCTCAAGAAAAAGGCTCTGAATGCTTCGAATAAGTTCACCCATTCTCTTAAGAAAAGAGGGAAAAGGAAAATAGATTATAGGGTTTCTTCAGTTTCCATAGAAGACGTGAGGGATGCAAAAGAGGAGAGTGCTGTCCATGATTTGCGCCAAAAGCTTCTCGAAAGGGATTTGTTGCCTCCCAGGCATGATGATTATCATGCTTTGTTAAGGTCAGCCTATTAATAATTTCAGAACTCAGTGTCATCCGTTTTATAAACTTGAACAGTTTATTTGGCTGGCCTGTTTAAATCCCCACTATAATGCACTCACTTATTAATACTGTCATCTCTATTCTTGTAGATTTCTGAAAGCTAGAGAGTTTAACATTGATAAAACAATCCAGATGTGGGAAGAAATGCTTAACTGGAGAAAAGAATACGGGACAGACACAATTTTAGAGGTAATGGAATGGATTTATCCTGCTAACCTTGTTGCTGGTGGTATGGTTATCTTGGAACCTATTGTTTTATCCTGTTAAAAGCAGCAGTTTTATGTTCAATGTTTCTTTAAGCCAATCACAATAATCATTTAATCACAAGCTCAAAACTGCATCTGTTGGTAACAAACAACATGGGCAAAAACTTTTGGTTGCATTGCATTTTTGATAACTATCCATTGCATAGAATGCATTGTTGCATGCATACTTCATGGTTCTGTACTAAACGTTTTGATCTTAATTCTAGATTCAGAATTAGAATTTTTAATTTACTCCTTTTTGTCATTTGATGTTACAAGTATACTGATCTTGTGGTCAATGGCTAGGATTTTGAGTTTGAAGAGCTGGAGGAAGTCTTGCAATATTATCCTCAAGGTTACCATGGAGTTGATAAGGAAGGGCGGCCAGTTTACATTGAGAGGCTTGGGAAAGCTTATCCGAGCAGGCTAATGCGTATCACCACTATAGAGCGGTATTTGAAGTACCATGTCCAAGAGTTTGAGAGGGCCATACAGGAGAAATTCCCTGCCTGTTCTATTGCTGCAAAGAGATGGATATGTTCGACGACAACCATATTAGATGTGCAAGGTTTGGTATGTTGAATTGAATATCGTCGTAGACAAGCCTTTTCAAATTGATGTTGGTCTTAAACCCCTAATCCATTCAAGCAGGAATTAATTATCCATGTTGCGAAACTGTTTCAACCTGTAACAATTTCCCTACTCTATGCACCTTAAAGAGCTCTGTGAAATCTGTTCTGAAATCTACTTTTAGAGTGTATTTAGTCTCATTGTAGGTTTTCTAGCAGCCTCTATTGAATCAATTGAGAGATTAATTTGTGTACTAGTAGGAATGTAGGATGTTGATAGATTTTCTTTCCTTCACTGTCACTGGTGGTTTATGTTTCTTTCAACTGGTTATATGCGGAGTTTGAGTTTGAACTGGTGATTAATGCTGTGTTAAAAACAGGGCATTAAGAATTTTACTCGGACTGCTGCAACTCTTTTGGCTTCCATAACGAAGATAGATAACAGTTACTACCCCGAGGTATCAAAGTGTTGTAGTTAATTGATAGTTTTTATCTTCACTATCTAATTTGTTTCTAATAGCTGTCCACACATCATACAGACATTGCATCGGATGTTTGTTGTTAATGCTGGTCCAGGCTTTAAGAAGATGCTCTGGCCAGCAGCACAGAAGTTTCTGGATGCAAAGACTATTGCAAAGATACAGGTAAGGGATATGACTGTAATCATATAGTTTCTCATCATTCATTTCCTGCAATCCGGATTAGCTATACTCAATTTCTGAAATGCAGGTTTTGGAGCCCAAATCCCTGCCTAAGCTCCTGGAAGTTATTGACTCAAGGTGTGTATCAACTGTTATACGTGCCTCATGTTTTTCTGTAGAATAAATTATTAATATACTCCTTTCCTGTTTCAGTCAATTGCCAGACTTCTTGGGTGGTTCTTGCTCTTGCTCGGCTGAAGGAGGGTGCCTTAGATCCAATAAAGGTCCATGGAATGATCCTGGAATAATGAAGGTAGGCAATCCCTGCCATTAGAATTTCTTGTATTGATTCTGTGTTGAATTATTAAAGCATGAAAGGAGGCTTGTATTTTTATATTGAACTTGTATTTGGAAATTAACCGGGGTTTGTGTCTTTCACAGCTTGTACATAATGCAGTACCAGCTGTTGTGAGGGAAATCTCCAGAGTGTCTAATGATATGCAGGAATTTGACTCATACAATCAGGTATGCCCTCTGAAGGCAAGTCTTCCATCTCATGATAACCAACTGTGTTTGTGGTCATCAATATCTCTTGTTCTGATATATATTAGTTTATTCTTTGTCTTCCAGGGAAAAAGCAGTGATAAATTAACAGCAAAATCAGGGTCAGATATTGATGATCATTCTTCTCCATTTGGACCAAGGAGTTCTACATGTGCATGCTTGGCCCCAGTTGATGAAGAGGTAAGCTGTAGAACCTGTAGCTAGCTTTTCTTTTCAGTACAGTTCCCTTCTTATTGAACTTATGTGTGGACGAGTGTGCATGCCAGTTTGCATGTGTCTGTGCTTGCATGGCTGTTTGTTTGTGCAAGTGAGATGCGTGCACATCCTTATGCTCTGTTTTGTAAGTGAATCTTGGTCTTCGCAGGTGAGGGCATCCGATCCAAGTATCTTCTACAGTTGTGATGACAATTTTATTCTGGCTGAGAAAACTGTTCATAGAGGGGGGTGTTCCGAGGATCAATCACTTGGAATCAACAATTTGGGGAACATTCCCTTTCAAGTGACATCAAATCTGGAAGGTATTTGTTCATGCTTCCATAATGCTGATCAGTTTTCTTTCATCCATTTCAGATCCAATAAACTCGTTGCTTCATGGCAAAGGAGATCTATATAAAAGACTTTTGGAATTAGTCTTGCATGTGTTGATTTTAGTCCATATAGTTGCTGAATATGACTTGTATTGTTGCTGTCTTTTGGGATTTGTATCTTAATTTCAGGTTTATTCATCCGTTGGTTTGACATTGTCAAGGAAAAGGTTGGGAAAACAAGTATCCCAAGCACAGCAAGAACCCTGATATCTTTCGTGGTCAAACTTTTTCGTAGTTTTCCATTAGAGTATTTGAGAAGGCAGAGCAACATTTATCCATCTAATTTGATGGAACACAACACGGTTATCCATTCAACTGCTCTTGAAGCTGTGAAGGAAGAAGATCATGTACGTCCATGTATAGAACGTCTTCAAAGACTAGAGAAAATATTTGAGGAAGTTAGCAACAAACCTGCTGGAATCCCTTTGGAAAAGGAGAAAATGCTAACAGAATCTCTGGAGAGGATCAAGTCTGTGGAGTTTGATCTTGAGAAAACAAAGAGAGTATGTCCTGTTCTACATGGTTTAATAATTGTGAAAGTTGGGCTTTTAATTGTACTGAATGCAAATTTTTTGACAATCGTTGTGCTTTCAGGTACTGCATACTACAGTGGTAAAGCAACTTGAGATCACTGAGCTGCTAGACAATCTACGGGAGTCTAAATGTCGTGTACGTAGTTCTGTGATAGTTGATTATATCCATAGTAAACCTCATCCATGAAGAGTATCTGTTTATTCTTTGTTTATCCCTATCTGGGATTTTCATTCAAGCCTTGCATGAGGGTTAGTGAGGCTTGAACCCTGGCAGGAACTACTTTGTTCCCATGTTCCAGTTTGTTATTAACATGAAGGGAGCCCTCCATTTGAGCACATACAGCAAGCTTTGTTCAATGTGTTCATGGCAGTCTGTTGTCTTTTTGACTTGCACTAAAATTTTGTAATTTGAGACTGAATCATTTACCTAGCTCTCACTACAGTTCAATTGATGCTTACTCTGGTTTTCTAGTGCAAGCATGACAATAATGAGGTCTTTTTTTGCAGCAAAGAAGATTGTTCTGCTGAGTAGCTGAAGTTGTAGCGGAACATCAGAAACTAAATATTTGGGAGACTATGCACAGAGTGAAACTATTTAGGCATCAATGGTGGCGGGAGGCCATACTCTGAAAGGAGCATCACTACTACTATTTTTTTTTTCTAGTAGAAAGACGAGGCAGGCAATCTTTTTTTTCCATTAACCATTTTCCTTCAATCTTGTAATTTCTTGTTACAGTCGATACTTCACTAAAATTATAGTAGTTAAGATGAGCATTTCTTCCTGATGTTAGCTTCCATTGTGTAGAGAAAAACATGAAAAATTGTCAATGGAATGCTTGATATCAACCATACTATACTCATTCTCTCTTTATTTAGTAAAGAAAACTTCCATTACAATTTTTTTTTTTTATCAAATAAGAAACTCATTCAATTACTGAAGCATCAGAGCACAAAAGGCCTTGTGAGGGCAATTCACACGATCTACAGATACATATTGTAGCTATTTTGACAGCTCGATCTGCACTGCTTTTAACATTCTTAGGAATATAGAAAACTTTACTTCTATGTTGCAACCATGCTTTATGAAATATTATCTTCATCATCTTTTAGAGCCAAGACTCCTTATGGTTTATACCTTGCTTCAGTAGACATTCTTGGATAGAACAAAGAGTCTAGGCACAGGAATTAGAGAAATTCCAATGCTGCCAACGACAACAGGCTGTAGCAATATTCTTTTGAAACAGTGTGGTTTTGTCTGCAGTGTTAAGACGGCAGGTCATTGCTTAATACACCAAACATAGTCTCTGTGAAACTGCAAAACTATTAGTGATGGCGTAATTACACGGCCGTGCTGAGCACAACAAATAATCTGTCTTCTCGTTAGCTTATATTTTTGCTGCATGAAAAACACTAGCTTTGTTTTCAGCCAAATACGACTCCTTTTCCACTGTAATATTTTTATCCATATTTAGTGTCAGATTGCATCTTCATCTGTATGAAGCCATTATTAACACAAAAAAAAAAAAAAATCTTAGTTCTCCCACGACTCGGGGGCAAAACAACTAGTTGATTACAAGACTTAGCACTTACGTTTTTTTGCTTCCAATCTCTTTCTGAAGTCAGAATCCTCAGCCTGTCAAATTGGTCTCATCATTTCTCCACCATCTATTTTGTTGCTCAAACTGATGGAAGCCCTCTAATGTAAGCGAGTATGAAGGATTCAATGTTTTGAATAGTCAATTGCGGAAATGTCATAACGACCATGTAAAACGCCCAGCTCAAGAAAAGGCGTGATCATAACAGGGAATTCTTTGTTTGAATGCTGTCCTTCCACCGTCTTTCTTTCTCTAAAACGAGAAGTTCATATATATATATATATATATATATATATTTCTACATGAGTTGGTTGCTAATTATGGGAAACAATATATATGCCTTTTGATTTAGTTTTGTTCTTGTTTTTTTTGCTGCGTTTCAGTTTTTTCTATTTGATTTATGATTATGATTTTTCTACCTTGTAAGATTACTTATTTAATAAGTTGTAAATATATTAAACTACTAGTCGGATAGAAAAGAAGTTATACAGTTCCGGTTCTGTAAGAGTCGGTTGCTGAATTTGGGAAGGCCTTCAATTTAGACTAAGAAGAAGCCTTTCTATTTGGTTATGTTATATTTCATTTTTTCTTTAAAATTTCCGGTTTAATTTCAGATTTTATGTTGTTTTTTATATTCAATATATGACTTTTCTTTCTTGTAAAAACATCTATTTAAAGATTGTAAATATCTTAAAGAAAGATTACTTTAAAGATAAATATGTTTTTTATTTTATAATTTGGGTTGGGCCGAGTCACCCTCTTTCTATTATTATTTCTTTTTAATATTAAATTGTTATGAACAGTCTTTTCATTAAAAGGACGTTTGTTTCCCGAAAAGTGGTTTCCAGAAAACTATTTTCCAAACTTTCCTGTGTTTGTTTGCCATTAGAAAAGTTGGTAAACGGAAAATACTTTCCGGTCAACGGAAAACACTTTCCAGTAAAAAAAAACTTGGCTTGGTTTTCAGGAAAGTGTTTTCCTTTTATTTTGGGCGGAAAACACTTTCCGAAAGTTGTGAAAAATTTAGAAATGTCATATTATTTGCCAATTATATCAAATTTGGTCCTCAAACTTTTGATTGCTATATATATATATATATATATATATTGAATATTTGTTTTTTAATTTCATCCCTTAAAATTTAATTTTTATATTAACTTTGATCCTCATTTTTATTTTGCTTTTCCCTTATCATTTTTTAATTGAAATTTTTTATCTATCAAATTTGATCCTCATTCTTTTGATTGTTACTTATTTTATTTGAAATAATTTATGAAATGTTAATATTTATTATTTTAATTTCTTCATCTTTCAATTTTTTTATTTGATCTCTATTATTTTGATTATTATTTATTTTATTTGAGATAATTTATGAAATTATATTTTTTTTCAATTTCATTCTCATTCAACCTTTTAATTT
>Ga0307511_10006622_pt1 | contig 11675 bp, 6 predicted proteins | sample 13_EM_MG_FD_200266 | JGI IMG/M metagenome (GOLD analysis project Ga0307511, IMG submission 200266) | Populus trichocarpa ectomycorrhiza microbial communities from riparian zone in the Pacific Northwest, United States - 13_EM | ecosystem: Host-associated > Plants > Roots > Unclassified | place...
TGATAAAGTACCCAATAAAATTGGGTCCTTACGCTAGACCCATTGATCATGGGTCCTGATGCTCAATTCATTTCCCTTGAGTCCGGAGCCATGACCCAACCACCACTTGTCCCCAATAGGGCGCGCCCACCACAGCCCAAGCGCCACGTGTGCGCAGGGTGTGCCCAGCACTGAGGCATAGCCCAAGTGCCACGTGTACGCAGGGATGTGCCCAGCACTGAGGCATAGCCCAAGCGCCACGTGTGCGCAGGGTGTGCCTAGCACGGACGCAGAAGCTCAAGCGCCACGTGTACGCAGGGATGTGCCCAGCACTGAGACATAGCCCAAGCGCCACATGTGCGCAAGGGATGTGCCCAGCCTCCATATGTCCCCACGTGGTTTTTCTTCGATATTAATAATAATTTTTTAAAATTTATTAGTGATGATAATAATAATACTAATAGTAATTTTTAATTTTACCTTTCAAATCAAATCTTTGGTTGTTTTTCAATACTAAGAATAATTTTTTTTATAATTTAGTAATTATTTTATTAATAATATTGATTATTATAAAAATAATAAAATTTATAACACAAAAAATAATATTTTTAATATTAATAAATATCTTTTAGATGAATACTTTGTATTGTAAGAAAAATAATAATATTGACAACGCAAATTATAATATTTTTTTTATTAATACTTAGAATTGTTGAATATTTTTAATAATACTACGCCGCAGGCTCACTTTTTATTTTTATAAAAAATGCCATAAAAATTTATAATATAAATAAAAATATTTTCTTTCAAATTTATTAATTATTTTATTAATAATATTAATTATAATAATAATAATAATAATATTTCTAGAACAAATAATAATATTGAGAATTTTAGGACCCATGAACATTGAGTCTTTATTGAAGGACCCAATAGAATTGGGTTCTTATGCGAGACCTATTGATCATGAGTCTTAACGCCCGATCCATTCCCCTTGAGTCCGGAGCCATGACCCAAGCGCTAGTTGTCCCCAATGTAGCGCGATCATGGCTCACCTAGCGCAGCCTAAGCGTCATGTGTGCGCTAGGGAGTGCCCAACCCACAGGTAGGAGCCCAAGCGCCACGTGTGCGCTAGGTGTGCCCAGGCCCCAGCCAGGCAGCCCAAGCGCCACGTGTGCGCAGGGGTGTGCCCAGCGCCCCTCCAACCTGGCGCTTGGGTCCTGCAATCTACAGTGAAAGCACTAACAATCTACAGTACCTGCGCTTCAGTGCAGAACAATGAAATCCACAGTGAATTCACTCACAGTGAACAGTATTCCGCGCTATAGTGAAACACTGATTAATTTTAGTTATAGTTAATATAAGAACAAGTGGCTCTTTAATAATGTTAGCTTGAGCAACAAGCCCATGTTCTTAAAAATAGAAAGTTCTAACAATGTCTAAATTCACAACAAATAAAATAAACATAATCATTATAATTATGGTTACTATTATTTTATGGTGATTTAAGATGTTTTCCTTTATTTCTTGCTTGATATGAGTGAAATTGGTCTCTAAAAGGCATTTTATATAAAAAAAATCTTTTTTCTTAGGTGTAAAATGACCATTAAACATTTTTTTTTATGTATTGGAAACCATTTAAAACATTGAATTCAACATTGTTTGTCTTTGTATCTTCATCTTAAACTATTAAATAAATGATAAGAGCTTTGATGGAAAGATCATGTTGTTTTTTCCTTAAACCTTTAGCAAAATATTTCCAAGATCTTGACAACTAGTGAATGATGGTTGAAACTTACATCTATTCAACACAAGAATGACTTTGGAGTAGATGTCATATGTAATCATTTAAAGTTTATAGGCTTATCCAGCACGGGCTTTTTATTCACTTGGAACCCAAAAATGCATATTTTTAAACTCATCTTCTTTAGTGTCATACTTTGGTATAGATCCTTCCAAATCTTTTTTATAAAAGAATATCTTGGTCAAAGTGATCACAAAGCTCATCAGATATACAAGTAAATATTTATGAAAATGATTAATATTTTTTTTCTATTTAATTCTTCTTGAGGGAAGGATGACCAATGTATCATTTGCCGACCCAAGCCTTGTCACTGTAGAATCATGTGCCATAGATTAGAGAAAAATATAAATTTGAAGGGTTACTTTTTTTGTTAGAAACTTTTTTCTTTATGATATTTCACTACTTGCCTAATTAACCATTATGAGTGGATTTGGTTAAGGGTTCTCCATAATTAATTATTATTTATTCTTTCAGTAGAGGCAATAGAGTAACATATATCTAATATTGAACAATCTATTTTTCTATAATATTTTTCTCTTTTTTTTTCTTAGAATTAAGTATTTTTCTTTCATCTTTTAAAACTTACACCATAAAAATGGAATGCTTGTTGAGGTCACCCACTATAGTAAAGCTTTGCCCATTGGTAATATTAATATTTTTATTAGTGTTCTCTATTGTCCTATCACCTTAAATTGTTGAAAAAATAAAACGATAATACCTAAGACAAAGAAATGGAAAACACTAAAAATTACTTTAAAAACAATTATATGCAATCATCTTAAGGCATAACTAATTTTAGATGATACATGTCATTTGTAGAGACTTTTAATGTAACCAATAAAATATATGTTGCACATGTCTTCAGGATATAACAACTCTAACAATATTATCATGTCTCTTAAACTTCCCTACTTGTAAAATGTGAAACTAAAGAAATCTCAAATAATTGTTCCAACGAACAAAATTATATGTATACATATCTATTTCCACCACATCTATAAAAAAAAAAAATCTTTTCAATCTTATAGGTATTATCTCGTGTCCAATAATGACAAAAAAGTCAATGCACCTATACCTGTATTTCTATGGTAAAGAAGTCAACTTCATTGATTTGAAGGAATTCTTGCCATTTTTTTTTATAAATAACAGGAGAAAACTTAATATAGACTAAAGGATAATCATTTGTTATAGATGAAAACAACATAAGAAAAAGTAGCAAGCATAAATAAATGTAAAAGTTTGTCAAAAAGAATCTCCACACAAAAATCTTAATTCCAAATTTTATTACTCAATATCTTCAATAATCAAAACTTAATATTATTACTCTTTTAGGCTTCATATACACTAGGAAAAATATAATAAATAAAGTTATAAAAATAATAAAAGAGTTTTAAACTATATAGAAAAATAATCCTAAATCAATTAGGAAAATATTGTATATCCTAAATAGTAACATCTAGGACTTATTTGAAGGCCTTTCCAATCTCGGATAGATATGAAATTTTAACTTTAAAGGAAAAATAACCTTTAGAATCTCCTACCAGATTTCTAGCCCGATCCAATAGTTAGATAAAAAATTGATGTTAGTGTCCTTGCACTTTATTGTCCTCTAACGTGTTGGCATTGTATAGTTAACCGACTTGGATAAAGTAAGTCAAGAATAATTTTTCAAAATACTCTTAAGTTTTATAGAACCATTACTAGTTGTCATTGAATTATTTCACACTTTACCTTTTCTCATTTAATTTTCATTCTCCATAATCTCCTTCTTCACTTTCTTCTTCAGAAACTAGGATAAAAAAACATTTTTTTACCTTTGCTTTTAACAACTGCATCTTCTCTCTTGTGCACCAATAATATACACTTCTCTTTTATACTAATGATATACATATTGTCATGTATGATATTCTTATCATATGATCATGACCTAACTAATAGTAAATGAAATGTATCCATTGAAACCATATCACCCACAACATTATTAAAATACCTCTTGCCTATAAAAAAAAAATGAAACAATACATAATTTGTCAACGATTACCTTGCTATCTTGATTAATCCAGATTAGTTTGTTAGAATTGAGATGTTTGTCTCTCTTGAGCTACAACTTCTCTACTCTCTTAACCAACAATACATTCTCATAATTATCATTATCAATGATCAAATTACATACCCTGTTTTAAATCGTATAAGTTGAACAAAAAAGACTAGTACTTAGTTAATCACCACTCAAATCACCATTTGGACTAAGTAAGCTCCTTTAAATAAATAAGGTAACATTATTGTCACCTTGCAAAACCTCTTTACTGCCATCTGAATCAATATAAACAAAATCACCCACCTTCTCGTCTAGTTCTTCTACTAAATGATTTTTACCCAAATAACTCTCTAGCTTATAGCATTAAAAACATATGATACCCCTATTTCCCATATCTATATCATAAAAGTATAAAGTCGGGTTTAGAAATATAACATTGATCCACGGTTTGTTTAGCTATTAATTCAGGTTAAATGAAAGATTTTTGTTTGTTGATGCATACCCATTTTATTATTTTACTTAGATAGAAAGTCTTATCTGCAAGTTATCCTAGTAACTTATTGTTTCTTCATAGTCAAAGCCCTTTAATAGACTTCTAAAACTATTCACAAAGATTTCATACACAATGTCCTAAATGCATTGTTGTAATGCACTTGGGTACTTGACAACCAACTGCTTTTCCACTTCTGACATATCATTCATTGCCACTAGTTAGTAGAAATTATCAATGTATTCATCAATAGTTCTCCACTTTGTTTCAATGTTTGGAGTTAGTATAAAGTATAAATGTATCAAATGAAGAAAAAAAATGCTTCTTCATCTTTTTCCAATCATAAATCTTTTATTTGCCTCGTCTTTCTCTTGACATTTTCAATGGCTCCCAGCGAGCATAAGCTTTCCTTTTTAATATGATGATGGCTAGCTTCACTTTTATCTACTCTAGGACTTTCTTGTATTTAAAAAACCTCTTAACTTTATTCAACCAATTAATAAACTCCTCTACCTATAAGGTTCCCCCAAACTCAAGGCATTTTATCTGAAACCATGAATATTTATAATACTCATCACAGTTAAGAGACTGTTTCCTTAATAAGTTTTCAAAGGCAGTCATTGATCCATGATCACTCTCCTCGTTCATAAGCGCCAACTAATGAATTAATAAAGCAATTTATCTATGCATATCTTCTATCACTAATTCTTGAATGTCTCTATCTCAAGGAGAAACCTCTTCATCCGCTCCTACACAAGCAAGTTATGTTTTGCCATATCTTCAAGCTATGATTATCCAATAGCTCATAAAAACTAACCATTATGAATCATTTGGGCTCTAATACCAACTAACATGGATGAAAACAGCATAAAAAAGATTACAAGTACAAAAAAAGATAGAATTTTGCTAAAAATGGTCACCACATAAAAATCCTAATTCTAGATTTTATTACTCAATATTCTCACTAAAAAAACTCAGTATTTATTGCTTTTTTATTTATACTTGTTATATAATAGGAGAAATATCTTAAATAAAGTTGAAAAAATAATTAAAGAGTTTTAAATCAAATAGAAAACAAATCCTAAATTAACTAGAAAAATGTTACACATCCCAAATAGTAATTCTTAGGCCTTATTTAAAGGCTTTAACAATCTTATATGGCTATAAAAGTTTAACCATATAGAAAATAGAGTGATACAATCAAATGTTGATGTCTTCTCCCAAGTATAGGAGTATCAAAGTAATAAATAATTCGGCAAGACCGGGGTCGATCCACATAAAGGTTAATTATACAAAACCATAAATAATAAAAGAAATAGAGTTGAAGAGAACTTTGAGATGTGATATTAATGTAAATATTAAACAAAGATAAAATAATTATCAAGGTTATAGGATTCACTAATGGTATTTAAAATAAATATAGTTCAAACTCTTTTTATTACTCAATTGAAAACCATGCATAAAGGAGGTTCCAATCGGGTGATTGATCATTAATGGCTCATTTAAAGCTATTGACATAATCATATTAATTATCTTAGTCGAGTAACGCCAATACTTTTAAATGTTGTCAAGTATTCATGGTGCTAACTTATGTTAACAACAAATTGAGTACCTTTTAAAGCACAAGTGTCGGTTATCCATACAGTAGGCTATGAAAAAATTAAGTATTTGTTGTGACAATGGTTATACACCACGAATCTAGACTCACCACTTAACAAACAAGGTATTAAGAAGGAGTAAGATAACAATTATAAAATACATTAATAACAACTTTCTTGAATATAAACATTAAAGTCCATGTTAAGTTTGTATCATATTTATTCTTACATCATTAGTGTAACCTTTCCATCTCAGCAAAAATAAATTTAACTAAACATAATGAATAAGAAAACATAAATAAACAAGATAGCAACATAGCTATGATATATATTAACTAAGTATAGTAAAGGAAATGATAAGCATAAACAAAATATTAAAAAAAATATAACATGAAATAAAACTTGAACATTACAAAAATACAAAGAAAAAAAAATAAGAGAAAGATCTTTATCTGAAAACCAAGAATTTTAATAGATACCTTTGCTATGGAGGTAGAGTTAGGTAAAACCTATCTGATGCAGGCGGAAACTAAAAACAGCAACAAACAAAGAAAGAACACAAGAATTTTAATGTGTGAAAGGGGCTCTAGAAGTGAACTTCAAATTCACAAGTTTATTTTCTCTAAAATAGCAATCATCAAGTCCTCCTCTTTAAGAGATTTACAAATCCTTAAATAGACTAGAAACCCTACCTCACATAGAAAATAAAATAAAAAATATGAAATTACAAAGGAAAGAAGCATGAAATCTGAAAATAACAAGAAAAATCATAAAAACTACCAAAATCAGGGCCCTAGAGCGATATTTTCAAAATATAAAGATCCGATAGTTTGAAAATGGCCGACAAAAACTCCTGTAAAAATTTGAGCATGATCTAACGGTCAGATCAAAAGTTATGGCTCTTTTAAGTTGTTATTCTGATCTGACCCAACCAGACTCCTCTTGGGCCTAGTCACACTAGTCCATAAATGTATTTTTTAGGCCATCTACATAATTTATCTAGGGCAGATCCTTATTTAATCATGACAGACCCATATCTGGTTGCCCAGCATCACCCGTTATCGCAAGCTTAACTACATCATTCTTTCCGGGTTAGAGAGAACTCGTCCTCGAGTTTTGTTCCTCTTCGAAATAAGAAGTCAAGTGCTGGACATTGAAGACATCAGGAGTCTTTAGATGATAAGGATGATGAACCCTATAAGCATTATCATTTATCTTTTACAACACCTCAGAAGGACCTATCTTCATTTTCTTCAACTTGTTATACTCACTCACTAGAAACCTTTCACAAGGGTCTTATACATGGTGTTGTTATCACTGATTTTTACTTGACTTGTTTATGAATTCCATGCAAGTAATCTGTCATGTCAATTGTTTGGATGCTCAAACGTTCGATGCAAGGTAGGAGAATTAACTCTAATACTCTAGAAGGATTCTCTCTATAGACAATATCAAATGCTGAAAATTAAAGAATAAAATGATGGTTCAAAAGCCAAGAATGGGACCAGAAAGCCAGGTTGCTGGGAATGAGAAACTGATCCAGACTCTCAATTATTTCATCAAACAGAAACTTGATTGTTCTATTACTGAACTGCAACTATGCGTGCCATTCTACAGATCTCTACTGAGGCAAGCCACCATTCTCATGATTCTGGAGTCCATTTGCAGATGCTTCCGGCTCTTTCAGTTCACATGATTCTTTTGAATTGCAGGGCTGTAGTTTGCGTCTAAACCCGAATGTCTTGGAAAATATCTTCCAGCTTCTCTTTGTCTTTAGGATCTTTTGAAGATCTTGTTTCATTGTCAAACATTCCTTTTCAAGCTCAGAAACACGCTCCTTCACGTCATCAACGCCCACAGTTCGGCCTTTAGAGTTTATTTGATGAGAACCATCATTTTTGGGAAGTTCAAGGCTTCCACAAGGATTTTGTGAGTTGTCAAGATTCTCAGAGACATAGAACCATCCAGAAATTGATGTCCGAAGCCGAAGTTGCTCGAAGAAGAGGACTTGGACAATTACCCGAAGAGGTAGCCTCTCATTCTGAGCTGCATGAGTGCAGGCTTCCAGTGAGAGCTTCTGGCAGTTCATAAGTCTGCAAAGCTGCTCCTTTTCTGTATCTGTAAGCCAAGGATGAGCCTGCAATTTTGAAAAAGAAAAAGAAAAAAAGAAGAAGAAGAGCAATAACAAATTATGTCAACTGTATGGATATTTAGAACTCAATAACATATCAGGTTATATTCCCATAAAAAGAACTTCGGTTTGCAAGTAAAACTACGAGCCAAAACCATGACAACTAAATTTTATGTTTGAAGGGCTCCAATAATCATGTCTACAAGAGATGTATCTAAGAGTTGAATTCATCAAACTCCAGATTGTCTAATCACACAACCAGTTTGTTGACATTGCAGGTAAACTGAACATTCAAGTCAAATAAACTAAAACTTCTAAAACATGTACGCTGTGCTGAAACATGTAGGACACATGCTCATAAAAGCAACTCTTCCACTTTCAGACCCTTCCAAGGGGCATTTTCCATGTTAAATGAGTAACATACTCAAAGCCCAAGCATGTTGCAGGATCCCTGGTAGCATAACCATCTCAAATCAAAAGATGTAAAGTGTTTAAAATGTGTATACAAGAAATCTAGACATAAATTTCTGTTGACTTCAAATATGAGGTAAGCCACGCATTCAAAGTTGTATTACCTTGAGGTATACATCAATAGCATGATAAACTCCATCATCAAGTGGCCTGGCATAATCTGGGATGGTCGATGCAAGTGACTCAAATTTTGAGGGCTTCAAATTTACATCTGGTGCAACCTCAGCAAGAAATCCATCCACCAGACTGGCCACCATAGTCAATGGTTGTAGTGTATCAGGGCCGCCCAGAAACTGGCCTTCTTCAACTATGCAGGGGGGGGTTGATAAAGCTGCGTCTTGATTTAGAGACATAAAATGGTCTAGCATTCTTTGAGCACAATCTATATCATAAAGGGTTTCCACTGAATAACCCATATTTGGAATGAGAAGATCTACAAGTACTGCTTGGTCTAACTGGGCTCCCGCCTTTTTCTCCAAATTTTCTCTGCATAATGGACTTGCATGCAAAACCATAGCTGTACGTAGCAGCATAATCAAAAACTCGGGGGATGTGACTCCCCTTTTTTTAGGTAATAATGTCACGATCTCTTCTAGGAGAACCCTTTGATCTGTCTCAGAAGGGATGGAAACAGTTGCCCAAGGATTGCCATTGTTGGCATGGTCAAAGCTTGATTGTCTACTCATCAAGGGGAGATATCTCTTGGCATAATATATTAGGGAAGCAGAAATAGTCTCGGGTTTCATGCCTCTTGATTCAACAGCTAAAATCAGTCTTTTGTAGAGAGGTAAGTTGAGGAATGAGACATCTTGGAACCACCAGTCTTCACTGATGGGTTGTGGTTTATTTGCAGAAGATGATATACCATTCCATAAGATAACGTCTCTCTGGCTTGGGGCGTCAGGTTGTCCCGCAACAGGCAAATTAAACACGTTTGGATCTGCACAAGCTTTCATTGCTAAGGAATCGATGCACCTTGGAACAATGTGAATTTCTTCTGCATAAGGCAGAACTTCTTCACAAGTTTCAAGAGCTTTTATGGAGTCTGTCCAACTGCCAAAGACTTCGTCAAGGAAAGCCTCTGCTTGCACAATGAGATTCCCTTCTCCATAATCTTCAGTCATGCGAAGGTACTCTGCTGCACATCTAAGGCTAACCACATTCAAAGAAGTCATCTCTATTTTGATACCATAGCAAAATCTGGCTATAAGTTCAAAAGCTTTAGCACCAGCAGGCATGTCATTAAGTTTCAAGACAGAAACAGATCCATCCTCAATAGAAAGCTCTTCAATAAGCTTCTCTAGAAGCCCACTTCTTGAAAGCAATGGAAACTGTAGCAGGTAGAAAATTGGGAAGTTCAGTTCCAATTTAGTCTTGAAATCAGAAGAGAAGAAAAGGAACATTAAGTGTGAACAATGAAGAAAATTCAAGCTACAAATGGAGAGAGAACAAGAAATGATATGTGGAGCACATGAACAAAAATGTGTGCACGCATGCAGTCAGCACACACAAACAATTACTGCACCTTGTGGAGATTGAAAGTCATTTCCCCAACCTCAATGGTAACATCACTTGGAAGCCCAGTTGTGCAATACCTGCAGATAAAAACAACATATAAAATCCATAAAAGTAGAGTAGAAGTTTTGAGTACGAAAGCAGAGCTCTTTAGTAATAGAACAGTGAGTGATTCTAATAAGAAACTTATAACTAATCTCTCTTTTTCTGGTCGGATTATGGACAGATTTAGTAGTCTTCCTTCGGTTTGAAATTTTTACACTAGCAGTTCATCAAATAACTTTTATCACGGTGCACCGTGCATGGCATCAAACGACATTTTTCTCTTTTAGGAGAGGCACTAGATCTTGAACAACCTCCACACTTGAATTAAATTAAAAAGCTATGTACATAGTTCTAACTTCTAATTAAAGTGCTTAAAGCTGTGGAAAACAGAGAAAAAGGAGGTACAAACACAAAGCATGCCAATGATAAAAACACAATTTTAAAATCATTGCAGAACCAGCTGCAACACAATCTTAATTATACTCAAATCATAAGAGAGAAATTTTATTTTATTTTTTATCGACAGCAACATAAACACAACTTCTGTAGAATCAAATCCCATCTGATCATATTTTCCGGTCTTCAGCTAAGAACTCAAACCAAGAAAGAACAAAGAAATGCCTACCAAGTATTTCCATCACGGTGAAAGCCATCAGTTTTTGAGCCCAACTTCATGGACGCCATGTATCAATTAATGCAGTAGCTAGCTAGACCAGTGGGCAGGCTTGAAACCATGTATGAGAAAAGACATATAAAGCAATATTCACTATGGGACTGAAAAGAATGAGAGAGGGAGAGACGATGATAGGGTAAAAGAGATAGACCAACGTAGAAAGAAGTGAATATTGAGGGAACAACTGGGCATTCTTGAGAGAGGTAGCGAGTCTAAAGCAAGAAACAGTGTAAAGGAGAGACAAAAGCGCGCGGCTACTGTAGACCGCGTGTACGTATGGGATAAGCGGTTGAAACTCAAAAATTTGTTTTTTTATTATTTATATTTTTTATTATTTTCTTGATGTAAAAAATAATTTTAAAAAAATATTATTTTAATATATTTTTAAGTAAAAAACATTTTAAAAAACAATAACACTATACTTCTAAATAAATATATCTTTTATTTTTTATAACTTTAGATTCAATGACTATTTTACATCTTCTTTTAAGTTTTCTTCTCCTTTTTTTATTTTTTTTCCAATAAAAAGTTGAGAATTTGTATTCATTTATCAAAAATATTGAAGAATTATGAAATGTTTGTATATTGATACAATAATTCTGTATAATTTTTTAAAAATGTATAAATAAAATATTTGTATATTTGAACGGATTCGGTCATATTTTCTTTCAATAGTAATTTCCCCTCATATATCCTAATTTTTAAATAATTACCAACAATCACATAATTTCTTTAATCTCCCACTTGGCCTATGCAGCGAACTCTTGTTGTGCCATTAAAGAGGTCATATATATCCGACATTTATAAGGAGATATGGCGAAAAAAAATATTAAATTTGGATAACTGGAGAATACAGATAGGGATACGGTCAAAATACACCTGGGGCATTTTTTTAACTGTTTTTTTTTTTAAATTGCTTCAATATAAGTGA
>Ga0307511_10006623_pt1 | contig 11675 bp, 12 predicted proteins | sample 13_EM_MG_FD_200266 | JGI IMG/M metagenome (GOLD analysis project Ga0307511, IMG submission 200266) | Populus trichocarpa ectomycorrhiza microbial communities from riparian zone in the Pacific Northwest, United States - 13_EM | ecosystem: Host-associated > Plants > Roots > Unclassified | place...
CCCGACTGGTTTGTCTGTGTGCGGTTGGTTGATTGTCCGTTTTTCCTTACTGATGACGTGGCACCCTATGGCACTCTATGGCACTCTATGGGGTTTCACCGCCTTTAGATTTTATGTCACGTGACCTGAACAGCACTTTGCGTAATCAGGTATTAGCTGTATATAGTTCTCCTCTCGCGTCGTATTTTTGTTCTCGCCGAACGAATCTCCTTTTGGCACAACTATCCTATTCGAGCAACCGATACTGAATTGCCCACCCCACATTATTCCGATACTCCGCTAGAATGCGCGTCTCGCATAAATCTCTCCTGACGATTTCCCTAGTATGGGGTGGTGCTTGCCTGTCTCAAGTCTACTGCGTACCGATTAAACCGACATCTGAGTCCGGCGTTCAGATTGCAAAGCCAGTGGATGAAATTTCACAACTTGTAGTCACACACTCCCGAATTCCCCAGAAACTTACTGAGATCGAGATCTCCACACTCGCAAGTTCTTCCCATACCACCGGGGATCGAACCATGATCGATACCAATGATCGTGATGACAATGATACCGGTGATGACGACGATATTCCTAAGTCCGGGCATGACGGGTTTGTGGAGTATATGAAGTGGCTGAGGAGTTCCTATCTGTGGTTTGTGGCGTTTATTGCCCAAAAAGTTCTCCCATTTGCCATTTTTCTTGCGGCATGCATGGTGGTTATATTCGTGGTGCTGATGGTATACGCTGGGTTGGTAGGGTTGGTGGGAGCATTGCCCACGCTGTTGGCTAGGTTCCTGGTTTACTGTCTAAACCAGAGCTTGCGGTTACGTTCATTTATTGTTTTCTTGATAAAAGGTAACAGGCGGAGGTATGTGGATGCGGTTACGGTCATTAATATTTATTTTCCTGATAATAGGTAACAGGCGGAGGAATATGAATACGAGGGGGCTGTGGGTATATTGGTGCTCGCAATGCGGATTTCTGAATTTCCGTGGGTTAGCGATTCATGCCCCCCCTTGAGAAGAGAAAGTACTACTACAGATTATTTATTCTGCTGTTATGTCGTCCTATTTCTGTCTTGTTTCCCTATGAAATATTTCAACCTCGAGCAGTCTAGCTGAGCTAGGAGCGTGTAGGGTAACTTAACGTTACAATTAAATGCCGTTTCGCCTAGAATGGTTGAGTTAACATAATAGTCATGGGTGGTATGACTGCACTCTAACATATGGTATACCAGGAGGAAACATATCGTTAACCACGACCGGGCCGAGTCCAACCACGCACAGCATACAGTGGGTATCGCGTACTATTCTTAGATTCTTATACCGAAAGAGGGAGATGCTAGTCTCGTTTTGAGGGGTACAGGTATGCACTTAGAAATCAGTCACATTAGCAGAGGAAGATACCACAAATACTCTGATGACAACGATGCATTCCGATATTGGGAGGTACAACAGCAGTCCATATCTATCCCAAGATTAGGATTCAATATCTCAATTCTCGTATGTATGCAACAAGCTGCGTATGGTTGACACAACCCTTAAGGAATGAAATACTGATGAGAGTTCAGGGTAATGATAGTAGAATTAGTGTGTGACGACACCAGCCAGAGTGCCAGTCGGGAGTTTTTGGCGGATCTCCACAACCACGGACTCCCCAAAGAGATGGGAGGATGCAATCGGGGCCCAGCGGCGGACCGAATAACAATATCCAGTTATCTATAGCTAGGAGAAGCTCACTCATAGGGGTCTCGAACACCACCCAGACCCCAGAGTAGGCCTGGGCACGGGCCGACCGAGCTCCAGCCCGAGACATGCCAAGGCCTAATCAAGCCGTCAATTCCTGCGGATATCCAGGTGTGGTAGCGGGGGCAATAGAACTCGATATAGAGGCTGTTCCCACATCGCGACATCTGACTGTCCGCGAATTTAACATCCTAAGAAAATATATTACCTAATTTGGCAACTTCAGGAACCCTCGACATTATCAGGATTATCCTCTCGGTATTTACCAACTATGCCTACTTACACACGCTAGGTAAGTACCCTCGGTTATTTTATGATTCAATCGCGTGTCAAATTCTGACGAAGTATTCAGGCTTGTTAGATGAGTGCATTATGAGCGCGAACGGGTCACGGTAGCGGAGATAATAGACGGCGGAAGAGGATAGCTTAGTGTAGATGGTAGTATCTCCACTCAGAGTTTAGAAGTTCCTGTTCACCTCTATGTCGTGTCATGTGAAGGTACTTGGGTACAGTAAAATCCCGAGCTGGCTTGTGCCCAGGCCTACCCCAGAGGGAGATTACCACCTTCGTTGGCAACAGCGGATTGGCCAACCTGACAGAGTCGCAAGTATGTAACCTCCAAAGCAACGACGACAACAACAATCAAGGAAGTTTAGAAGGCGCGAAAGCAGCTAGCACAACACAATCGTCGACAAAATGTCGGGGAAGGGACAGAACAAAGCCTGTAAGCTCACAGCACCCCGGAACCACCCCGCGCAAACTAGATATGGCTGGCCAACACCACCAACACACTGGGTGGCTTATAGAGGTACCAACCGCCTTTAATGATGAAGGGGAGGAGGGATACTGGGACCCAGTGGAGGTCTACTCCGATTGTTAATATCAAGAACTGGCGGGCGGCCCCGGGCGATGGAGGGGTTCTGGAGATAACCAGGACCACAATCTTTTCAGTTTTTTTTCCCCCTTCCCTAACGATTTCCCTTCGTCCAGCCTAAATTTGTAGTCCGTTCTGTACCCACTGTACCTCGTGCGGGTTGGCAGAATACGTTGAATCCACTGGGGCTTCCGGGTGGCTTGCCATACACCCCCAACGGATGTGTATACGAGTACTGAGTTAAAAGTAAAAATAAAAATAAAATACCAACCGCCTTTGACCTTATGACGGCCGCGCACAAAGTAAGCCAGAGTGGTTCATAGCGTGGGATATGATTGAGTACTACATACCCATATGAATGAGGTTGAGTGCAACATACACAAATGGCTGGATAGTGGAGTGAAGGGGGAAACTTGAGGGCATTCTCCGGGTGTGATTGCAGCCATGGGGTCCGAGGGGTGCTACTTACCATGTGAGGGTACCGGTAAAAGGAATTAGGCGTGCGCGGCTATAACACGGAATTCGGGAGTTTACCTAGCTCGGGATGCCAATGTGGCAGGCACAGAAAGCAGACGGAGGCCATAGACCTACACAAACGGACACAGAGGTACCACAGCCACCAGTACTGACCCACCACAGGTGAAGGTGTATGCAGAGACACCCTCTAAAGCAACATCACGAGGTGAAAAGGCATCAACGTGATTTACTCAAAATACGGGTCAGAACCAGCAAGTACGGCCTGGTGAGCAACAGGCTCCCTAGACTATATTACCCTCTACACATCTATCCTTGCCCTGTCAACAAGCATGGGTTGCAATATTGATCTGTACGAGATGTTCCTGTCTGCCGACGAATGAACTGGTCTTGCGAACACACTGGGCTGTACCCAAATGGACTGGCCAGGTCGTGGATCGACCAGTTCCCCCGCAAGAATCTTTGCTTTGACCCCAATCCACCGACGAACATGGTGCATATAACATGTGAACTATGTATATAATAACTGTAAGTAATAAAAATAATGTTTTTAAAAGAATTGGAACCTCTTCACATCTCGCTGTATTTGTGCTGCCCTCTAAGTACGCCAACATGGCTTTGCTAGTATTTAAGCCGCATATGTTCTGACCCATACGTCAATACGGCCCATTCATCAATGGGCCGCTAAAGATGGTTGGGCCGGCCCACCCATCAATCCGACGGCTACAATAATATTTTAATATAATATACGGAACTAAGTTATTGAGAAATACAGTATGGAGCACTACGGATAAATAGAAAAATTGGCTCCTGATTTGAATAATACACTGGATACTCGAGTGCTACGGAAGAGGCCTTGCTCTAGTATATTTTATTTATATATCTCTGGAGGACTTGATTTTGTCGTATTTCATTTATTTCTATATTATATTTTTCTACCTCTGGAGGCCTAGATTTTCTAGTATTTTATCTATTTATATCTTATATTTTTCCATTTATCCGTAGTGCTCCATAGTCCGGTGGTTCTCAATAGTTCCGAATATATGAGATAACTATATTAAAATATTGTTGTAGCCGTTAGATTGATGGGTGGGCTGGGCCCATTGATGAATGGGCCGGCCATTAGCGCGATTGATGGGTGGGCTGGCCCAACCATCTTTAGCGGCCCATTGATGAATGGGCCGTATTGACGTATGGGTCAGAACATGTCACCGGGATCTGGCGCACTACCGGGATCTGGCGCACTTCCGGGATGCATGTATTTAATTGTTGAAAAATCGAACTCTAAGGCAAGTAGGCTCAAATTAAAACCAGAGTTTTAGTGTGTACATAGAAGCCATCTGCAAGTGCCGCCCTGTGGTGAGCATTGATATATGAGGTGGTGAAAAATGGAAGGTAGGAATTGGAGTATGGATGGATTAAAAATTGATGTGACTGAATTGTGGCCTCAAGGGACGTGTGGGGCTCAACATACATTGTACGTGATATATAATATATGCGGATTCAGTATCAGGACCAACGGCGTACAATGTGAAGAGAGGTAGTAAACTACATAGCGGGTTATGTTAAGAATACAATCCTAAGGGATATCGGGATCGGGGGGCCTTTCTATGGGGTATACATATAGCCATATGGTTTGGTAAAATTTACTACATGTAAGGGAACTAGTTACAGACATGGAGGGGCCATGGGGGCACTTTGTACAAGGTTACACAGTTGAGGGTAACCAACCCATTTCTCTCGATATTCAGTGAGTCAGCTTACTTAATCAGAGGCATAGGGCTACCATGTTGTTCTCCTACCAAGGTGTAGTACCATTGATAAGGTACAACATGCATTGAGTTAAAATACCTTACAAAATGTGTATAACTTGGCATGTTTTTGAAGTAACTCAGGCTAGAAGGTAGGCAAGATGAGCAAGCTGTTGAGTAAAGGTACTTTACAATCAATAAATGCATTTACAATAAGATCAGGGCCTTTTCCTTCATATTACACCTGTATGAAATCAGTACAAGCGCACCAATTATCCTCAGCTGCACTATGTTGCACAAGGCTCACAAAACCTTCAAAACATATAAGACTTACTTAACAATAGTAAACATATGTATATGAACCTAAGCTCGCACATAAACCTGATATAAAGATTACTTGATCCCCATATCCCTCAGAATATGTAATTTTTAACATAATCCGCTATGTAGTTCACTACCTCTCTTCACATGATAGGCCGTTGGTCCTGATACTGACTCCACATGTATTATACGTTACGTACAACGTATGTTGAGCCCCACAAGTCCTTTGAGGCCATAATTCAGTCACATCAATTTTTAATCCATCCATACTCCAATTCCTACCTTCCATTTTTCACCACCTCATATATCAATGCTCACCACAGGGCGGCACTTGCAGGTGGCTTCTATGTATACGCTAAAACTCTTGTTTTAACTTGAGCCTACTTGCATTATAATTCGATTTTTTAACAATTAAATACATGCATCCCGGAAGTGCGCCAGATCCCAGTAGTGCGCCAGATCTTCGTCAAATACGTTAGAGAAATCTGCAGAACGGAGCGATCCAGACTTTTTTATTGTCTGTTCTGGCCCTGTCGCGAACACAATGGAGCTCACGAACAGACCAGTCAGTACGCGAATGGACCATGGCTTGTTAGTGTCCTTTGGTTGCGTGGCCAAGTGACGAACACGAAATAAATGCAGGCCACGCAGGAACAAGTGCGTATTGATGCATGCCCAAACATATCTCCGCTATCAACATCGAATGATCACATTGCAGGAAGTAAGCATTCCCGGCTGGGGAGGAATCAAGCACAAGGGTTGCAGGGGTTGTGCAGGCCACCGACAGAGCGGTAAGTAATGTGGATATTTTCTGAGGTCTGCACCGGTATACGGGCATTGAGGATTCCCGTCAAGGGAGCTCTGGGGTATTATACTGCGACTCCAATGGGGGGGCATCTTCCATGGCAGTATCAAGATCGTGGTAGTGAAATTCAGGACCGAAATAGGGGAGGCTATAGAGGTCGAATCTTGTGTGATTGCTGTAGTTTTCAGCTTAGAAATCGATGGGAAACATGCCCATCGTTCCAGCATCATCGATATCCATTTCAAAGGGGAACAGGCAAGAAGAATCCATTCTTTCTGTAGACAAAATGCGTAACCTCATCCCCAAGCATCTCCCAGTAATCCCCTTGGTTTTCTTTTGAATCTTTGTGCTTGGAGATCCGGAACGGTAGGGCAAAGGTTTAATGGTGTGGCCGACTTCGCACGTCTGAATGCAGTGGGCCACCATGTTGGCTGGCTTAGTAGGAGCCGTGGCGATGCCTTTCTTGGTGTGGCAGCCGCTTTTCTGTCCCTTCTTTGTGATGTATTTGTTGTGGGAGAGAATGATTGCCCTTACATCCTCTTCGGTCTTGATTGTCTGGCGCAGGGCAGGGATGCAAACCACCGCTTGGTCGCATGGGATACCCTTTTGACCAGATTTACATATGCAGCTCCTTGGAGACGGCTAGCGCTCAGGCCTTTGCATAAAAAAATGATCACAAGGTAGGTATGTTCTGACCCATACGTCAATACGGCCCATTCATGAATGGGACGCTATAGGTGGTTGGGCCGGCCCACCCATCAATCTGACGGCCACAATAATATTTTAATATAATTATCTCATATATACGGAACTATTGAAAAATACGGGACTATGGAGCACTACGGATAAATAGAAAAATATAAGATATAAATACATAAAGTCTGGAGGACTTGATTTTCTCGTATTTTCATTTATTTCTACATTATATTTTTCTACCTCTGGAGGTCTAGGTTTTCTAGTATTTTATGTATTTATATCTTAGATTTTTCTATTTATCCGTAGTGTTCCATAGTCCCGTTATTCTCAATAGTTCCGTATATATGCGATAATTATATTAAGATATTATTGGGGCCGTCAGATTGATGGGTGGGCCAGCCCAACCATCTATAGTGTCCCATTCATGAATGGGCCGTATTGAATGGGTCAGAACATGCCCTGCGATATGTGGCATGGAAACCGAGTGCGTCATGTTACCCTGAATGTGTCATTTTGGAGCCTTACCCATCTACTTGGGGAATTTGTAAAACTATCGTGAACTACCTATATCTTGTATTTAATTTGTTTAAAAATCGAACTATAATGCAAAAAGGCTCAAATCAAAACCAGGGTTATAGCGTATACATAGAAGCCATCTAAAAGTGCCCCCCTGCAATGAGCATCTATATATCAGGTGGTGAATAAAGGAAGGTAGGAATTGGAGTATGTATGGGCTAAAAATTGATATGCTTGAATTATGGCCTCAAGGGACTTGTGGGGCTCAATATGCATTGCACGTGATGTATAATACATATGGAGTCAGTATCAGGACCATTAAGGGCCTACCATGTAAAGGGAAGTAGTGAACTACATAGGGGATTATGTTAAAACGTATATATCCTAAGGGATATCGCGAACAAGTAATCTCTATATACGGTTAATATGCGAACTTAGGCCCAAATACATGGCATTACTATTGGTAAGTAAGTCTTATATGTTATGAAGGCATGGTGGGCCCGGTGTGACACGGTGCAGCTGAAGAGAATTGGTGTGCTTGTGCTGATATCACAGAGAGTAAGCTTGTGTAATATGAAGGAAAAGGCCGTGCTCTTATAGAAAGCGCATTGATGCATTGTGAAGTACCTTGCTCAAGAGCCTAGGCATCTTGCGTGCCTTCTGGCCTGAGTTAGTTCAAAATATGTGCCAAATTTTACACATTTTGGGGGGTATTTCAACACAACGCATATTGTAGCTTGTCAATGGTACCAAGGCTTTGTAGGGGCTTCAGTACATCCTATGAGCGTCGTTATAACAACACAGTAGCACTATGCCGCGGATTAAGTAAGCGGACCCACTGGATATGGGGAGAAATGGATTGGTTACCCTCAACTATGTCACCTTGTACAAATGCGCCCATTACCCCTCCATGCCTGTAAGTAGTTTCCTTACATGTTGTAAATTTTACCAGACCATAGGTCTATATGTGTACCCCACACAAAGGTTCCTTGATCCCGATATCCCCCAGGATATGTACTTTTTAACATAATCCGCTATGTAGTTCAATATTTCTCTTCACATGCTAGGCCGTTGGTCCTGATACCGACTCCACATGTATTATACATTACGTATGATGTATATTGAGCCCCACAAGTCCTTTGAGGTCATAATTCAAGCATATCAATTTTTAGTCCATACATGCTCCAATTCCTACTTCCATTAATCACTAATGAAAGGCAAGGAAGTGGTGAGCCGTATGTTCGACTGGGAAGTGCTACACTGGACGAAGGGCGAGCAGAGATGAGAGATGGCGACTCTATCTGAAGACAGAGAAAATACATGAGCTATATATACAAAGATATGAACATGAGCGCATGGCGAGTGAGCTCATATGTGAGGTACGTAGTAGCCTCATATATCCACAGTGGAGTGGTTATAAGGTTATACTCCACATGTGGAGTCTAGGTGAATAGACATAAGATGGGTTCACTCGGTTATGACGTGATAGCTAGGTATGGGCTGAATGACATGCACTGCATTCTAATATTCACCACCTCATATATCGATGCTCACCCCCGGGCAACACTTGTAGATGGGTTTCATGTATACCCTATAATTCTGGTTTTGATTTGAGCCCATTTGCATTATAATTCGATTTCTAAACAATTAAATACATGCATCCCCGAAGTGCGCCAGATCCCCGTAGTACGCCGGATCCCCGTAGTACGCCGGATCTCCGTAGTACGCCGGATCCCCGCCAAATACGTTAGTTCCCTGTCCCGGATGCACGCTGGAGATGGCGTCGTCTGCCCCACCACCAAGTTGGTCTATTCCTAGGCATCGCTACCTGGACTCTGCGGTATTTTTTTTTTTTTTTTTTTTTGTAAATCAGTAATCGTATTTACTGGACTCTGCGGTACATAACATACAAAGTACAAATTGTTAGAATGAAGTGCATTTCATTCCGCCCATACCTAGCTATACTGTCGTCACCTTGCAACCCGCCTTGAGCCTATTCACCTAGCCTCTCACGTTGAGCTGCATGTGCTACCATGTGCGCTCATGTGAACGTTCATGTGTACATTCACCTGAATGTCCCGTCCATGTATATATAGCCCTTGTATTGCCTGCTACTTCTGTATATTACATATCACACATATCAGTTCAGTTCATCACAGTAGCTAGATTAATACAGAGCTTTTATCTCTTCTCTCATCTCACTCATATAGCACGTCCTTCATTGGATTCACGACTCACCGCTCGCCACATTCAAACACAAATAACTCCGGGCTCAAGGTGGAAGTACGCCTGGGCACGAGCCGGCTCGTGCCCAGGCATAGGTGGAAGGTGGGTGGATGGTGGGCTTCTCCTCCTTGGCTGATATAATCACGCCCTCGATCACTGCTAACCGAACAACTTTCCCCACCCCGAGTTTGACCGTTGTACAGCAAAAGTACTTAAGGGAGGACGGTGTAACGGGACAACTATGGGCTAGCACTGTGGACGGCTCCAGGGAGCGCCCGTAGCCTATGACTATAGCAAGAGAGGAAGTTTGTATTAAGAGTAAGATACAAGCCGTTGCGTGAGCAAGGAAGGGGAGTAAGAGAGTAAGGAAATATAGGGATATCGTAGACATTCCGTCCTTCTAAGCGGCCAAACCTCACCGCCCGCCCAACGTATCCAAGATCCATTTGCAGCGGTAGTTAATTGCTGGTTGACTCGATTCCGCTGCTGATCACCTTGACCCCTAGCAGTCCACACCTTACCCAATCGTTTTTTGTTACCAACTCGGTATTGGTGGCGGAGATAAAAGACTAAGTAGGCCCCAACTTCTGGGTCCCACGTGTGAAGTTTGGGCCCGGAAAAGGTTATGGCCGTCATCCCAACATTCTGTGGGGATCTGGCGAATTCTTAGCGGCCACGAACTGAGACCAGTGTGATATTTGGGTCTAGGGGTCTGGTAAGCCATGGCTTACCAGATTATGCTGTAGAAATCGTTCTATCGCGCTGGTCTAGTTCGAGAGAAAATAGAGACTATATTCGTATACTATATAAGAAGCAGCTTGCTTTTAGAGCGAGATTCTAAGGCATCGTAATGGTGCTGAGGATGCCGCGATATAGATTCTTGATGCTCAATGCACTGGAACTCAAAATTCCGGTTCCTGCGGTGGATCAGGAAGTATGTACGAGAAGCAGGCTGTTGAAATACACAAGCCTTGCTGTAAAAAATGTCCGAGCTGCTGCCGGCCTAAGCTGCATAATGGCGCATCGGGACACGCCCCGAGGATCTATTTTCTTTGATAATATATGTCAATTCAGGAAGTTGTTGATCGGTTTCCACCAAACCTTGGACCAAAGAATCTGGAATCCTGAACCGGTATGCAAGTAAAGACCCATCTTTGTCCTGAATCTCTACATGCTCGATTGTAGGTAGAAGTATACGAAAGGTAGAGAGTTCAGAAGGGAGCATAATAGGTAATGAATATTGAGTACACGGATATATAAATATAGGAAATTCATTCCATACCTCTATCATTCTTCAGTGACCATTTCAAGGCGCAATGGGGGTAGGAGCTTCCCAATAGATTCGGTTTCGTCTCTCCAACTCTTAAGGCTCTGAACACCTCTTAACATGTTGACGTTCTTGCTTCAAAAGGATTACCAACAGTAGTGGTAGATTGAGCGTATTAAGGCCGAGTAGCGACACAGGGGGCAGTGGCAGAGGGGGCAGTGGGAGAATGTGCAGGGGGAGCAGGTTCAGCCAGAGGGGAGGATATAGCATCCATTGAGCGTCCTATAATACTGTGTTAGTCTGGGTACATACCAAGAAGGAAAAAAACTTACGGAGGTGGCGAAAGAGCTGGCGGAGGACGGGATGGCGGAAAGCCTCGCTGGCTGGTTGGAGAGCTGGCTGGTTGGAGAGCTGGCTGGTTGGAGAGCTGGCTGGTTGGAGAGCTGGCTGGTTGGAGAGCTGACTAGAGAGCTGAGCTCGCGGGAGAGCTAGCCGGGGAAGAATAAGGCAAAAAACAGCAAAACCCACCTGCCTATGTCCAATATCCCGGTAGTAGCGCGCCATTTTTTATAAAACCAAGAAGCAATTTTTTTTTTTTTTTGCGAAGGTAACGGTGGGTAGCGATATGCGTGTGGGTACCTAGTGAAGTCGATGTAGAAGAAAGGTATTCTGGTTCAAGAGGAGGGGCTTCGTGGAAAGGGTTCTTGTTCGAGACCCAAAGCCTCTGCAGGAAACCCGCGGCAGTTGCTTGTACATCGTCGGATACATAGGCCGCTTCCTGGTGAAGCTTTATATCATTGTAAAGAGTTTGTAAATGTTTTGGCAGTGATGTCGTGAGAATAGTTGGAAACGTAACGTAGAGTTGCGATATGCGGTGAGATGTGAAGCCGGTGCACCGGTACAATGTTCTAGTTGAGAAGAGGCAGGAAAGTTCATATGTTGTGACCTTTAGGTCCTGTTCTGTCTTGATTGTGGAGCGGGGCGGAGCGGTGAAAGTGACTAGAGGAGAGCATTGAAA
>Ga0307511_10006624_pt1 | contig 11674 bp, 10 predicted proteins | sample 13_EM_MG_FD_200266 | JGI IMG/M metagenome (GOLD analysis project Ga0307511, IMG submission 200266) | Populus trichocarpa ectomycorrhiza microbial communities from riparian zone in the Pacific Northwest, United States - 13_EM | ecosystem: Host-associated > Plants > Roots > Unclassified | place...
AACCCACCACTATGTGGTCAGCAGGTACGCCTTCCCTTTGGGCGAGCAACTCAACGAGCTGATTGATTTCCTCATCCGGATACCGGCAAGCGCTTGGGATCGTCCCGCTGATCATCGCGCGCGCGGCCGGCGAGGGCCCATAAGGATTCTCATTCCAGCACAGCACAATCGGCTTCGTGGCGGTGCCGGCCCCCGCCTGCGCGGCTGCGCCCGCCTGCGCGGCTGCCCGCGCTGCCGGGGCGCCTGCGCAAAACGCTGCCTTCGGACTCGCCAACAGCGCAGCGGAGGCAGTCAACAAATCACGGCGACTCAAGTCCATGGGCGGAACTCCTCAGGCGGCGGCTGATTAAACGGTGTCCCTATTCTGCATACGCCGCCAACCCAGCAGCAAGCACATCGGCAACCACTCGGCAGCGGGCACTCGAACGAAGATCCGCATGCATCGCAAGCCACACTTCCAACTTGAACGAAAACGACTTCGGCAGCACGCGTACGAGATCCGTGCTGCGGCGAGCGAGTCCTACCTGGCAAACGCCGATCCCAAACCCGGCACGCAAAGCTGCGAGCTGCGCCAGATCACTGTCGGTCCTCAGCGCGAACATCCCCCGTTCGAGGTCGAAGCCCCGCGAGCGAACCGACCGGATAAACGCATTTTCATGATCGAAGCCAATGAGGCTGTGCCTGCGCAATTCAGCGACGTTCGACGGCATACCCCGCCGCTCGAGGTAGTCGCGGCGCGCATGCAGGCCCAGCTCCACATCGCCCACATGCCGCGCCACCAATGCCTGCTGCGTTGGCCTGACCATCCGCACAGCGATGTCAGCCTCCCGCCGCAGCAGGTCCTCCGTCCGGTTCGACAGAACCAGCTCGATCACCAACTCCGGATGAGCCTCATGGAGCGTGGCGAGGATGGGCGGCAGGACCTCCGCCCCGACAACCTCACTCGCCGTAACTCGCACCGTGCCCCGGGCCGCAGCGCGACCAACCGCTGCGCGCACTAATGCTGCCGCTGTGGCCTCCAGGCTCTCCGCGTAAGGGCGCAGTTCCAAGGCAGCCTCCGTTGGGGATAGACCATGCTGGGAACGGGTGAATAGCGGCACGCCGAGCGCCTTCTCCAGCGAGTCGACATGCCTGCCGACCGTCGGCTGGGTGAGCCCCTCCTCCCTCGCAGCCCCGGAAAGGGACCCCGTGCGCAAGACGCTCAAAAACGAGCGATACAGACTCCAGTCCGGGCTTCCCGTTGTCATACAAATATATATATCTGACCTATTTGTTTAGTCAATTTTGTTTTGCAGGGCTCGCGCGCATTCTGTTGCGCAACGCAACAGCTGACCGGAGTGACCTCGCATGACACCTACAAAGACAGCCCTGATCCTGGGAGCCACGGGCGGAATCGGCGGCGAGCTGGCCGCAGCCCTGGGCCGACACGGCTGGCAGATAAACGCTCTGCATCGCAACCCTGCGCAGGCAGGCGGCCGCAACAGGCCCGCAGGAATCACGTGGATCCAAGGCGATGCCTTGAATCCACCTGACGTGATCAAAGCCGCACGGGGCGCCTCCCTGATCGTCCACGCCGTGAATCCCCCGGGCTACCGCAACTGGGGCCAGTGGGTGCTACCCATGCTCGAAAACTCGATCAGCGCCGCTAGCGCGTCCGGCGCCCGGATTCTTCTGCCAGGCACCATCTACAACTACGGCCCCGGCGCCTTCCCCATCCTCGCCGAGGACTCGTCACAAAACCCGCTGACCCGCAAAGGCAAGATCCGTGCGGAAATGGAGCGCCGCCTGCGACTCGCCGCTGCCAGGGGAGTGCGCTCCCTGATCGTGCGCGCCGGAGACTTCTTTGGCCCCTCTGCCGGCAACAACTGGTTCTCCCAGGGCCTCATCAAACCTGGCAAACCCGTCACCTCCATCTCGTACCCGGGTCGCCGCGGTCTCGGACACGCCTGGGCCTACCTCCCTGATCTTGCCGAAACCATGACACAACTCGTCGAACGGGAATCGGCACTGGAACTGTTCGATACATTCCACTTCGCCGGCCACTGGGACGCGGACGGCGCCCAGATGATACGAGCCATCCGCGCCGCAGCCGGCAATCCCAACATTGCGGTGCACAGCTTTCCCTGGCCACTGGTCACCGCCCTGTCCCCGTTTGTAACCCTGTTTCGCGAAATGCGGGAAATGCGCTACCTGTGGCGCCAACCGTTGCGACTCGGCAACGAGCGTCTGTTAGGTGTGCTCACGAACGTCCCGCAAACACCCTTGCAGGAGGCTGTCAGAACCACGCTGACTGGCCTAGGATGTCTGAAAAGCCAGGAGCTTTTTCGATAGGTTCCTTGAAGGGGGGAATTTCATGTCGCCGAGCTTCGTGCATGGATTGGACAGCGCACCGTTGCGATTCGAAACGATCGGCCAGGCCCTGGACGCGAGTGTCGCCAAATGGGGTTCCAACGAGGCGCTCGTCGTTCGGCATCAGAACATCCGCTGGACCTACACGGAATTCAAACGACGTGTCGACGCGCTGGCGGCCGGACTGCTTGCACTGGGACTGTCACCCGGTGAGCGCATCGGCATCTGGGCGACCAACAGCTGCGAATGGGCACTGACCCAGTTCGCAAGCGCCAAGGCGGGCCTCATTCTCGTCAACCTGAATCCCGCCTACCGCGCCAGCGAGTTGGAGTTCTCACTCAACAAGGTGGGCTGCCGCGCGCTCGTGCTTGCGCAGCAGTTCAAGGGTACTGCATTCATCGATGAGCTGCGGTCGGTCGCGCCCGAGCTCGATGACTGCCAGCCGAACGAGCTTCAATCGGCGCGGCTGCCGCAGCTGCGCTGCGTGATCCGACTCGGTACCGAACCCAGCCGTGGGTGTCTCAACTTTGACGCTGTCATGCAGCTGGGGCGGCCACAGGACTTCGCAAACCTGCAGGCACTCGCTCATGAGCTGCAGCCCGACGATTCCGTCAACATCCAGTTCACCAGCGGCACCACCGGCACCCCAAAAGGCGCCACGCTCAGCCATCTCAACATTCTCAACAATGCCTATTTTGTCGCGCGGGCCATGCAGCTCGCCGCGAACGACCGCATGTGCATCCCGGTGCCGCTCTACCACTGCTTCGGCATGGTCATGGGCAATCTGGGCTGCGTATCGCATGGCGCGACCATGATTTACCCGTCGCAATGGTTCGATCCGAAATTGACCCTGCAGGCCGTCGCGGCCGAGCGCTGCAGCGTGCTGTACGGCGTACCGACAATGTTCATCGCCGCGCTCGAGCACCCGGAGTTTGCCAGCTACGATCTGACGAGCCTGCGCACCGGCATCATGGCCGGCGCGCCCTGCCCCATCGAAGTCATGAAGCGCGTCATCCGCGACATGCACATGGAGCAAGTTACCATCGCGTACGGCATGACCGAGACGAGCCCGGTCAGCTTTCAAAGCAGTACCGACGATCCCATCGAACGCCGTGTATCTACCGTTGGCCGCATACACCCACACGTTCAGGTCAAGATCGTCGACGCTGCCGGCCGGGTCGTGCCCATCGGCTCGCAAGGCGAAATTCTTACCCGTGGCTATTCCGTCATGAAGGGATACTGGAACGACCCGGAGCGGACCCGGGATGTGATCGACGACGCTGGTTGGATGCATACCGGCGATCTGGGCGTGATCGACGCGCAGGGCTATTGCAACATCACGGGCCGCTTGAAGGACATGTTGATCCGCGGCGGTGAAAACATCTTCCCGCGCGAGGTCGAAGAGTTCCTCTACCGGCACCCGAAAGTGCAGGCGGTGCAGGTGTTCGGCGTGCCCGACAGGAAATACGGCGAGGAAGTCTGCGCCTGGGTACAGCTCAGACCCGGCACAGCGGCGACCGACCAGGAAATCCGCGACTTCTGCTGCGGCCAGATCGCCCAGCACAAGATTCCCCGCCACATCCGGTTCGTTACCGAGTTCCCGCTGACGGTCACCGGGAAAGTGCAGAAGTTCATCATGCGCGAGCAGATGTGCTCCGAGCTGTCCGTGAGCGCCGATCGAACCGCCTGAATATGGCTCACGAGCGCCGCTTGATGACCACGGCTGTGTGACCGTAGCGGTCGCGACCGAGGTTGGCTAGAGTCAGCTCATGGCCGAAAAGAAACGTTGCTCTTGGGCGTCGGGGATCGACGACCCCGAATACATCCAATACCACGACGAGGAATGGGGCCGCCCCGTCCACGACGACCGCCACCTCTTCGAAATGCTCACTTTGGAAGGAGCGCAGGCGGGTCTTTCGTGGTCCACCATCCTGCACAAACGCGCGAACTACCGAAAATCATTCGCATCCTTCGATCCCAAGAAGGTCGCCCGCTTCGATGCTCAGCGGCGCGCCGCCTTGATGCAGGACGCCGGAATCGTGCGCAACCGCCTCAAGATCGACTCCACCGTCACAAACGCGCAGGCCTTTCTGCAGGTCCAGAAAGAATTCGGCTCCTTCGATCGTTACCTGTGGAACTTTGTAGACGGCAGGCCTGTCGTCAATGTTCGCCCGGCCGGCGAGCGTCTCCCGGCAAGCACGGGTCTGAGCGACGGCATCTCAAAGGACCTCAAGAAACGGGGCTTTCGGTTCGTAGGCAGCACAATCATCTATGCGTTCCTGCAGGCCGTCGGGGTGGTGAATGACCACAGCCAGGCCTGCTTTCTCGCTCCCAAGGCCGGCAAAGGCGCTGGCACGGCTGCCGCGCGCAAGAAGCGCGCTGCGTAGTCGCACCGCCTAGCCGGCGGCGCCGTCGCGCCACTAAGATAGCGGTCCAACCACAAACGGGGATTTCCGGTATGAAAGTGTTCATTGCCATCGCGGCGACTGCCGTACTGTCGGCTGGAACGGCCTACGCAGACTGCAGCTATCCCACGCCGCCCGACCACCTTCCGGATGGCAATACCGCAACGCTCCAGGAGATGGTAGAGGCGCAGAAGGCCGTCAAGGACTATGACAAAGCCATCAATGCCTATGTCGCCTGCATTCAACTCGAGCGCAACGATGCCATTGGCAAGGTGGCGAAACCCGGCGAAAAGCCGACGCCCGAACAGAAGAAGGCCATGGACGACATGGAGCGGGTCGAGGTTCAAAAGCACAACGCCGCCATCGATCAGTTGCAGAGCGTCGCCGACCGCTTCAACGAGCAGGTGAAGGTCTACAAGGCCAAGCAGGACAAGTCCAAGGGGTAATGCGCCGGTGTTGAGTCCCGCCCAGGCCGACGAGTTGATCGGGCAGCATCTGACCTGCCTGCCGATCGAATCGTTGCCACTCGCACAATGTGCGGGCGCGGTGTTGCGCGAGAATATCTACGCGGAGCGGGACCAACCACCTTTCGACCGGGTTGCGATGGACGGTATCGCCGTCGACAGCAACTCGATCCAACACGGCAACCGCCGTCTGCACATACAGGCAACGCAGGCTGCAGGCGACCCGCCGCTGTCACTGGCGGCTCCCACCGGCTGTATCGAAGTCATGACGGGCGCAGTCATACCCTCGGGATGCGACAGCGTTGTGCCAGTCGAGCAGATCACGGTTCGCAACAGCGAGGCCGAGCTCTCCTCCGGCGTAACCGTCGAGCCCTGGCAAAATGTGCACCGCCGCGGCACTGATACACGCCAGGGCACCCTGTTACTGTCGGCGGGTGCCCGGCTGCGCGCCCCGGAAATTGCCATCGCCGCCTCCGCGGGAATGGCCCGCATTCGTGTCAGCAGCCAGCCCATGGTGGCCGTCATCTCGACAGGCAATGAGTTGATCGAGCCCGGCGAGCCGATCCTCCCGCACCAGATCAGGCGTTCCAACGCATACGCAATCGTCGCAGCGTTGCGCAGGCACGGCTTTCAGCGGGTTGCCGATGATCATCTGCTCGATGACGCGGCCGAACTCAAACGCAGGTTGAAATTTCACCTCGAGACACACGACGTTCTCGTCCTGAGCGGCGGCGTGTCGATGGGCAAACTCGACTTCGTCCCGAAAGTGTTGGATGAGCTGGGCGTGCAAACCGTATTTCACAAGGTCGCGCAGCGCCCCGGCAAACCGATGTGGTTTGGCGTCGCGGGCTCAGGTGCGACGGTGTTCGCGCTGCCCGGCAACCCTGTTTCAACGTTCGTCTGCCTATCCCGCTACGTACTGCCGGCGCTGTTTGCGGCAATGGCTCAAGACCCCCTTCCGCCCGAAAAGATGGCCCTCGGCGGTGAGGTCGTAAATAGCACCAGCCTGAGCTTCTTCATGCCGATTCGCGTCGAGGTGGACGACTGGGGCCGTGCCTGGGCCATGCCCTGCCCCACAAACGGCTCCGGAGACTTCACCTCACTGGCCGGTACTGACGGCTTCGTGGAGCTGCCGCCGGGCCCCAATAAGTACCCTAAGGGGTTCGTTACCCGCCTCCATAGGTGGTAAGGCCTAGAGGTGATCGCCGCCTAGGCCCTGGCTCGCCCCAAGGCCAAATCACGGTGCAGCCACCGCTTGAGTAGTGGGCCACCTGCCCCAATACGCGACCCTATGTAGCCTGCGCGTCGTCTATCTCCGACGCCATATTGGCATTCGTTGCGGCACGGTGGTAAACCCCGTACAGATCATGGCCAAACCCGAAGTCGTCGTCCCGCTCAGCACCTTGCACAGCCCGCGAGACACCCTCGCCCGCCCGGTTCGTGACCTGCGCATATCCGTCATGGACAGGTGCAACTTCCGCTGCCCCTACTGCATGCCGCGCGAGAAGTACCACGAGCGCTATAAATTCCTTGGGTCCCAAGAGCGGCTGTCCTTCGACGAAATCGTTCGCCTCTCCCGACTGTTCGTACGACTGGGAGTCCGGAAGCTGCGACTCACAGGCGGGGAACCTCTGCTGCGCACGAACCTCTCCGACCTCATCGGCGATCTCACAGCGATCCCCGGCGTCGAAGACGTCGCGCTCACCACCAATGGCGTTCTGCTGGCACGGCACGCCGCGGAGCTCAAGGCGGCCGGGCTGAAGCGAATCACCGTCAGCCTGGATAGCCTCGATCCCGAAGTCTTCGCCCGCATGAGCGGCGGGTTCGGAGGTCTCGCTGACGTCCTCGACGGCATCGAGCACGCACGCAGCGCAGGCCTCGATCCCATCAAGATCAACGCCGTCATTCAGCGGGGCCTGAATGACCACACCGCGCTCGACCTCGTGGAGCGCTTCCGTGGCACCGGCGTCATCGTCCGATTTATCGAGTACATGGACGTCGGTAATCGGAACGACTGGCGGCCAGATATTGTTGTGCCTTCTAGAGAGTTGGTTGCTCGCATATCCGAACGTTGGCCGCTGCGACCGCTCGAACGCGACTATCGTGGTGAAGTTGCGGAGCGATACAGCTTCGTGGACGGCGTCGGCGAAGTAGGATTCATCTCGTCGGTGACACAGCCCTTCTGTGGGGATTGCTCACGTGCGAGGTTATCCTCCGACGGCGTCATATACACGTGCTTGTTCGCGACCAAAGGCACCAGCCTACGGGACGCACTGCGTGGCGGTGCTACCGACGACGTACTCCTGGAAACAATTCGCAACGTATGGCTAGCTCGCGCAGATCGATATAGCGAGCAGCGAGCGGAACTGCGGCAGGCACCTGGCGATCATCGCAAGGTCGAAATGTTCTACATTGGCGGGTGATGTGCGAAGGGGAAATGCAACTCGGTTGGCCGCGCGTCGGGTGAGCGATGTCAGCACCACAACGGCCCTCACGCATCTCGATGAGCGCAATCGGCCGACCATGGTCGATGTCAGCGCGAAGGACGTCACGCATCGCGTAGCAACTGCCGAGGCGCGCGTTCGCTTTCCGCGGAACGTCGCCGATGCTCTTCGCAAGAGTGGCCACCGCACAAAGAAGGGCCCGGTGTTCGATACCGCTATCATCGCGGGCGTTATGGCCGCCAAGCGCACACATGACCTCATTCCCTTCTGCCATCCCTTGCCCATCGATAAGTGCGCAATCGAAATCGACGATACCCGCAGCGGTGAAATCGTCATAACCTGCCAGGTATCCGTGCACCATCGCACCGGCGTTGAGATGGAAGCTCTCACCGGCGCTTCCGTTGCCGCGCTGACCATCTATGACATGTGCAAGGCGTTGTCACACGACATCGAGATCACCAGCATCCGCCTGGTCGAAAAGACGGGTGGCAACCGCGACTTCAAGCGCAAAGCGTAATTCAACTCATGAGCAAATCAACGAGCAAGGCTCCGACGGACGCTGCTCCCACGATGGCGGCCGCGCCCATTGCGGCACCGATTTACGCCCTGGTATTGGCCGGTGGCCGCAGCACGCGCATGCACCGCGATAAAGCTGTGTTGACCTATCACGGTCGCACGCAGCTCGAGTGGGCCGTTTCCCTGCTCCAGCCACACGCGCAACGTGTATTCGTTTCTGTGCGCCCAGATCAGACCAGCGATCCCGTCCGCGCACGCTTTGATCAGATCGTGGACACCCATGAAAATCTCGGTCCCGTCGCGGGTATCATGGCCGCGCAGGCAAAGCATCCTCAGGTTGCGTGGTTGGTACTCGCTTGCGACCTGCCATTTCTAGACAACGCAACACTGACCCATTTGATTTGGGCACGGCAGCCACAACGTCTCGCGACAGCGTATCGCTCCAGTCACGACGGGTTACCGGAACCACTGTGCGCCATTTACGAGCCGGCCAGCCACGAACCGCTGCTCGCTCATGTGGCGAACGGCAAGCAGTGCCCGCGCAAATTTTTGATCAACTCCGATGTGCAGTTGATCGATGAGCCCAACCCGCACGCGCTGGACAACGTAAATACGCCGGACGAGTATGGATCTGCTGTGGCGGCGTTGAGCCCCACTGACGTTGGCGCCACCCTCAATGGCGCCCCTCCTGATAAACGCATCAAAGTTCAGTACTACGCCATTCTCCGCGAGCAAGCAGGTCGCAGCGACGAGTCAATTGTGACGGCCGCCCATACCCCTCGGGATCTATATAACGAATTGAAGTCCCGCTATCCGTTCTCACTCGCTCCGGAAATGCTGCGTGTTGCCGTGAACGCCGAATTCGGCGAATGGTCGCAGCGTCTCGCCGATGGTGATTCCGTCGTCTTCATTCCCCCCGTTGCCGGCGGTTGATCGAGAAGCGTCCATGGCCACTTTCAGTTTCATCCGCGAGAAAATCGACGAAGCTGCGTCGCGCAAGCAGCTATTGGACCCCAGCGCCGGCGGTTACGCCTCATTCGAAGGTTGGGTTCGCAACCACAATGAAGGGCTGGCTGTCCGCCATCTCGAATATGAAGCATTCGAGCCGCTTGCCATCAAGGAAGGTGAACGCATCATCGCTGAAGCGATTGCCCGATTTGGTATCGAGCACGCTGCCTGCGTACACCGAATCGGAGACCTCGCGATCGGTGACATGGCGGTGTGGGTAGGTGTAAGTGCACGTCACCGCGCCGAAGCCTTCGCCGCATGCAGGTACATCATCGACGAAGTCAAACATCGGGTGCCGATCTGGAAGAAGGAGCACTATGAGAATGGCGACTCCGGTTGGGTGAACTGCGAGCGATGTGCCGCGCCGAGCGTTGACCATTCGACCTACGCAGCAGCGCAGCCAGGCAGCCACGACGGGCACGCGCATCACTCCGCTAACCACGGCGCACGACTCACCGCAGCGAGCGCAGCCGCTCTTGCGTCAACCCACGCACACATGGGCGCGCCGATACCTGACTATTCCCGTCAGATGGCGCTCAAAGAGGTTGGTGCAGTGGGCCAGGCAAAGCTGCGCGCCAGCCGGGTCCTCGTGATCGGTTGCGGCGGACTTGGCGTGCCGGTTATCAGCTATCTCACCGGCGCCGGTATAGGCCGACTCGGTCTCGTCGATGGCGATCGCCTCGAGCCATCCAACCTCCACCGCCAAACGATGTACGCGCTCGCGGACGTCGGAAAACTAAAGGCCGAACTCGCGGCCGATCGCGTGCGCGCGCTGAACCCCGACGTTGACGTGCGCGCATACACGATTCGCCTCGACGCCCTGAACGCACCCGATCTGATCGCTCAACACGATCTCGTCATCGATTGCACGGACAACTTTGCAACCAAGTTCCTGCTGAACGATTATTGCGTGCAGCTCGGCAAGCCGGTCGTGTTTGCGAGTGTTTACCAGTACGAAGGGCAGTTGCAGATTGTTCGGCCCGGCTCTGCCTGCCTGCGGTGCGTATGGCCCGAAGCCACTCGCGACGGCATCGTCGGCAACTGCGCCGAAGCCGGCGTGTTGGGCCCAGTACCGGGCATCTTTGGGGGGCTGCAGGCCTTTGAGGCGATGAAGCTCCTGCTTGGCCTGCCGGGGCAGCTCAATGATGAGTTGCTCGTGCTCGATCTGCTTACTCTTTCAACCTCTCGCGTGCGGACGAAACGCGCGAGTTCGTGTCCCGAACATGCGATCTCACGTGCGCCAGCGGCCAGCCCAAATCTCGAGGTCTCCTTCGACACGCTGGATCACGCATACGACGCTGGCTTCGACATCGTAGATATCCGTGAGCCAAACGAGCTCCAGGAGATGCCGACGCCAACGTCGCACTCTCGGAATGTGCCCATGGCGGACCTGCTGCACGGACAACCAGCGTTTGCGCCCAACGGCAAAACGCTACTTGTCTGCGCGAGTGGTAGGCGAAGTTTCGCAGCCGCGCAGGAGCTGAGAGAGCGCGGACTTGCCGACATCTACTCGCTGCGCGGTGGTGTAAAGGGCCTACAGGCGGCCGCTAACTTGACGTGATCGCGCGCGCGGCGCCGAGCGTCACCGAGCCGGTCGCCACCAAAATGCATTGGCACGTCTCCATTCTGGCCCGCTTCCTGCTCTGTACCACGGGTGCTTTGCTCGGGCACTCAATCACGGCGAGTGCCGCAGCCGATCACGCTGCGGCCCCCGACGCCACTCCCCTACTAACCTACGCCGCGTCCCACCACTTCCCACCGGCATATGCTCCCGGCGCGCGATACGCGATGAACAAGCGCCTCAGTCAAATCACCTTCGACCTATCCAAAGACCCACCACCCGAAGCGAACTGTGCGCAAACCCTCGGCGCAAAACGCTTCGCGACCCTCTTCGATGACCTGGGCGGCGTGTATTCGAGCATGGGCGACGATGCCAAGGCCGCCGAGGCATACACCAAAGCAATCGCTTGCAACCCACGGGCGGAATTCCTGCATGCCCAGTTAGCGGCCGCTCTTCTCGACCTGGGTCGCTACAAAGAGGCTCGTGTCGAGACTCAGCGGCAGTTGGGCCTCGGTCGCGCCAACTTTTCGGTCTACACCCTCATCACCCAGTTGGATTTCATCGAGGATCGGTGGCTCGAGGCGGTCACGGATGCGCGGCTCGCAGCGACTGAGGCTCCGGATGACGAGCAAGCCACCTACTGGCAATGCTTTGCGTGGCTGGCGCAGAAGCACCTCGGCACGCAGGAGCCCGTTCTGCTGAATCGCCGCCTTCCCGAAACCTGGCCCACGCCGATTCTCGAGTCACTCCAGGGCAAGATCACCGAGGCGCAGCTGGTAGATGCGGTGGCATCCGAGCGCGACGAGCACCGCCAGCGCGAGATCCTCACTGAGTCGCTGTTCTACACGGGCGAAAAGCGGCTCGCGGAAAAACACGTCGATGTGGCGGTGAAGTATTTCACCGCCACGACCGAACTCAACGTGCCGT
>Ga0307511_10006625_pt1 | contig 11674 bp, 5 predicted proteins | sample 13_EM_MG_FD_200266 | JGI IMG/M metagenome (GOLD analysis project Ga0307511, IMG submission 200266) | Populus trichocarpa ectomycorrhiza microbial communities from riparian zone in the Pacific Northwest, United States - 13_EM | ecosystem: Host-associated > Plants > Roots > Unclassified | place...
TACTCTCTTCTTCTATCTTTTATGAAGTTTCTCTCTTTATATGCTTCTGTTTTCTAGTTTTTTAGGGTTTTGTGTTAATTCTTCTTAGTGTTTTTTTCTTAAGTTTTGATTTTGAGCTGATATTGTAGAGAAGTTTATGAGCCTAATGATTAGGGTTCGTTTAGGGTTTATTGCCATTCTGATGCTTTAATTTGGGTTTTCTCTGTTTATTTCATTGATTACATTTTTGGGGTTGTTTCTAGCTCATGGGTTTTGACTTTTTTTAGTCTTTCTATGCAAAAGCTTGATTTTTTTGAGTCTCTCTTTGGAAAAGCTTAAAACTTTTCAATTACTGTAAACTTTAATTGGTTTTTGGATTCTGATTTTATAGATTTGAAAAGCAAATGTTTTACTTGTTTACGGACTAAGCATGCTTCTGAGGGGTTTTCTTTGCCCGGGGCTCAAAATTTTTAGTAAGGAAAATTTTGGGTTTTAAGTGTAGATTGGGACTTGATAGGATTTTCAATTTCAAGTAAATAGGTTTGTATCGATGATAGAGAACAGTGGTTTTTGTTTTATGGAGTATTGATGTGGAAGTTAGTGTATAAGGTTGTTTAGGATTCATTTGTACAGATGTATGTAAGAAATAAATTTTCAACACTTGAGTAAACAACTGCTAGAATCTATTTCTTTAGAAATTTTTTTCTTCCAAGTTCTTAAATTAGTTTAGATAATTGTATAGCCAAACTTTAGGGATGCTGCATGGCGATTAAACTTTAATAATGACTTAGCAATGCTTTTTCTCTCTGCAATGAATTGGGAAGAGTGCTTCATTCGTGAATTTATTCTGTGATTTTCATGTTTTATTAGTCACAGCCAATAATGTAATGTAATTCATATATCTATTGTTCAACTTTGCTTTCTATTCTAATTTTTGCACAATGAATCATCTGATATGATTGTTGAATGATTTACAGGATTTGATTGTTGTGTTAAATATGCATCTAATTAACATCTGGTGCGTGCTTAGTGTAACTATTATGACATCAGTGCTATATTCAGTATAGTTAGGTACTAAAATCAGATGATACATCCTTTTCCTTCAGTCTTTAGGTTCTATCCTTTTTTCTAGGCTAACTGCGTACACACTAGCAGACCGCTACTAGGGTATCATACCCATATGTGCTCTAGTTCTATGTATCTCCATAGAAAACATTTACCTGATTGCTAATATCAGATATAATGTTTATGCAGTAACTCACGAGGTCAATGCGTGGAGGGATTTCCAAATTGTTCAAAAGTAACTGATGCAATTAGTTTTGTAATGGATTTCAATCCTTCCACAAGTGCAACATTGAATTTTAGCAAAAATAAATGGATCTTGGTCGATTTGTTTGATTGGAGATCATTCAAAAGGGTTTGAGATAGCATTGTAAATTTTCATCATAGTTCAAGAGTTCGTCAAAGAATCCATCTACAAAAGTAATAATCTTTGATGTCTTGAGGTCCGATGTCCATTGATGTTGTGTCGTGCAGAAGGATTAAGGGAATTAAAGTTGTAACCTTGTTATCCATATGCAAGCTACTGTGCTAAATTGATGGTTAGTGATCCATCACTGATCATCAGCAAGGCCACATTTGATTGTGGCAAATGTTGAGTGCAACATCAATGTCATATTTTTATTAGCTGTAAAGGTGTAAAGAGCTTGCAATTTACGCGACATGATATTTCTATATATAGAGCTGTTTGTTTGTAGGTGATTTGCCACATGGCAAACAGGAGGTTTTTTCTTTCTTTTCTCTCTCTCTATACATTATGTGATGATATGAGATGTTTCGATCATCAATTATTTGTTGTTTCAGAAAACTAGCTCATGCTTTTATGTTCCTGCACTTCCTATTTTATATATAAACTGACATGTTCAGTCCATGCAATGTTATCTTGTTACAACTTTATAAGATTTTTTTTTTTAATAAAGGAAATCTATGAATCATATTTCTGATGACTCTAGAGCGCTATTGTAAAGCTGATTAAAATTGCGCGATCATAGTTGTCTATATCACTTATGAGATTTAGCCAATCTTTGAACAAATGACAAATCGAAAGGATGATGTTTTGACAGTAAGAAATATCTATCCTATCAAAATCCTGTGGGATGTAATTTGGGATGCATATCCTCTCCTTCATGGGATATGGCCTGGTTGCATTCAAGTGGAGTCCATCTTATGTTTGCAAATGCAGGGGTGAGCACCCATTTCAAACCTGCATGCTAAGGCCCAAACAAACTCAACTCCCCTCCAAAAAAATAAAATAGTGCACATGTTGCTTGATCCCATTCTTATTTGAGCAAGGTAGTGACTGTTTTTTAGCAAATTCTTAAATGATTTTCAATGCTGTTGGTTAGATTGTTCTAACTCTGTGGATGTATATGAATTAGTGGAAGCTGTATAGAATGTTGAGTGGCATTAATTAAAGGAACTTCTTTCGTTGTTTATTTATGTGTGTAATGGGTGGGTTTGCTATTTTATTAATGCCACCCACTCTTCTTTTTTTGCTCTGTTTATAATATTCTTGTAATTTGTTTGTGTTTGGGTTCAAAAGGAAATATATTTGATTGAGACTACTTTCTTGACGTGTTGGGAGTATTGATTTTTGAACCTGCATGTGAAATGGAAAATCTTGTTAGGATTCACTCGCTTTATATTCCTTTTCTTTTATCTGTGGGGTGTTTAGTTTATGTTATTTTTCTTTTATTTTTGAGGAGCGTTTAGTTTGTCCAGTTAGTCCAAAAACAAAAAAAATCCAATAGATTTTTCACTTGAACTTAATAAAACCAGGTTTCAATCAAACTAGCAAACTATTCAATAGAAATGTTGATCTCAATTGAATTAGGGAACTAGGGTATGTTATGATCAAATTTTTTGGGAGTTATTGGAATATGTTTGGGATCCACTAAGTAATTAGGAAATTTGAATTTTGAAGCTACTAATATGATTTTAGAGATCAGATAAGATATGGGAGGTTGGTTTTTTTTTTTTTTTTATCATCATCATCATCATCATCGTTGTTTTCTCTTTTAAGTTCTTGTAGTTTGCTGAGATATGGATTAAGGAGTTGTCATATTCCTCTCCTTTTTATTTACTGATGAGCTTCCTATCTGCTTTTGGTTAAGTTATGTGAGATTTGTTTAATTTTACTTGCTGGAAGTGAGGTCAATTATTGCATTCTCCTCTGATTTTGTGTATTTAAAAAGAAGGGCAGGGGATGAGGGTTAAGCTATGTGCTTTTTACGACTATAGCTATTCTATTTGCTTTTTACGACTATATCTATTCTATTAATGTTTCGATAGCATGGAATTATTCAATATGTTAGCCACATCTCAATTATATAAAACATGAATCCTGTTTAAATTAATATGCTCCTTCTCTGTTCATTGGCCAGGTTGTTAACTTTTATAGCATGATATTATTAGTTTTTGTTAGCTACATCTACAATTTGAAATATGGATCCTGCTAGTGATTGGATATTTTCATGCAACTTGAGAAAAAAAAAGAAGAGAAAGTAAATAGACAAGGATATATTCAATATCATCAAGATTTATGGACCTGTGGTTTTCCCTGCTCCCAGATACTCCAGTTGAATGAAAGAAGGTGGTGCTACTTCTGTCAGAATGAGTGGGAGTGGCCGAAAACGCAGTTCAAAATGGGATTTGAAAGAAGGGTCTCGAATGTCATTTGAAGATGTGGAAGACAATACTTGGCCTGGGAAAGCAGGAATATCTTTTCGTGACAAAGAATCACGACGTGATTGGCTCCCACCTGAAGCTGCTGGTGGCACTCGCTCCAAGTGGTCAGCAATGGAACCGTTGCCTGGAAGAAGAAGCTCTCGCAGGGATGATAATATTGATGAAGACCGTAGCAGAACTTTGAAAGCCACTTATGAAGATGAGAGTTATGGAACTAGAATGTCTCCTGGTCTCGATGAATGGAGACAGAAAAGTTTTCGAAACTCTCCCAAGAATGAATATAAAAGAACAAGAAGGTTTGATTATCTGCTCAGCACCCTTTCTGATACAGCTATTTGCATTCTTGTCATTGTCCTGTTTTTCAGTCAACTCTTGCTATATCTATCTGGTGCCTAGCCGCAATGGAACCTGCATATTATGCAATAGTAATGATAGTCTTCAAATAACTTCTATATCACGAAAGAGTCAAGAATCACATACTTTAAGTTCTGTAGACTCTTTTACTGGACATGCAATGCTATACTGGCTGCTTGAAAATTTGGATTTCTTCTAGTTACTGCAAATTTTCTTGTTAGTTTATGTGTTTTGGTGTTTCTGTTTCATGCTTTTCATGTACCAGGTGCTCTTCACAATATGTAACGAGTTCGTTACCTGTTAGAAACTGCTTTACCTCAATCAACTCTGCACACAACATTTCTATTGGTCTCCTTGGTTTTTTACTGTCAAAGTTGATTAAGCTGGTTGGCATTGTTTGACTTGTCCTGTCCCTGATTTGTTTGCAAAAGCAGGAGCCAGAGCCGGAGCCGGAGCCGGAGCCGGAGCCCAGTCCATGGCTTTGGGCGAGAATCAGGAGCGCATGAAAGAACTAGAAGCATATCAGGTGTATCAGCTCAATTATGTAAGGATTTTGTTGCTGGGAGATGCAGGAGAGGCAGTCATTGCCCGTTTCTTCACCAAGATACTCAGACGTGTGAGGATGACTGGGAAAGAAGACCCAGGAAAGCTTCAGCTTCAAAATATCCTATCTCCCATGATTCTAAGCAGTACCCTATGGGGAGTGGAAGATCTGCTGATTGCTGTAATGAGTTTCTAAAAGGAAGCTGTAGAAGGGGTGAATCCTGCAGGTATGCTCATCATGGTGCTTCTGATCCATCTAGTAGGGGGTCCGCAAATGATGGTATTAGAGAAAGAGATAATGACCGAAGGCATAGATATGCATCTCCAGAGAGACGTGCTGAGCGTGAAACCCGCAGAGCAGCTGAGGTTCCCTGCAAATTTTTTGCTGCAGGTAATTGCCGGAATGGAAAATATTGCAGGTTTTCTCATAATGATCAGACACCAAGTCCTGACAAAAGATCACGAGATGGTAGGTGGCCACCAAGCCAAAACTCAGATGATGTGGAAAAATCATGGAATGATCCAAAATGGAGTGAGAGTCATACTTCAGATGCAGCAAAATTGAGTGAAAATAAAAATGAAAAATTGGATGCACCTGAACTGAGGCTCTCTGTACGGTGTATGGAGGATGGATGGGGCCATAATTTGGTCGAGAACAAGACACACAATAATCCTCCAACTAATGAAGTGGTTGAGATCGACAAAAAGGAAGCCCTCCCATTGAAGACAGAAAATGCTGGTGATAACTCTAACGTATCTGAACAGAGAGCTCCTGAGAATTGGCTTGGTGATATGGAAATGTCTCCTGATTGGAACTACAGACTGCAACCTTCCAACCATATCAACAAAGGAGAGCATGCTTCTTTATCCAGCTGTGAACTTCAGGATGGTTCAGGCCGGGCACGTGATACCGCTGCAATCATGCCACCAATTTCAAATGAAACATCTTCCATTCAACAGGGATACAATTTAAAGGAGATTGGTGGTAGTGCTTTGCCACATGATGATGGTGTGACTGGAAAAACTGCCGGTTCTTACATTAACATCTCTACGAATGCTCTCGCAACACAAAGCTTCAATAAAAATGGCCTGAGTTCAATTGCTTCACCTATTCCAAACTTGAATGCTGTTGGACATATTCAAGAAGCAATCTTGACCAACCCTCCAAGAGGAGGGACAATGACGGCTCCTCAAAATCAGACACTGGTTCAGGACAGAAAAATGATCAACATTCCCGATATTGGGAATGTAAATGCACCACTTGTGAATTTGGGAATTCCAATGGCTCAAAACATGGCTAGTAATGAACATTTGACTCAGCTTACCAGCCTTTCTGTCTCTCTGGCCCAGTTCCTTGCGAATGGACAGCAGCTTCCGCAACTTTATGCTGCTCGTAATTCGCATAATGACACCTTTGCCAACTCAGAGGGCACTGTCAAACCAGATTCTATGGTGACCATTCAGCCCCGGAAGCAATATGATCCTATATGTGACAGCGTGGAGCCTGGGAAGCATCATGTCAATACTAATCCTCCAGATCAGAAACTAGAATTACTATCCAAAAACTTGTCCCCTTCATCCCTTTCTGCTGGACTGATTGGTGGTGATTTTAACAAGTTTCACTCTGAGCAAGAGTTCATTGATAAGAGCTCCCAGTTAAATCAACCGGGTCCAGGTGTGAGTTCTGAAGTTAACAAGGAAAACAATGGAGTGGGGTCTGAGGAAAGCAATAAAGTACAAGAGCAGGATAAGGGTGCACAAGAGAATGGTCCCTTGGAGAACAGTGATGGTGATGGCAAAGCTGATGAGAGCAAGAAAAATAAGGATGCAAAGGGAAATCGCGCATTTAAGTTTGCGCTGGTGGAGTTCGTTAAGGATCTACTGAAACCTGCATGGAAGGAAGGTCAAATGAGCAAAGACGCTTACAAGAACATAGTTAAGAAAGTGGTTGACAAAGTTACTGGAACTATGCAGAGTGCAAGTATTCCTACAACGCAAGAAAAAATTGAACAATACCTGTCGGTTTCAAAACCAAAGCTGACCAAACTTGTACAGGTGAGTGCTGGTGTGCTTATTCGCGTTGTATTTGATTTTGAAAGGGATGTGAATTTGATTACAAAATCAGAGCTCTTTTCTTACCTGAATTCTCCTAGTGCTTCTCAGACCTCGTGGTGCAAATTTATGATGCTGGTGGGGCAAAAAGCCGTTTCATTTTACTATATTTTTTGCAGACTGTCTTTGTGATTTTGTTATTGTATTTATTTATTCACTGATCTTGTTGCAGGCATATGTGGAGAAATTTCAGAAGGACAAATGAAAGAACAGCTGATGTTTTCTATTCATTTTTTGCTGTCATATATCAAGCTGTTTATTTTGTGCGCATGATTCTACTATGGTAAGGCAGCTTCTAGAATGAAATATTCTTCTTAACCTGTTTTTTACTAGTTGTTGAAATCAAGGTTAGCTAAACCTTTAACTCTTACATGCAGAATATCTTTCTGTTTGGAATTTTAAAATGCCTCATACATGGAAGTTTACCATGTGGATTTACCTGCAGATTCTAAGATGCCACCTGATCCAGGGCATTTTATGCCGTTATCTGAGTACGGTGCACTGTTGTTACCTGACAGGAATTGCATGAGCTTTTTTATTCATAGCAAATTGTCCTAAAATCTTGGCTTTTAGCATGCTCATCATCTGCACTGTGTGTTTTGACACTTCACCTTGTCAAGTTTGGCTTCACAGCAATGACATCAAGTTCTTGTTGCTATTTATTTGTGTGCCTAACCTCTTCCTTCCATCCATATTACTACTGCACATTCAGAATTCGCTCCGCATCCTTTTTCCTGAAAAAAGGTTTGCAGTTTTGATCGGCATTCCATATTTCGATTAAGGTTCATTTCGTAATCTGCATGACACGCGGCGGGAAAGAGCAAATCTTAAAAACCTCTACTAGGAATTCTAAAAACTGACCGGTTGTGGGTTTTTTTTTTTATCGTTCCTGCAAAATCTTTATTCTTTGTTTTTGGCTAGAGATTCATGTAATAAAAAAAATAATAATAATTTGAAAGCATGCCCCACAAATCTAATTTAAGACAGATTTCTATTGAAAAGTTAGCAGTCAATGGCCCCGTATCAAGGTAGCGAAGCCTAGAACAGACGAGGAAACAAAAAATTAAATTCAAGAGGGTATTTTAAACAATGCATTTATAAATGGAGCCTTAGAGTGTTATTTTCTATAAAAATATTTATAACAGTGTATTAAACCAAAGAGAAACCCCAAGAATGAAGTGGATTGGACCAGTATGGTGTTTTTGCTTTTGTTCTTATTCAAGAACGAAAATGTATTTGTGAAGTTACGCAAATCAGTATCCCGTGCTTCTCGATATAAATAGTTTTCCTTCATCTGAAAATTTTACCATATTTCTTGACATGAAGTGTGTATATAATTTTACCTTTTTTTTTTCCTTTAATTACCGTGGATTAATGAAGGAGGGGCCCAAATTTTGCGATCTCACTTCCCTGCACAAGTTCATTGATCACTTGAATTTTGCTAATCCCCTGCCGTAATTATAAATTAGTGAGATATAAAAATCGAAATGCTAATTACACTGGTTTAATGCAGTATAAATTAGTAAGGTAAAGTTAGAGAAAAAAAAAGGAAATTCTTCTGTAGAATATTTTTCCATTTTGCTCGATTAAGAGTATGAATCATGGGAATTATTAATAATTAAATATTTCCTCTTCTTGTATCACAAGGATTTTTTTTTTTTGAAAAACAAAATTCTACAAGCAAATCAATGAAGAGTTTGAAAAAGACCACGCACCGAGCAGACAATGGAGTAGTTGATTATAACCAAAGGAAAATGAGCTCAAAACTAGGAAAGACAACTCCCATTAATAAGCCAGGCAGGGAACCTTGAGAAGCACCATTAATTACAACAAGGATGGACCTTTTTCAACACCAAAAATCAGAAAATAATTTTCTTCTTATTGTTATCTACGTAGAAAACTAACTCAATTTCTTGGAAATTTCTTTTCTTGTCAGAATATTTTTCAGACAAGTTATTTCTGCAAAATAAATTCAACCTATTTAACAGAAGCACTTCAAACAGGTATTATATATAACAATTGTTTGCAAAATCATTGCTCGTATTGCCTCATTTCCTTCAAAATGAAAATATCATCCGATAAAATTTAAAGGAGAGAATTCACTTGCAGGGTATGAACCATTAAATTTCAACAAAATTGAGTTACAAGAACAGGAATATTCATTCACTTTCTCAAATAATCATTACGGAAATGGATCAAATCCTTTTTCTACCCTACAAAAGCTTCAACCGCTGAATTGCAACTCCATTTCGAGCGGCAGAATTGTGTCCCCATCTTCCTAGGCGAGGTTCCTGAAGCAAAAGTAACTTGAAACGTTACAAGATTGTATAATCAAACATCATAAACATGGTAAAAAAAAAATTCTAAAAAAAAGAACGATCTTTAGTCTATTTTCCTTCTCCGAATGCAAACAAATTACCTGTCCAACCCCAGCGACAAGGAATTTTCCAGATTTTGCAAAAGCCAGGGAATTTACAAATCCAATCTGCATTACACAATAGGTTGGTAAGCAATGAATTGCACAGTGGTTGAACTTAACATTTGTAACTGGAGAGGAGAGGAGAGCAGAGAACAGAAAAGGGGAAAGCAATGCTGGCGGGTAGAAGGTGAACAAATACAAATCCAATAATTCCATTTGATAAACATTAAAAAACGAGGCATAAATCTTTTAGTATCTTTATCAATCTCTTCCAATCACAAGCTAAACAGCAGTTCTAATCATGAGAGATGATTACTAACATATATCTCAGTTAATTCAGCGTATTTCCATGTCATTACTAACATAACCAAAGAGTAATCAAAGATGTTATTCAGTTGCATAGTGCGGGGCACACTCACCAATGGAAGATCATACAAGGGCCGAATGCCTTTGCCAGCACCTTCAATAGCCCATAAGTGGACAGAGCCATTCCCAGCTCCAGAGGCAGCAAGGTCACTGCCTCTACATACACCAACTGAACTTACCCAGGAAGATGCTGCATAACAACAATAGTTTCCAGGTCAGTAGAGGACAAATCAATCTGAAAATTCTAAGCAGATAGACAAACAGCAAGATTTAATTAGCACAGGTTAGGTGTTCATCCACCAAACACAATGCAACCTAAGAAATCAGGTAGTGACACCAAATAATATTTCAAATCGACATTCATATTCTATTTTCCCCAAAGAAACAGCAAAAGGACAGCTAGGAGTTTCATTTATTTACCAATATGACCATTGTAATTTCTTCCTCTATCCTTCAGTTCACCATTATTGACATCAGTCGACAAAGCATGAGCATTCTTAACAATGTACACAGGCTTCTTCTTTTGTACGCCCCAAAGTGCAATATTTCCATCATCTGATCCAGATAGAAATTCGCTGTTGTCAATAAAACAGCAACACTCCAAAGATGATGTCGAAGAACGAAATATCAGCCTTGACTCATCATGGACCTATTCACAGAATATGAAAAAGGTAAGTACAATTGAAAAAATACATGAAACAAGAGCATATACAAAAATTCATGCCATCTCACAAATTTAGTAAAATGAAATTGGAGAATTTGAATAGGTGTGCCATAACTTCAAAAGAAAGAGTCCTTGCAAATTAATTTTCAGACATAAACTTAGCTTTGTGCAACCAGTAAAGCCTTCTTTAATACGGGTCAAGTGAATGTCAAAACATTATTTTATATACCTTAAACAATTGCATGCTCCGATCACGCCCAACAGCCAGCACTCGTTCTTGCCACAAACAATCGATTGCTAACACTTCACTTTGGTGACCAAACAATGTGTTCATGTAAGCTCTATCTTCTACATTCCATATCTTGATTGATCGATCAAATGAACCAGAAAAAAGTTCTGAACTCCCTTGCCTAAAAGTCAAACATGAGACAGGACCTTTATGACCTGGGAAGGCCTGTAAAATACATAATAACGGAAAATAGCAAGTGAGAGACAGCAGAAAGCTCAGCAATTTATAATGCATTCACAAGATAAGCACACAGGTGAAAAGAGATGCTTTTATGAAATCAAAATCCACTCTATGGTGCATATCTAATCAAAGTCAATCATGCATGCATGCATATGTATATGGCTTTGAAGATTTATCTGAACGAAACATTTTCTTGATGTTCCTCAAGATAGATGATTTTTGGGGTGTTTGCGGGTGGACTTTTTCTCAGATTGAGAAGAAGTGGGATTTAACTTTTTTTTGTTTCCAAAGTGACAATGCTCCTACACTACCAAAGGTAAGAATATTGATTAAATTCTATCTCATATCAAGTATTAAATTATTCATTCTTCTACCAAAATTAAATGATGAACTGCTTACCAGGTATATGCAAAATTCATTCAAGTACTGCCATTTGATTTATGGTCCACATATTTCATGTTCTTTAGCTTACTACAGTCAAAATCATACAGAAGACTGAAAGAAAAAAAAACCAACGGGCCATGATCATTCACTTGATAATATTTAAGAGCTCTGGATGTCTGGTTGAAAATATTTTAATCTGTAATGTTTTTCATAGAACTAGAGAATACACAAATGAAGTATGGTTAAATAAACACCGACACAAGCAGTATCAACAATAATTAGTTTATAGTGTTCATTTAATGCTTTACTTTGCTGGTGATATTCTGATGCCTAACAATAGATTTAGAATTGTGTGATTCCATGGAATGGAACAACGATGTGTTGGGTACATTTTCCTCCAAGAAGTATGGATAACTGACCAATTGTTTCGTGCTAAACAATCAGTTTATAGAATTCAACATGAAAACGAAATGATTAGTACATTGCCAAGAGGTGGTCACGTAGATAACAGAACAATACTGTTGTGGTAGTTGAATTAGTAAAAAGAGGTAAACATTCAAGGCACGATGGAAAATGGTTTATAAGTTGCCATTACGGTCCCTAGACTTCAAAAGAGTGGTGGCGTGATGAGTTTGGA